>Ga0310696_10006184_pt1 | contig 14259 bp, 28 predicted proteins | sample AusTroGonzalo_MG_4_FD_203885 | JGI IMG/M metagenome (GOLD analysis project Ga0310696, IMG submission 203885) | Bovine rumen microbial communities from tropical cattle in Woodstock, Queensland, Australia - Gonzalo_02 (v2) (version 2) | ecosystem: Host-associated > Mammals > Digestive system >...
AAGTTTAAATTTAGTATCCATATCCTTCTAAAAAATTTTGTTCAGCTTTATTATGCGCAACTACCTTACAAAATTCTTCTACGCCATTGATAGCATATTCAAGACAGGCATAACTTTCTTTTAAAATATACTGCATACACTTATTATATCCATGAATATAAAACCATTCTTGCGCTGTATCATAAGGCATTTCAATACTTTCACTAAACTCATATCCATAATGAATAATAATTTTATTTGGAAGTTTTTCCGCACATAAAATATAATCATACAGATTATACATTAAGTTCAATTCTTCTTTTACAACTTGATGTTCAAGACAAGGATTCTGTTCATCTTGTTCCCAACCAATATAAGCATTCTTATAATCAATCATATCATAAAGTTCATACTGTTCTGTCATAGTATAAATATCAAACATACCCATATTACATCCCTTCTTCTTCGTTTACAATTTCCCAAGCTCTATCTTCTGCAATTTTATTAATCCAATCTTCTAATTCACACTCAACATGTTCTTTAGATTCACTTATATCTCCCCAATCTTCAAAGAAAATCCAACCGAGATTTTTTAATATCTCTTCCCAATTATCTTTTTCATTTAGACAATATGTATTATCATTTATAATTACTGCATATGGATTTTCATTATCATAATAATAAAATTCAGCAATTTGAACGACTTTATGAAAATCATCTTCAAAACTTATATCATATTCAATATCATCTTCTTCAGGTTCCCAATAGGTAGCTCGACTATAATGATGTTGGATATTATATGGATAAATCATATTTTTTACATCATTATCAGTATAATCAGATTTATGCATAACGCAATACATTTTCATATCTATTTATCTCCTATTAAAAATCTTCAGTATTAACATGAAAAATACATTCTTCTGTTTTGGTAAAATAATAATTTTCATCTATAATATGAACATAAGGAAGAGGAGCTATTTTTGAAGTCATATGATCCCAATATATTTCATAATCAATATAATTTATTTTTAAAAATTTTTGTAACTCTTCTTGAGTATTAAAATTAAATAATACATGATCTTTTTTACAAAGAGAATATTTATACATTTTTATCTCCTATTGTTTATTTTTATTTATACAATAATTATACACCAATATTTCAAAAAAATCAAGTATATTTCTAAAATAATTACAAAAATAGCCTACTTACATTTTTATAAGTAGGCTATTATTTTTATATATAAAATTAATTATGCATTGTGCCGCACAAGGTATTCTGGACTTACTGCTTTAAAGGATTTCTTTCCATCAAGACTACGACAAACAATACCTTCACGCATAACTTGCGGATTCACCATAGAAGGACCAGTTGCATACTTAAGAACTTCCTCTACGGTATCAGGAAGAATATAGTCATAAGAAATAATGGGAACAGTTGTAAGTCCATAACGATAACAAAGTTCTACCATTTCTTTGTTTCCAAAACGACCTTGCGGAGTAATAATATTAAATACAAAAAAATCAATATCCTTCAATTGGAGGGGATTCTTCTGAATTGCTGGACCAGCAACTTCACCTTGAATTGCAAGCCAAGGAACATTTAATTCATTCATCATAAGTTCCATACGTTCTTCAAGATCATACATTTCAGCTGCACGCCAATAGTGAGAATTATCTTTACCAAGACGAAGGTTGCGACTATAAAGATTAAATTTATGACCAAAACAAGTTCTCTCAATAGTAGCAGTAGCTGAACAACCATCTACTTTCTCGCTCACAGTAAGTGGTTCTTTACAAGAAAGAATTTCTGGAATATTTTGAATACGAGTTTCATCAGTTTTACTTACCAAAGTAGTAAAACCGCCCTTTTTTCTTTGTGGAAAACCGAAAATACGATACCACAAACGCTGAAACCAATTATATTTAGGCTGTTTAGAAACTTTAACAGGTTCTTCATCACCATATTCATCATATTTAGTAATTCCAAGAATCTGAGTTACATCATCTCCTTCTTTCCAATTACCAGAAGGAAGAATAGACATAGGATAAACAATACCTTCAGAATAAACACCAGCCATTTTCATGGTACGAATTCTGTTACAACGTTTTCTAGCTTGCTCAAATTCTGGACGATCTGGGAGAACACTATCAATTTCAATGTACACGCAAAGATCACCAGGTTGCATTTCTTTTCCGACAATAACAGTCCAGCCCAACACATGAGCGAGCTGTATTCTATCACGTCCTTCAATTGGTTCCACAGATTTAATTTTTTGTACAGAAGCAAGTTTACGTTCGCTCATATTTCCTCTTTTCTATATATTAATAACCAATAAAACGTTCTGAAATCTCTTCAATAGTATCAGCAATAATACCATAACAATTACTGCGATACCTATGAATTTTATTTACCAAGCGTTGTCGCGCAAGTTCTTTGCCATATTCTTCATTCCATTCATCATTAGGAGAACATTTAGCTTTTGCAGACATATATCGAGGAAAATACATTTTAGGTTCATATTTTGAATAAAACTTAGAAGGCCAACTAAACTTTTTACCTTTAATCATGCTTAAAGCATCAGCGAGTCTGTCAAAAATATAATCACAATTTTCAAAACATTCCTGATGATCTTCAAACTTAATCATTGCAACAACAGTGCGTTTATCTTTATTAACAATATATTCAATCATATTTATCCACTTTCTTTTATTCTTCGTCCATACATTGGTATGGTTAATGCTTCTTCTATTGTCCAATTACGACTTAATCTATGTTGTAAAGCTGAAGGCGTCAAATTCATTTCTCTTGCCCAATCAGCCATACTTTGAGTTTTATTATTATACGTTATATAATGATTATTGGTTCTATTATTTTGTTGAATTAACTGTGAAACCCATCTACAATTTTCAGGGCAATAATTTTTATTACTATCAATTCTATCTAAAGTTAATTCTTCTGTATATCCATTCAGTTTAGCCCAATTACTAAAATTTTGATAATCTTTCCATTCTTCACAAAGAGTTATACCTTTTCCACCATAATTTTTATAACATTTTAAATTTGGATTAGTACATCTTTGTCTCATATTATACCAGATCTCATATAATCGTGTTTTTCTTTCACCATGAGTAGTCATACGTTTACTTGCTAATTCTCTAGATAAACATCCACAACTTTTTGTACCACCGCTTCTTAAATGACATCCTCTTATTTCTTTTATTGTTCCACAATCACATTGACATTTCCAATATACTGCACCATTTCTATTTTGTGCTCTTTCAAGAACTAATAATCTTCCAAATTTTTTACCTGTTAAATCTTCAATATTATGCATATAATTCTCCTATTAGAATAAAATTTATGGCTTGTTTAATGTAATAGGCCATTAAACATTATCTCATATTGTCGACAATATGTTCCCCATTTATAAGAGAATTATATATTATTTTTATAAAATTGTCAAATTTTTAATCTGTTTCTGGTTCATCTAAAATAGATAAATCATTTGTACATTCATCAATCATTTGTCCAGGTTGATATTTCCAATCCTGTTTAGTCGTTCCAACTGTAGTAAAAATATTATCTACATCATCATTCTTAAAAGCCACTTTAGTAAGTCCATGTGCAAAAACACAAAAACAACAAGGTCTTTTACCTTTAAGAACGAAAGAAATTTCTTCAGCATATGGAAAGATCAAACGATGGAAAAAATTTGTGTTTGTTTTACTTCCGAGTACAACTACAATAAATTTTTTAGGATCAGAATAACATTCACTAATAACTCTAGCTAAATAAGGTTCATGTCTTGTCCCATATGGAATAGTAAGTAAAATATTATTACCATTCCATTCTTCTTGCAAAAGAGGAGGATTGATTAAATCAAATTTATACTTTCTTTTATCAAAAATAGGAGTTACATGATCTAAGACAAATTGATTGAAGTCTATTTGTTTTTTATTCAATAACTTCATCTTTTGAGTTTTACTTTTCATACGCTTATCCTTTTTCTTTTTTATTTTATATAATAATTTTACTCCAACTTTTCAAAAAAGTCAAGAAAATTGTTATATAAAATAAAAAATGCCGAATCACGTTTCATCGCCCATTCGGCATTATGCGCACTGTCTATTTTACCGTGGAATAGAGAAACACAGGGGTTCTGAGTTACCCGCCTAAACTGACCTTTAGCGTGCGGTTCAACACATCAACTTGTACAAGCACTTACCAGGAAGATCTTCTAATAAGTAACGCATATATTATGATTCCGGTTAATCATAGAATATGCACAGAGCGACTTAATGTTCAGTCAGAACAATCTTTTATTTTCAGGGGAAAGGTGAGGAGCTCTGCAAGCAATCTCCAACCCTCTATCACTAGTTTTACTGTGCGGTGATAGACACAAGTTTTGAATGGTGTATTAAGGGAATATACTAAGACTTTCATCTGCCGGAATCCAACACGACTTTTCCATTCAGTTCACTTCATTCGTTAAAAGGGTATTCACGCATCCCACAGCGACTATAGTGAGAAGTCTATCCGTATCGCGTCATACTTGTATTTATACTGCGATGATAACAGTGTACACAAATAAACTTTCTGCTTTTAACAGCTTTGACTTATTTGTTTAAAGAGAGAGGAAGGTAATGCTCCTTCTTGTATGTTATATAACATATACTTCACTTTAAAGTTTCACTCTCATACCTTGTTTTTTAGCTTATAGTGCGGAACAAGAAAACCTCACTCATACTAGTATGGTTTTGATAGCTCCTATTAAGGTTAGCCGCTATCCTCAAACCTATATACACTTCATTCATTCAGGTATTCACGCACCCTTGGATGACCTTAGTGTGAAGTCTAATCTGCTTTGCGCCTACTATTGATTATCCTCCGCATTGGCTCAGAGCACAGCTCTATGTTTATACTGCCACCGCTATCATGCAGTCGTCATTTGACCCCAGGAAAATTTTCCACATTTGGCATATCACCTATAGGTTTATCTCGAGTTTATTAACTATAAGCAATATAGTGTGTCTAAGGATGATTGCCAAATCATCGTCTTCTAGTTTTTACGGTTACTAGCTGAGGGACACATGTTACAATCTGTAAACCTCTCTCATAGTTTTACTGTGCGTGAGAGACACAAGTCTAAACAACTCAACTCCGGTAAATACAAGAGTGCTTAAAGTACCCCGTGAGAATGCTGCCTTCTCTTCTCAGGTTTAAAAGACCTGTGCATCACTAGAAATGCTTACGGAGTATAGTGCTTCATATAGGGTATGATCCTACAACCTATTCTTTAAGAGAGAATTGCTCTGCCGATTGAGCTAATGAAGCATACCTTTCGGCAACTGCTTCTAAAACTCGAAAGTAAAAACTGGCAGTTATGTATTAGGAGGGATAATACAGTTTCGTCACTAAAGAAGAGGTACTTGATGAATTGCACATCACAAGAAGGCTTACCTTATACCTTATGAATGTAAATAAACAAAATAGGAGATATTTGATGTACCTATTTTAGGCTAGTGGGATTGGATGGATTTAAACCACCAGTGTTTCCTATGTACTGCGTTTACAGCGCAGCGCGTCTCATCAATTTCGCCACAACCCCAAGTTTTATTTTTAATTATATATTAATTATACTACAATATTGTTTACTTGTCAAGTATATTTCTAAATTTATTACAAATTTTAGAAATCATTATTTGCATAACGTTCATCATACGGAATATATTCACCTTCAAAATGTTCCAAATTTCCAGATGAATTTCGCGGTTTATCACTTTTAGTTTCACCTTTAACAACCTTTTTAGCCGCCCTATCTGCTTCACGCTGACAAGCTTTCTCGTATTTCTCAATGAACTTCACATTCGCAGCCTGAGCATCTTCATAAGTAAAATCTGCTTTCTTTGCAGTTAGTGAAACTTCACAAAATCTCTGCTCACCTTCAACTTCGGTAACCGCAATCCATTTATAATTATCCACTTGGATAAGTTCAATATTTGAAAGACCAACTTCCATCATCGGATGGACAACAGAGTCTTTAATAGCTTTTTGAAGTTCAGTAACAGACATAGAAGACATAATTCACCTCTTTTATTATTGTTTATTTTTAATTATATATTAATTATAACACGATATTTCTTATTTGTCAAGGATTTTTCTAAATCCATTACAAAAATTGTGAGTGCCCTTGACTGGATTTAAACCAGCAACCTTAGCATTAGAAGTGCCATGCTCTATTCAGTTGAGCTACAAGGGCAAATGTTATTTCTTTTTCTTCTCGATATTTTACCATATAAGAAATAACAAGAATACGGTGCAGTTTGAATTTTTATTATGCAAGTTTTCGTATTGCTTACTGTAACTTACTCTGCAAAAGAAACTCAGATTTACGTCCGTTTCAGTTATCGGCAAACCTCTGGGCATTTGTTCCTTCGTCCAGGCGAAGTCCTAAGTGATATATGGTATCAAGGGTACCACCCATAATCCATCTTAGAATTTTTATATATTTCCTGTTACTAAGCATTTTGGAAAGAACAGAAGGTGTCTAAATCCTTCCCGCCGCATAGTGTGCATTAACAGAAAATTTTTCTCTATCATAGGCATGATGGTGTCTAGCCACCGAGTTTGTGCATAATAAAGTTTCACATTTGCTACGCTATTGCTTACGCTTAACTATAACGTGAGTTGGCTGAATGTGAACAACCATTACGGTCATGAGCGGCTTGAATTCGACATGCCCACGGTGCCATCTGCTCATTTTTCCGTGTCGTCACACCAAAGTGACTGTGAAGAATATTGAGGAGTTGCACCTCAATTGCGGCACTGGCCTACTCTTATTTGTAAATTATTCCTGTTCAGCTTTTGCAGCAGCCTTAGCAGCCTTTTCGGCACGCTTAGCCGCACGATCAATTTCTCGCTGCTTAGCGTTAGCAACCTTTTCAGCATACTTCTCAGCATCGTCAGCCAGATTCGATTCATCATAATCTGCCTTGTTGGCAGTCAGAGTAACAGTAGTGAACCGCTGTTCACCATCAACTTCAACCGGGATAACCCACTTATAAGAATCAACCTGAACGGTTTCAACAGCGTTCAGACCATCTTCAAACAGAGCAGACAGGACAGATTCCTTAACCATTTTATTCATTTCCATAACAGACATACTAGGCATATTAAACCTTCTTTCTTTTTATTTATAAATTATTCCATTCTTCATCAGAATAGTTTTTAACTTCACTTTTTTGTGGTAAATTTAATTCTCGACACCATCTTCTAATAATTTCTCTATCTTTTATTTGATAAAAATCACAAATAGATTTTAGCGTCATAGTTCTAATTTGTTGTTTTAATTTTTCTCTAGATGGTTTTTGAGGTGATAAAGTTTTTTTATAACATTCCCAACATAAATTAGTTTTAGAGGCTCTACCATTAGTTAATTTTTTGCCACAAATTTTACATTTACAGTAAATGTAATTTGGTTTTCTTATTGGATATTCAACATTATTTTGATACCAATATTTACCAGTATTAATACAACTAATACTATTTACATTTACTCCAAACATATCTCCAATTTCAATTTGTGTATAATTACTATTTTTAAGTAATTCTATTATTTCTAATACTTGATTTTCAGATAATTTACCAATTGTTTTTAATCCCTGACCACCAGGAGTCATATTATATCCATTATTAAATGAATCATAATATTTTATCCAATAAATCTCTTTTTCATCCAATTGATCTAATTGACATTCTTCAAGAATTGAAAATTCAAAATTAGTTAACCCATAATTATAAAATGCTTTATATAATGAAATATTAGCATAACTTAAATTATAATTTCTACCAATAGTTTTATGAGTTTCCCATCTTACTTCAATATTTTTCGATTGTCCTATATAACAATCTCCATTAATTCTATTTTGTATTTTATAAATACCACAAGTCATTTTATATTCTCCTAGATGAATAAAATTCAAATGGCTTATTTTAATATTCTAGGCTATTAAAATATTATCTCTTCAATTAGCTATTTTGAAGTTCCCCATTTTTATTTATATATTAATTATACTACAATTTTTCTTACCTGTCAAGAAGATTTCTAACTTCATGACAAAATTTCACAAGCGAAGTCTGGTTGAATCGAACAACCGTTTGCTGTTTTGGAGACAGCCGTCCTACCACTGAACGAAGCCCTCATTTTTAATTATATATTAATTATACACCATTTTTCTTATTCGTCAAGAATTTTCCTTAATTCTATGACAAAATTCCTAAAGAGGAATGTGATACTCGAAATCACTCAATCCCTTTTGCAGAGGGACTTACCACCTTGGTTATTCCTCATTTTAATTATATCATAATATTGCTTATTAGTCAAGAAAATTTCTATAAAAATAGAAAATAGAGATGTTAAAAACATTCCTATTATTTATCATTATTTTTCATTGATGCTAATATAACACCCATCCAAGCAATAGCTGATTTTTCTTCTTCTAATTTATCAATTTGCTCTTTCAATCTAATATTCTCTTCTCTAAGAGAAATAATTTCTTTTAAAGAATCAATATTTTTATTTAAATTTTCTTTAATTAAATTTTTAATACATTCTTCTTCATATTTTTTACGTGCAGTATTAATACCATCTGCCATAGCATAAGCATTTACTTTATTTTGTAATTCCTTAATTTTTTCTTCTGAAGAAGATAGTTTTTGAAGAAGCTCTTCTAAAGTATATTCGTCATTATTATAAGAAATTTTTACTTCTGTCATTATTATTTTTATCCCTCTTTTTTAATTATATATTAATTATACTACAACATTTCAGAAAAGTCAAGAAGATTTCTATCTTCATTACAAGATTTCCAATGATAATAACCATCTTCATCAGGAATATAACCTTCTTCAATCATTTGATGATACCAAACTTCTTCATTAGTTGGCATATTTTCTCCTAATTATACCAATAACCTTCAGCTTTACAAATATCAACTTCACCATTTTCATTCATACGATGAGGAATACCACGCTCAATGAGATACATATGAAAAGCATTATAAGAATTAAACACACCAATACGCTTAAAACCAAAAAATAGTGAAATCATATTTTTCTCCTTTTTTTAATTATACATATATTATAAACTAAATTTTACTTTTTGTCAAGTCTTTTCGGCAAACTCATTACAATTTTTTTCCTGTAATCAATCTACGATATAAAAGAGTTCTTTAAACTAATAGCATAATCTCTATCAATTATTCGTTCTCTGAATTTCTTTCTTTATTCAACTTAAACCAATTATATAAACCAATAAATGCCATAATAAGATATATAGATTTTTTGGTTAAATAAACTGGATCAAAATGAGCAATATACATACCTACCGCAACGAAATCTGTAACTAGCCACCAGATATACTGTTCTCCATATCTAAGCAACTCAAGAATAGTAGCTACAATACCAATTGCAAGAGTAAAAGCATCCCACCATGCAACATTACCACCGATTCTAACTAAAATTGAATGATAAATAACTGCTGAAACACAAATGATTACTGCACACAATAAATTTTGTGGCATTGTAAGTCGTTTTGTTTTTGTTTTCTGAGTAATTTCTTTATCTCTATGTTTTGCCCAAAAATACCATGATACAAAATTCATAGGCAAATAATAGAGAATTTCAAGTGCCGCAGTACCCCAAATTTTCCAATATACAAGATAAATTGCATATACAATAGTATTTACTGTAGCAAATGCAAAATTAGAAATATTAGCTTTAGCACAGAAAAATACACAAAATACTCCACAAATAGCACTAATAAAGTTTAAAACTGTTAGCCAACCAGGATTCCCATTTGCAAAACCAGTTGTAAGCCCTAAAATCATAGCTCGTGCGGCAATAGCAATCATAATAATTGCCATAATCCACTCATACCACTTCATTTCACGAAAACTTTTCTTGATATTTTCCATATTATACCATCCATTCCATTTTTTCTTCTTTATTTGTCATTTGGCGAATTATAGTACCACTAATAGGATAATGTAATCGTTTTACATCTACTAATCTATGTACAGCTTCAGGATAAGCTCTACTAAAATATTCTCCATAACTAGGTTCACTACTGTAAACTGCATCTAATTGTGGACCTACAATACTTCGTACTAAAGGTGTTTCAGCATCCCAATCTTCTTCACCAATGGAAGTACGACACTCCGAGACATCTATAGTGTGAAATATTATGCTTGGCTTTGTAAATGTAAATGTAATTTTATTACTATCAAATAATATTTTCTCTTGTTCTTTTCTAATTTTAAGGCATATTTTCTGTAATTGTTTTATTCTTTCTTCAAGAGAAAGATATTTTTCTCCAAAATATTCTTTTAATATTCTTTCTTCATCTGCACCACCAAAGAAAAGAATTACGTGTAAAGTTTCACATTCTTTCATAGCAGTTTGAATACAATATAAATGACCTAAATGTAATGGCATAAATTTGCCACCATACATACCAACTTTATATAATTTATTATTCATATAACTCATTTATAATACCAAAAATAACACCAGCTATAAAAAGAAAAAAAGCTATAACAAAATTAATTACATATATAGGTATAGTAACAGTCATGATATTCTCTCCATAAGTAGCTCAACAACTACAATTCCAAGACAAAATCCTAATGAAAAAATAATAAACCAATGCATATTAAAACACCATAATAAGATAATAAATTAACCAAGTAATACCAACTTGAATCATATGTATCCATTGATCAGTACGATATGAAATCCATCCTTCATTACATTTTGCATCATCTACAATATAATGAATAATTCCATTAATACAAATTGACCAAAGAACAAACATAAAACTATATTGTTCAGTAAAGAACATATATAAAATAATAGGAAAATTAATCATAAATGCCCAAGAACCGCCATGAATTCTTAAAGCTGTATTAGAATTTTTATGATTTTCATTAGGAAGATTATTATCTTCCCACCATTTATGTTGTTTAAAATTTGCTAATACTCCTTGTAACGGATAATCAGCTAAAAAATGGCACATTGTACAACAAGGCAACAAAATAGGAATAGCTTGTATATTTATTTCATTCATTTTATTTTCCTATTATATTATAATTTTTTCTTTATCAGGAAGAAACCATTCTTTATTACTAAGTTTTTCAATAAACATTAAACAATTAGGAACTGCAACGCTTTTAATTACATCAAACTCTTCAAAATGCTTTTTAGCATACTTAAATGCTTGTGCGGCATTTGAAGTTCTCATATATACTTCAGGACAATAAAAATATCCATAACCTTCTACTTTTTCAAGTGTTTGTTTAAATAGATAAAATCTTTTAGCTTTCATTTTGCTTCCTATATACTGGGATTCCATAAGTAAAAATATCAGCTATTGGAAAAATTTGAAAATCTCCAGAAGTAGTCCAGCTATCTTTATTAGGATTATAACAACTTACAATATTACCACAAACCCTCAAGTAATCTTCTACATCTTCTTTAGTTTCAAATACCGTAGTAATTCTACCCCAAGCATACAAACCATATTTATGATTAACAGTTTCTACTTCCATATAGCTTCTTATTCCTTTTAATTGTAGAATCTGCCCAACCATACCAATTCTTTTTATCACATTCTTCCAAATGCTGATAAAATTCTTCTTCAGTTATATCAGAATTATAAAGTGCCCAAATAGCATCCATAGGCATACTATATTCTTTACTCAATCGTTTAAAATACATACTACGATCTGGCATATCCTCTGGAAGATGGAGAGTTTCTTTCATATTATTTACTCCTCATTTTTATTTATATAATAATTATACTGCAATTTTTCTTATTTGTCAAGAAGATTGGTATTTATTTTACAAAATTCCAAATGAATCAATTTCATACCAATAATTATTATTAAAAATAATATATGATTCTGCTTCACTATCCCAACTAAATTCTACATTAAGGCTAAGAAGATCTTGTATAAATTCATCTTCTGTCATTTTTTCATCTACAAGAACATTATTATACCAAAGAGTGTAAGTAGGTTCCATGTTATCTCCTTAATTTTTATTTATATAATAATTATACTACAATATTTGTATAAAGTCAAGAACATTCCTTGTAGAATTACAATATTACTTACCAAGCCAGTTTTGTATTTGTGGAATAATACTGTTCAAAAATCCATTCTGATACAATACATAAATAATAAAAGCTAAAGCTAAAACAATAGCTAATTCTCTAAGATCTTTATCTGAAAATAATGATATTATACAAACAATAATAAAAATATTACTTATAGTCATTTTCAAGCTCCATATTAGGAAACTGATGAAAAAAATTTATCCAATTAATTATTTCTTCATTAGATAATTTACATAAAAAATCCATCATATTTCTAGTTCCATCTGTGACACCTTTATAGTATCCATTCATATAATATTCATGAAAAATATTATTCTCTTTTTTAGGGTCTATATTTTTAAATAGACTTTCCATTTCTAAGAAATTCTCCTATCATCCCGACAATACTATTTGAATTATAACTTACATTAACTAATCTAAAATCAATCATATCTAAAGTTTTATCTATATTAGTTAATCTATTTTCTATAATTAAAGCTGCTGCTACAATTGATACACCTATTATAATGGCTGTAAAAATAATATACATTACCACTCCAATTTGGCTCCACAATATGAACAATATAAATCTTCATTGTAAACATTATTATTACAATTACAACATCTACCGGAAATTCCACATGGATGACAATTTACTTTTACTTTTGATGTTTTTTCTTGTAATTGAAATTCAGAAATAACACTAATTGCTAAATCAATAGCATCATTAAATCCTTCTATTTCTTTTTCCATCGAAGAAATATAACCAGAATAAATTTTACGTGTACGTAATTCTTCAATTAATTTATCTCTATCTATTAAGTTCATATTCCTCCATTTTCAAAATATTCTATTGGAATATCTTCATCCCAATCGAGTTTCGCCCCGCACCGAGAACAGTACAAAACAGGACTACCCCATGCCGTCTGATGAAAATACTGTCCGCATTCAAGACATTTGAATGTCACATTATTGACATTCTTCAGATCAACTTGCTCTACCTTCGCAATCCGCTCTCCTGCTCTTTGCCCATCGGCATATCCTTTTTCATACTGTTCATGGTCATACGCCAAGGCTTTGATAAGTTCGTCCTTATCCACCTCAATGCCATAGCTAAATATGACATTCATAATGTCTTCTTCTAATTGAGATGTCATCCTATTTGCTATTTCTATCGGGCTACTATAACTCATTCCCACTCCAATCGTGCACCACATCCGACGCAGTAAGTCCACCAATCATATACAGGTGTATAACATGATTCACAGTAATAGTTGATTCCATCAATGTTCTTCACCTTCGCCGTCCGCTCTTTGTTCCCGACATTAGTGTTGGTTGTAAATTTGTTAGGGACATTAATATCCTTAGCACTCATTGCTTTATTCCATGCTTTGATGGCTTCACTTTCAGTTGGACGATGAACGGCAATACCACAAAAAGGACAACGAACTTCGTAAAAAATAAAACCTGAAACTTTGTGTTGTTCAACTTTAGGAGCGCCGCCACAGCCACAGTATATAAATTCATTTATATTTCTTTCTTTATCATTCATATTTTTCTCTTTTTAATTTGTTTCTGTCGTAAGCTTTTCCATTTTCTTTTTTCTTTGTTATAGGATTTATCACTCCCCAAGTGGAACGTAAACTTGCGTAATAATCTTTCTTTTGTTTTTTGTTCATTTTGTCCAGAGTCACATACTTTTGCTGCATCATTATCTCCTTCTTGCACTTTTATAGTATTATAAATTCCATATAATCTAAATTTATCCATCCAAGGAGTAGCACCATACTCTTCTCCTAAATATTCCCTAATGTAATCAGAACAAATTTTCCTAATATCTTCTAATTGTTCACTCATTCTATTTTATCACCTTATATAATTCGGTTAATATGTAACTTATATATACCAACAAACCAATTTTTGTTATATCTCTAAATTCTTCTGAGAAAAATATCAATATAATAGTTATTATAATTGCAATTACGCCTGCTATTTCTCTCATACTATTATTTTCCCTTGATACCACAAATTCATAAAACTTTCAGCAATTTGAAATTCTTCTAAAAAAGAAGCATCTTCACCGAATGTATCCATGAAATATTTTTCAACTGCTTCGCGCATA
>Ga0310696_10006185_pt1 | contig 14258 bp, 14 predicted proteins | sample AusTroGonzalo_MG_4_FD_203885 | JGI IMG/M metagenome (GOLD analysis project Ga0310696, IMG submission 203885) | Bovine rumen microbial communities from tropical cattle in Woodstock, Queensland, Australia - Gonzalo_02 (v2) (version 2) | ecosystem: Host-associated > Mammals > Digestive system >...
GCCGATGTCACCACCGTCCTTTACAATTCAGGCATATCGCTGAGGCAGGCTACCGTCAAGGACGACGGACAGTGGGATAGGGCTACACTTCAGATAGTGGTCGACGGGAAGATCCCCGAGAATGTCATCATGCTGTTGAAGTCTTGCCGCGGAGTGGACAGCGTTCTCGTGAAATGATCAGGCTTCTGAATCGTCCTCGATGAATTTTATCGATACGTCCCTCTTCAGCCCCAGGTCCCCTGCGACCTCGATCGCCTTTATCATCGCGGAAGGTACGGGGCATGCGGTATGAGGTATCGGGGCCTCCTGTGCCAGCTTGTATACTTCCGACTTATAGAATTCGGATTCCACTTCAGCATAGGGGCTGATCGGCTCTAATCTCCAGGACATCTTGAGGATATAGGGACAATCACTCTTGATATCCAGTTCCACCAGGCCCATGTCGTTGGCCTTGGCAGTGATAATCGTCTTCATCTTGCAGACGCCAGCGTCCACGCATACCTTGCAGTCTGTCATCGTATCGGTGAATGAACCGCTGTCGGCGGTATATGTGCGTTGCTGTCTTTTCACTGGGCTCTGTTGGCCGGAACCAGGAACTCGGCTATTCCGTATCCGGTGCGACCGTCCATGACAGTTTCGGAAATGGATTCGATGAGCATCATGTCCTTGCTTCCGGTCATCGGTAGGAGGGCGTACCTGATGATCTTGGCTTCGACATCATACTGCTTGCCGCTCTTGCCGGTCATCTTCATCTTGTAGGATTTGGGGATGTTGCCGTCGTATTCCAGATCGATGCCGATCTTGACGACCGGGTCGTTGCAATCCTTGGTACCGACGAATCCCGCATCCACGTCGGCTATCTGCATGGACAGCTTGGTGGCGTTGAATCCCAGGTCCTCGCCGTAGACCGAGTTGAGCCACATCCACATCTTCGAGGATCCCCAGTCGCGGACACCTTCGCTTTTATCCCTCTCGCCGGTCGCTTTGACGGAATAGGTCCTGTCGCCGACCTTGACGGTACCGGTGACCAGTCCGAACTGCTCGAAGTGCTCCGAAGCCGTCTGAGCGGACAGGGCAGCGCCTTTGGCATCGACGCAGTCGTGGTAATCCATGACCGGGTTCACGGGGACCCACTCGAGGTCCAACGCGGAAACAATCGATACGGGCTCCTTCACCGCTGTGTCGAAGAGAGGCCCCTGATATGATATGTGCCAGGATGATGAATTCTCTGTGAATTTGAGGCCTGAGCACTCGGTCTTGTTCTCGTCGCACGGGACGGCATTCCTGAATCCGCAGATGCGGTCCTTCTCCATCACGAAGAGGAACAGAGATTTCTCATCCCTGTTGGGTTTGTTCCCGATGCGCATGAAGACGGTAACGTCCTCCTTAGGGTCGTACAGGTTGAAGTAGTAGCTCTCGTTCCAGTCAAGTTCTCCGCTCATTCCGATTCCTCCAATATTGTCACTTCTCCCTTGCTTCCGTCCACGATCACCATGTCGCCGGTATGCAGGGTTGTGGTCGCAGCCTTCACTGCGGTCACCGCAGGTATGCGGTATTCGCGGGATATGACCGCACCGTGGCAGAGGATTCCGCCCGTCTCGGTTATGAGCCCGCCCAGTTTCGAGAACACCACCGTCCATCCCGGATCGGTGTTGCTCGTTACAAGTATCTCGCCCTTCTCCACCTGTCCCAGATCCCTTACGTCCATGATGACGCGCACCCTGCCCTTGTAGCTTCCGGGGCTGGAAGCTGCACCTATCAGGGTGTCTCCGTGGGAAAGGGGCTCGTCATCGAAATCGACCCCGTTGAGCAGGAATTTGGGAGGCAGCCTGTCGCGGTACTTCATGAACTCGGTCTTCCTCGGGGATATGATGTCCCTGATGTTGCCGATGTCCTCTCCCTTGAGTATCGAGATGGCCTCGTCGTCCTCCAGGAAGAAGATGTCCTCCTGATCGTCGATCAGCCCTTTCTCCACGAGTCTCCTTCCCTGCTCCAGGAAGATGAGCCTGTTCCTGTACATTATGTGATCCAGGTAGAACCTCTGATTCTCCCTGAATATGAGATATGTGCGTGCGTACTGCAGCACTTTGAACATCAATCCTCTCTTGAAGAATCCGAGATTCTTCCTGACCATCTGCTCGGTCTCTTCCCTTCTCTTCACGCCGTTCTCGAATTCCTTCCTGAGGTCGGCGTCCCCTGCGCACATCTGAAGGGCGATCCCCATGACGTAGTCCGGATCTTCCGCCCATCTCAGGGCGTTGAGCTCCCTTGTACCCGATCTGTGTCCGAATTCCTTGATGAATCCGTTGTACACGTCCTTGAAGGGGACATCGGACGTCTGCAGCCATTCGACGAATTCCGCCGCAGGCATGGATTCGGCCTTGGCCCTGGTCTCTGGATCGTTCCTGAGCGCCACGCCGAGATCGGAGAATCCCTTGTTCGTCTCGACCGTCTTGTTATCCTCCAGACCGGACATCAGGCCGGCATAGATGGTACCGTCGTCCTTCAGCCATTTGGCGGACCAGTTCTTGACCAGAAGGTTGGTCATGATGGAATGCGAGACCATCCCGTAACGTATGAGCTGATAGTGCTTGGTGGATCCTACGCGGATCCTCTCGTACCAGTCGGCGAGCTCCGAGTCGCTGATGGTGGTGAGGTCGATCGAATCGAACTCCTTGCATAGTTCCAGGAATCCCTCTGCCCATTTCCTGTAGACCTTGTCGGTCTTCCACATCATCCCGTCCCTGTCACGGAACACGAGACAGATCTGGGATTTGATGACACCGAAGTAATCGTTGGGATAGTTGGAGATCCTTTCCTGCTCCGAGCGGGGGAAGTAGTCCAGCAGCTCCCTGGAACGGATCATCTTGGGGTAGTGGGCGAATATCCTCTCCAGCACGGTGGCGGAGAAGTAGACCCTTGATTTGTGAAGCTTCGTCAGAGGGCCAGATTCCAGGTCCTTGTATCCCATCATATGGGCACCCTCGTGGTTGACGTAATCTGTCAGCATCCTGCCCATGACCGTGTAGAACATCGGCGTGGTAGCATCCGCCCAGTACTCGTCCCCGTACCCTCTGGACCAGAGGATGTCATCCTTCTCCGATTGGTCCGGGAGGGTGGTGATCGCCCTGGACTGCAGTATGTAGACCTTTCCCGCTTCCACCGCCCATTCGATATCCTGGGGGCAGCCGAAGTGGTTCCTGAGTTTGATTCCCTGTTCCGCTATCGCTTTGAGGATGTCGTCGTCGGCGCAGCGGGCCGATACCTTGTCGGGCGATATGTCCACAAGTTTGTTCTCGCCGTCGATCAGGAAGAATCCCTTCTCCTTGTTCCTCACCGTAGCATCCAGGACCTGCTTTCCGTCCGAGGACACGGTGTACCTGTCCGGCGAGACCAATCCCGAGACGATGGATTCTCCCAGTCCCCAGGATGCCTCTATGACGATGTGGTCCTCTCCCGTGACCGGATCCGAAGTGAACATGACTCCGCTGATGTCGGATTTCACCATCTTCTGTACGACGACAGCCATGCCCTGAGAGAGGTGATCCTTGGAAGCGTCGTGCCTGTACTTCATCGCTCTCGTGTTCCAATAGGATGACCAGCAGGTAAGCACCATCCTGATGATGTCGTGCTTCCTGACGTTCAGATACGTGTCCTGCTGTCCTGCGAAACTAGCATCTGCAAGGTCTTCGGCAACAGCCGATGAGCGTACCGCGAAGTACTCTCCGTCAAGGTTGAAGAAGTTGGCCTTGAGCATATCGATCTCCTCTTTGGGGAGTTCCGCCTCAAGGAACATCGTGCGTATCTTCTCAGACGACCTTTCCAACGCTTCCTCGTCATTGAAATCCGTGTCTTCCAGCACCTTCGAGATCTCGCTCCTCAGGCCCGTAAGGTCAAGGAACATCTCGTAGGCATCCACCGTCACCGATAGCGCCGGAGGGACGCTGAATCCGTTCGAGATCATCTTTGCAATATTGATCCCCTTGCCTCCGACCAGGGAGATATCGAGTTCAGAAGTGTCTAAGGGTACGACGGGGCGATGGTTGCCTGAGTTCATTCGGAGTAGACAATAGCCACATTATTTATTCAGTTATCGTCAAAATTATTCGTCAATCAACGTAATAACATTAGAATATCAGACAAATGTCGATGTTATCGAGCCTTGTAGAATGCCCGTAGGGAGAGGGACGGCCCGCGCATCGAGAGGGCCGTCCGTGGTAATATGTTTCAGAACACCTTGACCTTACCATCCATGGCTAACGCGAACGAGAGGTATATGTTAAAGAGGAAGTTCAGCAGGGCCGCGACCCCGATAAGCCAATGCCAGTAGTCCCCTCCGATGATGCCTGCGAGGCCTACGGTGAGGAACACGAGAGCAGTCGTGAAACATATGATGGTCAACGCCTTGGGGGTTCCGATGTTAAGAGACCAGAGGATCGCAAGGAAGAACACGAGAGCGAAAGCTATGTCCTCCCAGCATCCTATGCCGAATCCTACCAGTGCGACTGCGGTTCCGACGAGGGCGAAAACGGTGAATCCGAAGTTGCTCTCTGCACGGTACGCCAGTACGGCCACGAGTATGATCATCAGTCCTATGACTGTGAAGAACATGGGCGAGGGGCCTGCCTGGCCTTCGACGAGGTTGGCGATGGCCAGAGGCAATGAAACGACCGCGACGAGGAAGAGCCCACATGCAGTAGGATCTAACGGTTTGAATTCTGTCATGATAATCTTCTCCCATTTGGTAATCCCGGAGGATGACCCTCCGGGCTGAGGTTTAAAATCAGAGTCCGTAGTTCTTCAGGTTGAAGTTGGGGACATCCGCGTACTTCTTGCAGCAGTACTCGAAGAACTTGTCTTCGTCGTCCGGGAGTGCGGACAGGTCCTTGATGATCTGCTCGAGGACTTCCCTCTGCTTCCTGGTGAGCTGGAGCTCCTTGGCGTCGTTGTGGGCCTTGATGAGCTCTGCTGCCTTGAGTCCGGCTGCCTTTGCCCTGAGGTAGTAGTTGTTACCCTCAGAGACGATTGCCTTTCCGATCTCGTAGGCGTTGTCGTATGCGAGGATGTGTCCCTCTGGTCCTCTCTCACGGTCGGTGATCATGTAGAGGTCCCTGAGGTCCTTCTGCTTTCCGGTCTGGATTGCGGTGTTCATCAGGGCGACCTCGTATCCGAGGGATCCCATCCAGCACTGGACGGAGGTTCCTCCGAACTCGGGGTGGTACTCGATGGATTCGTTGGACCACAGGTCGCAGACCTGTGCCATCAGGTTACCCTGAAGGTCGGCGTGTGCGCACTGGCAGTTCTTTCCTTCCTGTGCACAGGGCTTTCCGGCGATCGCTTTACAGATCGGTCCCTCGTATCCGCAGTCCTTGTCAGGTCCGGATGCTCCCTGCTCCCAGGCCACAAGGGTCCTGGCCGCTGAGATCGCACGGGTGACTGCCGAGTAGGTCCTCTGGACATCCTGGTCCAGCATTCCTCCGGCCATGAACATCGAGGTGTTTGCTCCGGAACAGTTGGTGTCTCCTCCGGCTACTACCTTGTTCTTCTTTGCGATGTTGACGAACTCCTTCCAGACGTATTCCATATCGATGGATCCGAGATATCCGATTCCGAAGAGGAAAGCGACGATATCTCCGTTGGTGGTCGCATAGTCTCCCAGCTCCTTTCCTCCCAGGGTCTCGCATGAGAGGACATCGGCTCCGTTCTCACAGGCGACTTCGGCACACTGGAACAGGTGCTCGGGGTAGCTGTGCTTTCCGTTCATTCCGGGCCTGTATCCCTCTTCAGCCTCACGCTGGTCAGGGATGGTCTGCCTTACCGCACAGTTGATTCCGTACTCCTCGTGGAACTTCTCACAGATCGCTTTCTGTCCCTCCACGACGGGGGTTGCCATCTTGGGGTCTCCCATCTGGGAGATCCACTCGGTCTCCAGCTGTACGTCGGGGAATCCGAGTGTCACACACCTGTTGAGAACATCCTTGGAGATGTAGTCGACGTATTCCTTCCTGAGTTTCTCAGGGGATGCCTCCGAACCCGGCCTGGGCCCGTAGTTCAGCTCGGGGATGACCCTTCCTGCTCCAACCTTAATTCCGAATCCGTACGAGATAGGCTCCTTCGCGTGTCCGAATACCATCTCGTCTGCACTGTCATATGCCATCTTAGTGTACTTTGCCATCTCAATCACGCTCCGACGATATCGTCCCACTCTGCTCTGATCTTCTTCCAGTCGTATCCTTCCAGAATCTTGTCCGCGATTGGCGGGGTCTGAGGCGCCTTCTCCGAGTAGATTCCGAGATCGAAAGACTCCGAGAAGTCTCTGTTCACGGCTCCTCCAGCGGCCATGAAGGGGATGTTGATTCCTGCAGCAACCAGTTTCGATGCTGCGCGCGGGAATGCGGTCATGGTGGTGGTCATCAGAGCGGTTCCGGTGACCAAGAATGGCTTGACTTCCTTTACCTTGGCTACGACGTCGTCGACTGCGACATCCTTACCCATATCGATGACGGTGTATCCGGAGGACCTCATCATCACTGCTGCGATGTTCTTACCGATGTCGTGGGGGTCTCCCTCGGCCGCATGCATGACTACGGTTCCCTTCGTACTCCTTCCTCCGGGGATCTGTTTCTCTGCGAGAGCAATTCCGATCTCCATGGTCTTAGCGGCCATCATGATCTCAGGCAGATAGTAGATGTGCTCGGCATAGAGCTTCGCCACGCATTCCATTCCAACAACGAGTCCGTTGTTGATGATGTCCAATGCATCTTTTGTCTTGAGGGCCTCGGCAGTGGCCGGTCCCACGTCCTTGAATTTCATGTAGAGGACGCACTCCGCAACTTTGTAGAGGACGGGATCCTTGGGAAGCATAGTCTTCGCGACTGCTTCTGGGGTTGTCTCGTTCTGCGCCTCAACGTCATAGCGTTTGAGAATCTTAGAAAAGTCCACTTTGGAATAGTCTATCATTCTTTTTTCCTCCTTTCAATCTTTCAGAAATTGCTTGCAACTTCCTACTGTTAGTTGGATGGGTTAGTGTGTATATAAGATAAATGATGGATGGATGAACTATCCATAGTGTTTTATATAGTATAACTCTAACATTTATAAAATATTGATAAAACAATAAACGTACTAAATCATCTTTGTAACCTTGTATATATAATGGTATTTGGATATAGTTGATAATAGAAATGAGGGCGATTGCTACGAAAATCGTTAAACAGTTGCTTTTTGATACAAGACACGCAAAAATGGTGGTATAATGGCATACGGTATTTCTTTGGATATTGGAACTAGCGGGACTAGGGGGCATGCGGTGGATCTGTCGAACGGCAGAATACTCTCCACATCGGTCACCGAATGCCATCCGCTTCCCGGCGCTAATATAATGGATCATCTTACCTTCTGTATTAATGCAGGTACGGATACGGCGCACAAGATCCTCATGGATACCGTGAACAAGCTGATAGCCACTCTCGGCGTGGATCTCAATAAGGTAGAGAGAGTGAGCATCTGCGGAAATCCTATCCAGCTTTCCTTGTTCCAAGGGATCCCGGTGGACGATCTGGCCTTTGCGGGAGAGAACGCCCACAAGGCAAGGGGGATCGTTGCCCAGAAGAGGGACGCAGGCGTGTTCTCGGCCGTGGATGTCGGCCTCAATGTCAGGGACGGATGCGAACTGTGCGTTCCGCCCGCGATCAGGCACGAAATAGGGGCCGATGCTCTGGCCATGATGTACAAGAGCGGCTTCCTGGAGCAGAAGGAGAACTGTCTCGTCACAGATTACGGAACCAATGCCGAGATGGCTTTGAAGATAGGCGATACCATATACACCGGTTCTGCGGCAGCAGGACCTGCCATGGAAGGGCAGTCGATCAAATGCGGAATGCTGGCCGGACCCGGGGCGATATCGGATCTGGAATACGACTTCCAATACATCTGTAAGGTCCTCAATGACGACATAATACCGGAGAACGGGGACAGATGCGATTTCGCACTGGAGACCGTTAAGCCCGAGGGGCCGATGAGCGGCAAGGCCATCGGCATCACCGGGACCGGTGTGATCGCGGCAGTCGCGGCCGCCAAGGACTGCCACATCTGGAGGAAGGGTAAGCTCACCACATCCGACGGCAAGATGCATCTGCAGGACGGGGTCTACATCGATTCCCATGATATCTCCGAGGCAATGAAGGCCATCGGAGCTATGAGGGCGGGACACTTCACCCTGCTGGAACACGCGGGCATCAAGTTCAGCGACCTCGACATAATGTACATGGCAGGGGCCTCAGGAACCTACGTCGATGCCGTAAAGGCCCGCGAGGTCGGATTGCTCCCGCCGTCATGCAGCACCATCTATCAGTACGGTAACACCTCGCTGGCGATGGCCACGGACATCCTCAGGGACCCAGAGCTCCTTGACACCCTCCAGGGCATCGCCAACGGCATCAGGGCGAATCACATCATGTTCGCAGGCGACAAGATATTCGAGCAGATCTACACCCAGGAGCTCGCGGTATGCGACGAGGGAATGGGCATGGACATGTACAACAGGAACAACGCCATCGAAGGCATTCAGGAACTTCCCAAACCCAAGGGAAACCCAACGGTCCACAGGATGGTCCAGCGTGACATACCCGATCTGGGAGACAGAGGATTGTACATCCTCCACGACATCGGGACGCAGCTCAGCGGGTACATGGAAGGCTGCATAGGATGCAAGAAGTGCGAGAAGGAGTGCCCCGAGCACGCGCTCACCGTCGAGGACGACAAGAAGATCGTCGTCCAGACCAAGAAGTGTCTGGGTACCGCATGCTACAGATGCCAGTTCAGCTGTCCCTCCAAGGTTTACAAGTACGACAGCCTCAAGCTGTCGATATGAGGCGGTAGGATGGACGTATTCATCATTGGGGGGTTTTTGGGGAGCGGGAAGACCACTCTCCTCCTCAAGCTGGCCAAGACCTATGTGGACAAAGGGAAGAAGGTCGCTCTGGTCGTCAACGAATCCGGAGAGGTGGGCGTTGACGGAGCGACCATCAAGGCGGAAGGATACAGCGCCACGGAGCTTCCGGAAGGGTGTATCTGCTGTACTCTCTCGGGCACTCTGCAGAACGCCCTGAGGAACATCAAGAGGGATATCGACCCCGATATGATAATAATAGAACCGACCGGTCTGGCACTTCCGCATAAGGTTAAGCAGCTGGTGCACACGTCGATGATAGACGAGGATTCCTGTTCCATCATCGGGCTCGCCGATGTGGCGCGTTTCGACGCGCTCCTGGAGAAGAAGGAGGCCTTCTACAAGATGCAGATGTCGGGTTCCGACATCATCCTGATAAACAAGGCGGATCTGGCTGAACCGGGTCAGATCGAGCACATCAAGGCATGGTTCGCGGACAACTTTCCGGATAAGCCCATATTCCCCGTATCCGCGAAGACCGGAGAGAATCTCGACGTGCTGTTCGAGTTCACAGAATCCCGTTCGCTATAAGGTACTTCATAAGCAGGGCCGTACCTGATCCGAGCATCATGCCTCCCAGCAGCCCGGCCCCTATGCTGATCCTCCCCATCGGGAAGAGCAGCGGTATGCAGAAGAAAAGGAAGGTGAATCTCCAGTACATCGTGATGGCGAATGTCGCCGCGAATCCGATGATCAGAGCGATGAAGAAGTATCTCTCGAAGACCATCTTCTTGAGATCCACAGGCTGCCTCTCGGAGATGAAGATCTGCTCAGGCATCTCTTCCATGGGAGGCTGGCGGACGATATTGCCGCATTCACGGCATTGGTACTCGCCGTCCTTCAGATATCTTCCGCATCTAGGACAGAAATCCATATTTGGGAGAGACAGGTGGTCATTTATAACCGTAATCATCGAATCTTCAGTCTGAGCGATTTTCTTCCTCGGATCTGATAACTTCGCGGTAGTAGTTCTCTATCGCTTCCGACGGCGACAGCCCTCTTTCCATCAGGATCTTTTCCGCCTTCAGTTTGACTATCGGATCTATGCGGGCGTTGACCACGGCTCCCCTCTCCAGCTGTTTCTCTCCGTAGACAACCTCATCATAGAAGATCGCGATGAGGTTTGCATACCCCACGCCCCTTTCGCGTGCGATGGCACGTATGAGATCGGTGGTACCGGAACCGTACTGCGAGGATTTCTTCTTCCTGTCCGCCAGGAATCCGTATCCCAGATCGGTGGCCACATCCTTCAGCACCTGTTTCCTCGAATCCATGTCCTCGGGCATCATGGATGCAGGATCTATCTTCGAGATCTCGTCCTGGACGCGGTCGTCCAGGTATGGGTAGAACAGGTCCTTGCCGAAGTAGTCCGCTATCGCTTTCTCACACGGCACGGAAACGTTCAGGAGACGCTCGATTCCTGCTTTCCTCAGGAGATCGAACTCCTCTTCGGTCTGGCCCACGTATTTGGCGCATCCCATGAAGTATTCGTCAGCGCCCTGACCTGTGAGAAGGATGTCCTGGCTGCACTCCTTGCATACGCTGAATAGCTGGAGCTCGTAGGAGATGGTGAAGGGATCGGACACTCCTGTGGCGGTGATGAGCTCTTTGATGAGGTCCTCGATGGTGCCTTTGGATATCTGGACATGGACGAATGGAAGGTTGAGCCTCTTGGAGAGGTCCTTGGCCATGGAGACGTCGAAGGCGTTGTTGGTACCGCAGGTGTAGAGGGTCACGGATCTGGCGTACTCCTTCGAAATGGCGGAGATCAGTCCGGAATCGAGTCCGCCTGAGCAAGCTATGCCTACGTCCTTCCCCTCTACCTTCTGTCTGATGACGTCAACGATGGAATCGCGAAGACCTTCCCACATGATGTTTCGGATAGGAGGTGATGATAAATCAGTTTCGTCCTAGGCAGACGTATATCGGTGTTAGTCGATAAGGCAGCATGGATCCCGTATACATCATGAGGTCTTACATAATCGATGTTGGCACATATTCCTTGGCAGAACAGGCGGGGATGTTCTGCGAGGTCCTGAAGGAACAGCTCGAGGGCGATTTCGGGCTGTTCGAAGGTACGGCCTTCACGTATTGGGCCGATGAGCCCTATGAGATAGACTTCATCTGGGATGCGGGAGACGTTCGCATAAAGCTCGCATTCATGGGCGATCCGGATAATTCGGTTTGGTCGGTCATCGGCGGCAAGAACAGGTTCAGAGGGACCATAGGCAGAGACATGAACGAATCCTGCAGAAGGTTCTTGGAATCAGTAGCGGCGCTGTCAAAGGATCAATGAAGTGTACGAAAGTCGTATTCTATAAACAGTTTAATATTTGGTAGGATGTAACTTTTTACATTTAATATTTATATATTTCGTTATATTTTATAGTCTATGGATGAATTCTGACCCCTAACTATTTAATGTTATAGCGTGTAAGTTTTTACAGGTGTTAACCATGATAGAGTCGGGAAAGAAGGAAAGGACGGTTCTATGCTGTCTGACCACAGAGGTGGTCAAGGTAGTGGAACCTGTCAATTTCTACGAGGCCACCACGGTTTACATCATTTCCGATTCCGCCCCCGACAGGCCTAAGGCCGAGGCGGAATTCTACAAAGTGTTCGTGGAGGAGGCCAAGAACAGGATAGAGAGATCGGGGAACGTGGAGGTCAGAATCGTTCCTGCAGATCTTGATGATTATCAGTCCCTGCTGAGAGCGATCATCAGTACCGTCACGGCAGAACGTGTCCGCTGCGACGGATATGTTGACCTGTATCTCAATGTCTCTTCTGGAACCCCGGAATACATAGCGGCCGCCATGGTTGCGACCATCCAGGATAAGGACCTCATAGCATTCACGGTGAAGACAAAATCCAAGAACCTTTCGCCGGAGAGGCTCAATGAGCTGCTCATCAACAACGGGAAGCCAGTAGGCATGAGCGCGGACGTCTTCGATCCGACACTGATCATGACTTTCGGTCCTTATCAGCCCTCCAAGAAACTCGTCTCCTGTCTCAAGGTGATCAAGGAATTGGACGAGGTAAAGAGATACCCGTCCTTCACGGAGATTATAGCGAAGATGAAGGAGGAAGGAATCTGGGACTATGAACCGGAATCCAAGAAGAACCTCACGGACGATGCCCAGAAGGAGCGCATGTACTTCAGGCGCAACTATATCGACCCCATGGTACTGAACGGTTGGGTGTCCGAGGAAAACACAAAGAGGAACAGATACGTATTAACCAGAACGGGAGAGGCGGTAGTCAAAGTTTACCACATCGATTGATCGGTCGTGTTGGCACATCCGTCTTTCCCGAAACTATTTTTTAAACATACGCATACAGTCTTTCTATTCAGGTCGTATCATGTCGAAGACTTATGAGCAGATTAACGAGAAGATCCGTGCAGGCAAGGCCGTGGTCTACACCGCCGAGGAAGTGATCGATCTCGTCAGGCAGAAGGGTGCCGAGAAAGCCGCCGAGGAAGTGGATGTCGTTACCACAGGGACGTTCGGCGCCATGTGCTCATCTGGAGCATTCGTCAATTTCGGACACGCGTCGCCGCCCATAAGGATGGCGGAGATAAGGCTCAACGGCGTGGAGGCATACGGCGGTCTTGCGGCAGTCGACACCTACATCGGTGCGACCGCTCTCACCGAGGATCCCATGGGGGGATACGGCGGTGCGCACGTAATCGAGGACCTGATCGCAGGCAAGAAGATACACCTGCGCGCATGGGGGCCCGGAACGGATTGCTACGTCAGGAAGAACATAGACACGTACATAACGCTGGACGATGTGAACGACGCATATCTCTACAACCCCCGCAACTGCTATCAGAATTACAGTCTGGCGACGAATACCTCCGAAAGGACGCTGTACACATACATGGGAAAGCTCCTCCCGAAGATGAAGAACGCCACATACAGTTCGGCCGGCCAGCTCTCGCCGCTTCTCAACGACCCCCATCTCGAAACTATCGGCATGGGTACCAGGATATTCCTGGGAGGCGGAGAGGGATACGTGACCTGGCCCGGGACCCAGTATAAGACCAACATCGAGGAGGTCAACGGCGTGCCCGTCGCCGGAGCAAGGACACTGGCGCTCATCGGGGACATGAAGCAGATGGATGCCAAGTACGTCAGGGGATTGGACATCACCGGATACGGCATCTCGATGGCCATAGGCGTGGGGGTACCGATACCCATCCTCAACAAGGATATCATGCAGAGGTGCGCCATATCCGACGATGAGCTCTTCGCGGAGATGGTCGATTACAGCGAACCCGTCAACAGGCCTCCTATGGCCAGATACAGTTATGCTGAGCTCAGGTCGGGAAAGATCGACTACCAGGGCAGAACGGTGAGGACATCTTCCATGTCCTCGCTTCGCGGCGCCAGGGACGTGGCATCCAAGCTCAAGGATTGGATCGAGCACGGCGAGTTCCTGCTGAACCAGCCGTGCCTCTCGTTCCCGACAGAAGTAAGTCTCAAGAAGCTCGAAGAGAGGGGATGCTGATGGACAGGAAGTACAAGATAGAGTTCAACGAGGCCAACGTCCAGGATTCTGTGGCCTACATCCTCGTGTCCGAGTTCGATCTGAAGCCCAACGTTCTGAAGGCGGAGATCAAAGGGGACGGATACGGTCTCATGATCCTTGCTTTGACCGGCGAGGAGTCCAAGCTGGATGCTGCCGAGCAGCGCCTTAGGGAGGAGGGATTCTCCGTCAAGGAGCTTGGCAAGAGGATCAACCGCGACGAGGATCTCTGCTGGGATTGCGGCGCCTGCGTGTCCATATGTCCCGTGGGGTGCTTCCAGGTGGACAAGGAGACCGCCGAGATCGTTCTGGACAACAGCAAGTGCATCGCATGCAGCGCATGCGTCAAGGCATGTTCGGTCCATGCACTAAGCATCAGCTTATGAGGCATGAGTTCAGATACAAGGAGACTATCGCCGCGATAGTCTGCGAAGAGCAGTACCTGAGGATGGCCCAGGATGCTATTTTCGAGGCAAGGGAGATAATCGAGTCCAAGGTCGCCGAGGACGGATTCTTCAGGATTACGTACGAGCCGTATCCGGTCTCTCAGAAGGACCACCCGCTCATCAGGAGAATGTGCCAGGCATCGGAGTTATCGAACGTGGGGCCGTTCGCGGGCGTCGCAGGCGCGGTAGCGGTATTCGCCGTAGAGGCCATGCGCGAAGCAGGCGCCTCCGAGGCCATAGTCGAGAACGGCGGCGACATAGCATTCCTCTCGGACCGCACGGTCCCCGTCGGTCTGTTCGCCGATCATCCGGTCCTCAGGGATGTGGCC
>Ga0310696_10006186_pt1 | contig 14258 bp, 20 predicted proteins | sample AusTroGonzalo_MG_4_FD_203885 | JGI IMG/M metagenome (GOLD analysis project Ga0310696, IMG submission 203885) | Bovine rumen microbial communities from tropical cattle in Woodstock, Queensland, Australia - Gonzalo_02 (v2) (version 2) | ecosystem: Host-associated > Mammals > Digestive system >...
TACCTCCGCGGCGCAGACCTCGGCGGCGCATACCTCCGCGGCGCAGACCTCGGCGGCGCATACCTCGGCGGCGCATACCTCCGCGGCGCAGACCTCGGCGGCGCAGACCTCGGCGGCGCAGACCTCCGCGGCGCATACCTCCGCGGCGCAGACCTCCGCGGCGCAAAAGAGATTCCGTACATTCCGTTTGCCTGCCCTTCGGACGGCGCGTTCATCGGCTGGAAGAAGGTACACGGCAAGCTGGTGAAACTCCAGATCCCGGAGGACGCCCGCCGCTGCTCCGCCACCACGCAGAAGTGCCGCTGCGACAAGGCACTCGTCCTGGCCATCACCGACGAGGACGGAAACAACCCCATCGAGGAAATCGAGAACACCGCTCAAGACCATCATGTCACCTACAAGGTCGGTGAGCTGGTGCTGCCGGATTCCTTCGACGAGGATCGCTGGAACGAATGCTCGCACGGCATCCACTTCTTCATCAACAAGCAGGACGCAATCGACTACTAATTCATACAACCATGCCAGCAACAGCACAATCTTCCCTGCCAGCTCCTCGCAACTATTCCGAGGAAGCCGCCTCCAGGCGCGCAGAATTCATCCGCGAGGCCTCGGTGAGAATCTTGGCCGCTCTCATCGCGGATCTTCCGAGGACTCCGGCAATTGCAGTGGCGGTGTCGGTCGACGCCGCGAAGCTGCTCGCCAAGGCCCTCGAGAACGAAGACTATCTATAAACCATTCCATTATGTCAAGCAAGTCAATGAAACCCTCCTCACCGGTCGCCAGGCGTCCGAAGGAACTCTCCGAAGAGGAGAAGATGAACATCATCACCCGCAAGATGGGCCAGGTCAAGGCCTCCGTCTCCCAGCAGCTCCTCGTCTCCCTATCCAAAGGCCGCGGTCACCTCTCCGCGCGCAACGCCTCAAAGATCGTCGACACCGCCCTCGCCATGGCCGACGAATTTATCAAGAAACTCTATGTCACCGAATAAACCCTGAACCTATGACCAGGCACGAGATCGTGGAGGAATTGGCAAAGAGCCATGTTGTCGAGGATATGGTGCGCCGTATCTACAAGACTCCCATCACTTTCGACCTCTGCGATCTCTGCCAGATGGTCTACATCATCCTCCTGGAGTATGACGAGGACAAGGTCAGGGAGCTGTACGAGAAGAACGAGATCCGCTTCTTCATCTACCGCATCATCCGGAACAATGTCGAGAGCCGCAACTCGCGCTACTACTACATCATCCGCAAGTTCGGCGAGATGACCGACGAGATTGACTACAAGACCGAAGACCAATGAACCACGCCACCAAGACCGCAAGGACTTTCACCGAGATAAAGTCGGACTACGCCTTCGACCCTTCCGTCTTCAACGAGGACGAGGAGAGGGTGAGCAAGGTCAAGTACATCATCGACACCTATCTCAACCAGGTCGACAAGACCATCATCCTGCTCTACGCCGACCTCGGCTCCTATCGGGAACTCGGCAAACTCATGGGCCTCTCACACACCACCATCCGCAAGGAGGTATTAAGAATCAAGAACAACATCCTACAAATCTACAAGACATTATGACACCTATCGAAACCCTCTTGAAATTCACGAACGAGCTGCTCGCGGGCATCCGCGACGCGGAAGGCATGTACTTCGTCGGGCAGCGCATCGGCCTGCTTGCCGTCCAGCAGGTCGCCCAGAAACTCGTTGACAACGGAGCCACCGCGGAGATCCGCGAGGAGGCCGCGCAGGACTTGACCATCATCCAGGCAGAGACCGCATGTGAGCGCATCATAGAATCTACCGGCGTGGAGGTCGAAAAAGTCAAGGATGCTCCAATCACACTGACCATCGGCAGACATGGTGGAGCGGTCGTATTCATGGGGAAAGGCGCGTCCTATTTCTCCGCGCTCGTCGACCTTCTCTCCGCCGTCAAAGGTTACACCGAACGATTCCGAATGAAGAATATATGAAAGCACCAGACAAACTCACCCTCAACGAATGCACCTTCTCCGACATCGGCCTCCTTGATGTGGAGGCCGGTGAGGAAGGTGTCGAATACATCCGCAAGGACGCCGTCATCTCCTGGGCGCACAAAAACTTGTGGGCCTTCCCTGATGCACTTGCCCTGCTTGAGAACTCAATCAAATCAATGTAGCCATGATAACGGATTTTGGATCATCAATGATGGAGGCGGTCTTCGAGACCATTCGCCGGAAAAACGAGAAGCTGGCACTCGTGATAGTCACGGATTTTAGCGCGCATTTCGGTGAGGCTCCTCTCCCGAATACCCCGATAAAGCGGGAGCGCCTGGAGCCGCCCGCCGAGGGATGCGTGGAGAGCTGGGTCTATTGCTTCAAAGACGAGCCATTCCTCGTCGAGAATATCGGCCCTATGGAAATCACCAAGAAGCCAGAGACCGGCGACTATATCGTATCACAAAAGACAATTTTTCAAAAGGTATGAAACGCGGAAAATCGGAAGCCATTATTGAAGAAGCAGCGGTCGCCCTTATGAAAACCGGCTCCATCTGCATCGCCAGCCACTCCGGCGTCACATTTATCGACTACTTCAGCGGGTCTCTCGAGGACGCGGAAGAAGTCATCCGAAATGCTTACAAAAGACCTCAACAGCCATGACCGACTACATCCTCCTCACACTCATCATCGTCTTCGTCGTCGACCTCTCCGGCTTCGACCAGACGATCATCGGCTTCGCCTCTAAGGTCACACGCCGACGCGTCACCGATGTCATGCCGTTCACCTGCTCCCTCTGCATGAGCTGGTGGTCGGGACTCATCCTCGCACTCGTCCGGAACGAGTTCACCTTCGAGACCATCTCGCTCGTCGCCCTGCTCTCCTTCCTTTCGTTTCCGATTTCTCGACTTTTGATATTTATCTATGACGGAATCATAAAGCTCATCAACATCCTATCACGATGGACGAACTGAAACAAATGGTCAAGGATCTCTCCGCCGCACAGCGGAGAGACCTTCTCAACATCCTACTCCGCGCCATCTCGGACGAGCATCACAAGCACAATGTCCGCGATGCCGCAGACCCGGTCGAGGTCGGCTCCGCCTATGTGCGCCGAATGAACGAAATCCTCGGCATCAACATACTCGAGACCGACCGCCACCGCGACTTCCTTTGGGGACGCAACATCGTCATCTGGCAGATGGGACTCGACGGATTCACCGAGAAGCAGATATGCGAGGTCATACCTCTCACACACTCCACCATCTGCAACTCCCGCGCAAGGATGCGTGGCGCCTTCCAGGTGCCAGGCTCCAACCCCTTCGCCATCTCCCTCTACAACAAATTCACTTCACTGATATGAAACTCACCGACAACGAATTCACAACCCTCTCCGCCTATGAGGAACAATTTGCGATCGCGATGCGCTCGCACTACGCCCGCGGCATCGGCAAGTCCGCTGCAGCCGCCATCCACGCAGTACTAACAAGAGTCACCGGCCGCTCCATCCGGCTCAACACCTCCTGCGCTCACTGCGTCTACAACCTCCTGCTCGACGCAGGCAAGATCTACTTCGCCGACAAGGCCGAACGCGAGGCCCAGAATGCCGCGCACAAGGTCGAGGTGGAGGAGAAGGCTGTCAAGACTCGCAAGGCCGAAATCAAGACCGCTTCCTCCGCCGCAGAGGCAGAAACGAAACCGGCACGAAAGAGAACAACCAAGAAGTAACTGAACCATGGCAAAGCAGAGCAAACCGACCAAGGCCCAGGCCGCGAAGACGAAGGACGGCAGGAACATCTCCTACTATCCTCCCTTCGTATATGGCCGGCCGCTCAAGTTCCAACCAGACGAGCTGCTTGAGGAGTTCAAGAAGTACGTGCAGTGGTGCCATGACAACCCCATCATCATCCGCAGCACTCACAAGGGCGAGAATGACCGCGGAAGCTGGTCTTCCGAGGATGTCGACGAGAAACCTCGCCTCATCTCCATCGGCGGTTTCCTCTGCTTCATCGGCGCGGATGACCGGTGGTGGACTGAACTCTCCGATGGCAAGCGAGGCGAAGATTTTTCGAGGGTCAAGGGCAAGATCAAAAACTTCTGCGAGTCATACCAGAAGGAAATGGCCTCTTCGGGCGTGTTCAAGGAGAACATCATCAGCCGCCTGCTCGGCCTGGCCGACAAGAAGGCACTCGACAACGCCGACTCGGTGACCATCGTGGTCAAGAACAACGATGAGGCCGAGAAGGTCAAGAACATCGGAAACCTCGGCGTGTGATGGAGCGGCGGTTCAGCAAGGTCTTCTGGATGATATATGACGCGGCGGCGCAACGGCCGCGTTATATCTCCAACCGGGGCGGAACGCGCTCCGGCAAGACCTTCTCCACTCTGCAGTTCCTCAACGAACTCATCCCTCAGGCGGACAAGGCCGGCGAGGTGACCTCCGTGGTCTCCGAGACCATGCCGCATCTCCGCAAGGGTGCCATCCGCGACTTCGAGTCCATCCTCGGCCATTCCCTCAAGGATGACCCGAACTGGAACGCCACCGACTCCATCTACACCTACGCGAACGGCGCGAAGCTGGAGTTCTTCTCCGCCGACTCCTCCGACAAGGTTCTCGGCCCTGCGCGAAAGCGGCTCTTCGTGAACGAGTGCAACCATATATCCTGGGAGACCTTCCGCCAGCTCGCCGTCCGTACCACCGGACTCATCATCCTCGACTACAACCCCGCCGCATCCTTCTGGGCCATCGAGAAGATTGAGACCCGCAAGAACTGCGTGACCACCAAGTCCACCTACCTCGACAACCTCGAATTCCTCTCCTCCGGCCAGATCGACGAGATTGAGGCGAACAAGGATGACGAGACATGGTGGAAGGTGTACGGCAAGGGCGAGGTCGGCTCGCTGGACGGCCTCGTCTACGAGTTCGAGCAGATCGACGCCATGCCGGAAGGCGTGGAGGCATCCTCGCTCAAGGAGTTCTACGGCATGGACTTCGGATTCACCAACGATCCCACCGCCATCATCCGCGAACTCGCCGACACCAAGCGCAAGATACTCTACCTCGACCAGCGCAAGTACAAGAAGGGCATGGACAACCAGGCCATCGCGGAGTTCTTCAAGGAGGACGGCGTCAGCGGCCGCGTACCCATCTACGCCGACTGCGCCGAGCCGAAGTCCATCTCCGAGATCAAGAAGGAAGGCTTCAACATCAACGCCTGCTCCAAGGACGCGCCGACCAAGTCCGACAAGCTGCAGTGGCAGCTCCTTTGGATGAAGGGATGGAAGCTGAAGGTCACCAAGGACTCCACCGAGATGATCGAGGAACTCCGCAACTACACATGGGCGAAGGACAAGGACGGCCATTCGCTCAACTACCCCATAGACAAGTGGAACCACGCCCTCGACGCGATGCGCTACGGCGCATGGACGCACCTCGGCCTCAACGCCGAGAAGGGCAGATACTCAATACGAATGCTATGACACACATCATCGACTCCTATTCCAAGCTGCCGGTCGGCAAGTATATCGAAATCCTCGACCTCTGCGACGATGACTCCCTCGAGGAGATAGTCCGCCAAGCCGAGGTCAACGCCATCCTCGCGGACATGACCGCCGACGAGGTCATGCGCCTCCCCATCGTCGAGTTCAAGGCCATGACGCAGGCCTCGCATTTCCTCGAGGAGGAATGCCCCACCATCCGTCGCGGCATCCCGAAGACCTACAATCTCGCCGGGCAGATTCTCGAGGCGCACACCGACATCGCGCGCATCTCTACGGCGCAGTATGTCGACTTCAAGACCTTCTGCTCCGACCGCCGGCACAACCTCCCGCAGATACTCTCCTGCTTCCTCATCCCGAAGGGCATGGAGTACAACGAAGGCTATGACATCACCGAGGTTCACGCCCTCATCCGCGAACACCTCTCGGTGGCCGATGCCATGAACTTGTCGGCTTTTTTTTTGAGAAGGTCAAGGAATTTGACCGCGGCCATGCTAATCTACTCGAGATTGATGACGAAGAAGGTGAAGGACAAGAAGAAGAGGGCGGAGCTGCTCAGGATGATCAAGGAGCAGTGGACGAATTTAGCGCAAAGTGGGGATGGATCGACATGGTGCGCCGAATATCCGAGACCGCGAACGAACCTTGGTCGGCTGTTTGGAAGATGACCATCGGCGAGGCTCTCAACATAGCGACATACATCAAGGACAAGGACGAACGCGACCGCCAGGCCGCAGAACGATGGAAACGCGAACACTGACATGGAACTGCTGACATTCGACAACCTCCGGCAAGTGCTGGAGGAGTACGCCGCGAAGGCCGAGGAGGTGTACAAGTACCAGATAGCACTCGGCAACCACAACGCGTCGCGCGACCTCGTCAACTCCGTCAAGACCGAGGTGGTCATCAACGACCGCGGCTTCGAGGTGACGATGGATCTCGCCTACTACTGGAAGTACCTGGAAGGAGGCTCGCGCGGCGAGGAGTCCTCGCCGGCCGGTGCCGCCTACCCGCCGCACTTCCCTCCTCCGCGCGCCATCGAGGAATGGATCAATGTCAAGCCGGTCATCCCTCGCCCGCGTGACGGCGTCATCCCCTCGCCGCGTCAGCTCTCATGGATGATAGCGCGCAAGATTCAGCGCGAAGGCACCGAGCCGTACCCTGCGCTGCAGACCACGATAGAGGAGCTGAACCGCGACTTCGCCGACCGCTTCGCCGTCGCCCTGCAGCAGGACACCTCCGACTACATCGCGAAGATATATGTCGGCCTGGACTTCGGCGCGGTCTCGCAGTCCGTGCGTTAAATACGCAACGCGGGCGGATTATATCTTGAATAAACGGACAAAGACATGGCTGAACCCATTTGGAAAGATAGGTTTGTAGACCTCGGCGCGGTGGCGCAGGAGGACTTCGAGATACGGCTGGACGATTCGTCCGGCGCGGTCATATATGCCGGTACCGCGTACCGCAGGCCAGGAGAGACGAACTGCATCATCCGCATCAACGACATCTGCGCAGACTACCTCGCCGCCATCCTGCCGAAACTCGCGCTCGCCGGCTTCACCTCCTTCGCCGTCGCGCAGGAGTTCGTGGTCATAGCCGACCCGAACGGAACGCCGACGCAGGTTGACGATGTGACCTTCTACAACGACTGGAGCTATGACCTTGATTGGGATGCTTCGGTGATGGGCCTCTCCGACCCCATCGACGGCCTCGTCGACCCGAACCAATACATCCTGCAGTCGCAGCTCCCCGCGTCCTCCGTCACCGCCACCATCCACTTCACCGACGGCTCCACCTCCACCATCATCATCAACATCGCAGGCTCCGCGGACTTCAACGATGACTTCAACGAGGATTTCTCCACGATTGACGCATCCGAGAATGGCGGCGCGGCCGTCCTCGACCTCTCGCAGTTCTCCGATGTGGACTATGTGGAGATGGGCGGCAAGACCTACAAGGTCAAGGATCTCTGCCCGAAATTCATCGTCTACTATGTCAACGCCTTCGGCGGATGGGATTCACTCATCCTGCAGGGCAACGACCGCGAGTCGGACGCCCTCGTCCGCCATACCACCGGCAAGGACTATGACAACGCGCAGCCGCAGAACCGCGGCGTCAAGGACTACGCAATCGAGGTCACGAAGGGATGGAACCTGAACACCGGATGGCTGGATGACAACCAGTCCTCCAGGATGCACCACCTCCTCAACTCGACCGAGGTCTATCTCTACGATGTCGCCTCCGGCCGGATGCTGCCGGTTGTGCTGACCGACACCTCCAACGAGGTCAAGACATACAAAGGCGGCGGGCGGCATCTCGTCCGTTACTCCTTCAACGCGAACCTGGCAAAAGACATGGTGAGACGATGAGACGGCGGATTTCACTCTACATCGGCGGCGAGCTGGCCGACATCTCCGACGAGAACCTCGTCCTGATGAACTACGCCCTGACGGACTTGTACAACCCTTCCGTCATCCGCAACGCCTACTCGCAGACAATAACCCTGCCCGGCACCCCGCAGAACAACCGCATCCTCGGCGAGTCCTTCCGGCTCGACCGCGCGGTGATGATGGGCGGCGGCAGCGGAACGGCCTTCGACCCCTCCGCCAGGACGCCGTTCACCATCTTCAACGAACTCGGCGAGGCCATGGCCTCCGGTTACTGCAAGCTGACGGACATAAAGGTCACGCACGGCATACCGCAGTACTCCGTGCAGTTCTACGGCAGTCTCGGCTCGTTCCTCTACGGCCTCGCGCAGAAGAGCGACGGCGAGAAGATGACCCTCGCCGACCTCGACTACACCGGCGGCGGAGACGCGGAGTTCGACTTCACCATCAACGCGGCGGCGGTCGCGGATGCGTGGGACATGCTCATCAACGGCATCATAAACATCACGGCCTCCGCGCACCTGGCCACCGCCAACCTCAAGACCGACGGATCGACCGGCACCGGCGGCGCAAGCCGCTATGTCGACACCTTCCCGGTGGTGCAGGGCAAGACCTACAAGGTGTCCGGCCGTCGGCTCGCCTCCACCGGCTTCAGCGGCATCGTAGCCTTCGACACCAACGGCCTCGTCATCGGCCATTGGCAGGACGGCGGCGGCACCGCGAACGATTTCGTGGACTACGAGCTGACCATGCCGCCTGGTGCCGTCTCCATCAAAGTGCAGGGCGACACCTCGCACCAGGATGCCGAAGTGACTCTCAATGACCCCATGTGGGATGTCATCAACTTCGCGCCTGCGCTCAACGGAATCCCAGCGAATTTCTCCGCGGACAAGGCCGTGGCAGATCCGGATGACTTCGGTCTCTCGCACCCCATCAGCGGCCATAATACAAAGGGCGGCTACACCCTTGTTAACTTCCCCGCCGCGCTCGACGAATGGGCGGTCAAAGACCTCCGCTCCTACCTCCAGCGGCCGGTCATCTCCGTTGAGAAGATACTCACCGCCATCGCGAACGCGAACAACAACGGCGGATGGTCGGTCGACCTCTCCGATGTTGCGGCCTCGCCCTATCTCAAGACCTGGCTCACCCTGCCGATGCTCCCCTCGCTGGGAGGATTCAAGCAGATGGAGTCTGCAGCCACCATCTCGCAGCGCACCACCGGAGCGACCATGAACACCAAGGTCGCGGTGTTCGATGTGTCCGGCGTCTCGCCGAACGCCCTCGTCCGCGCGAAGATGACCTTCAAGCCGCAGATCACCCTCGACTCCACGCCCGCCGAGAACGCGCTCTCGCTGTTCTTCCGCGATAGGGTCTGCGGTCTCGACGGAAACATGACGCAGGTGGTCTTTGTCCAGGCCATCGCATACGCATCCGACAACACCAAGGTCGGCGCGAGCCGCTCCTACATGGAGATGTACAACCCGCGCAGCATCAGTCCGTCGGCCATCGCATCCGCGGTCGGCTATACTCCGGACGCGATGAACACCGAGTACTCCTCCATCGCGGTGGACATCCAGAACTACTTCCGCGAATCCGGAAATGTGTACGAGAAGGACAACCGCTTCACCATCGAGGTGGAGGCGGTCGACATCGCGCGCATCGACATCGTCGCGAAGGCCTATGTCCTCTTCATCAGCGACTACAACAACATCATCCCGGTCGGATCTGCCGGAACGCCTGCAGTCTTCCTCGCGAATTACGGCAGCTCGCAATTCTACAACGCGACGGCGGCGGACTATGACGGCGCGACGGCCGAGGCCTACATCGTCGGCGCGGACACCCTGCGCTCCGGCGCGTCAATCACCAAGCGGCTGCTCCTCTCCACCACCAGGACGCCGGCGGACTACCTCGTCGCCCTCTGCAGGATGTGCGGATTCTCCATCCTCACCGATGACGGCGCGAAGGTGGCGCGCATCGTCTCGCGGAACACCCTCTTCGACGGAGAGACCATCGACCTCTCCGGAAGGGTGGACACGCAGGAGATCGGCATCACGCCGCTCGCCTATGACCGCAAGTGGTACTCGCTCGGCATGACTCCGGTCGGCGGCGCGTTCGAGAAGCAGTACAAGGAGATCACCGGCCGCGACTACGGCTCCCAGCGCATCGACACGAACTACAACTTCGACAGCGAGGAGAAGAAACTGCTCGACGGCGTCGCGCTGAAGTCCGCCGCCGCCATCCTTGATACCAACAAGTACTGGAACATCATAGAGGACGGCAATTCCGCCCTCATCCCGTCGCCGTTCATCGACCCAGAGGTGACATATACCCTTTGGGACACCGCCGACGGAAAGAACCTCGAGACGGCCATCTCCGCGCCAATAGGCACCGCGACCATCTCCTACTTCAACTCCGCACACCAGAACTACGACGCCAGGACGAAGGCCGAGTTCCGCGACGCGAAGAACTCGCCGGTGGACGGCGCGGACGTGCTGCTCTTCTTCGACGGCGACAAGCACTACGACCGGTTCGCGCTGACCGATGACCTCCCGGTGATGAATGTGGTCAACGACGGCAAGCCGTGCTGGATTCTCGCGCAGAACACGGACGGACTCGACATTCCGGTCTTCAGCCGCTACAAGATCTACAACGACGCGGTCACCGACTCGCTCGACTTCGGCGTCCCGCAGCAGGTGAGCATCCCCGATCTCGTCTACGATCCCTCCGCCACCATCTCCGACCGCTTGTGGAAGGCATGGCTCTCCGACCGACTGGACAAGGACGGAAAGGTGCTGCGCTGCAAGGTGGACATGCGCGGCCTCCAGGTCGGCGCGGGCCTGCTCCGCAAGTTCTGGTATTTCCGGAACGCGGTGTGGGTGCTGAGCAAGATCTCGAACTTCTCCCTCACCACCTTCGACCTCGTCGACTGCGAGTTCGTCAAGGTGAAGGACACCACGGACTACACGAACGGACAAACGATATAGAAGACCATGGCAGAGAATCGCATAGAAACCATCAGCCTCATCAGCTTCCAGGTGGAAGGCGCGCAGAGTGTGGCAGACCTCCGGTCGAACATCTCCGCGCTCAAGGGCATCGTGAACGAAGCGAAGATAGGCACGGACGAATACAAGCAGGCACTCGCGCTGCTGCGCGAGAACCAGAACGCGGTCAAGGATGCGGCCTATGCCGAGAAGGCCGGCCTCGAGGCGGTCATCTCCTCCGCGAAGGGCGCGACCAACTCCTACAACGGCCTCGTCAACAAGATGGCCGAACTCAAGCGCGAGTTCCGCTCCACCTCCGACGAGGCGCGCCGCATGGAACTCGGCACCGAGATCAAGAAGGTCAATGACCAGCTCAAGGAGATGGACGCGCTGCAGGGCAACTTCCAGCGGAATGTCGGCAACTATGCCTCCGCGGCGCAGGGATTCGCAGACACCCTCAAGGCCTTCCCTCCTACCCTCGGGAAGACCTCCGAAGGCATCAAGAAGGTCGGCACCACCCTCGGCCTCGTCGGCAAGCAGCCGGTGCTTGCCATGGTTGGACTCCTCGCACCGGTACTGCTCAAAATAGCGGGCGCACTCAAGGAGAACGACACCGCGCTCGTCTCCATCGAGAAGGTGATGAAGGCACTGGAGCCGGTGATGAACATCGTCACCGGCATCGTGCAGAAACTCGCCGAATACCTCTCGCAGGCGGTCGACTGGTTCGTCAGCCTCGGCGGCGAGGGCGGCGAGACCTTCAAGAAGATAATCGCAGGCGCAGTCGGCGTGGGAAACACCATCCTGCAGTTCGTCCTCACGCCCATCAGGACTACCATCAACGCCTTCAAGGGCCTCGGCAACATCATCAAGGATGTCTTCAGCGGCAACTTCAAGCAGATCAAGGAGGACGCCGCCGATGCCTTCAACGGCATCAAGGACGCGTTCACGAAGGGATTCTCGTTCAAGGAGAACTTCGAGATGGGGCAGAAGGTCGGCGAGGAGTTCGCCGCGGGCCTCAATTCCGGCAAATCCAAGAAGGCGGTGCAGACCGCCGCGAAGGAGATCAAGGATGTGGTCGAGAACACCCTCATGGATGTAGACCTCTCGAAACTCGACAGCTTCATAGACCCTGCCATCAAGGCGCGCATGGAGGCGGAGAAGGCCGCGGCCGCGCAGGAGGCGGAGATGCTCGCCTTCCTTACCGAGCAGGAGCAGGAGGCGGCGGACGAGATCAACGCCATCTGGGAGGAATTCTCCAATGAGCAGCTGGAACGGCTGAAGGACGAGGAGAAGATGCGCCAGGCGCGCATCGACATGCTCTTCTCCGTCGCGGATGCGACATCCTCCATCTTCTCGTCCCTCGCGGACATCTACGAGGAGGACGCGGAGAACAACGAGGCGGCGGCGAAGCAGGCGAAGAACCTTCGCATCGCGGGCGCGGTCATCGACACCATCTCCGGCGCGGTCGGCGCGTACATGCAGGCCGTGAAGTCCGTCCCGCCGCCCTACGGAATTATCCTCGGTGCCGTCCAGGCCGCGGCAGTCACGGCGTCCGGCTACGCGCAGATAGCGAAGATCAAGTCCACCAATGTCTCCAAGACGGCGGCGCCAAACTCGCCCGCTCCCATGGCGCAGGCTCCGGTGTTCGCTCAGTCCGTCCCGCAGACCACCATCCTCAACTCCGCCTCCGACGAGGTGCGCCTCAACCAGATGGCGAGCGACAAGAAGGTGTACCTGGTGGTCTCCGAGCTGGAGGCAAAGCAGGAGGACATGAAGGTGCAGATTCAGGAATCCACCTTCCAATAGAAACTGACACCACATAATTAAGTTATATCTTTGTGGGAAAGGGCGCGGCCGTGATGGTTCCGCCCTTTTATGTTTACGATTTCCGTGCAATCTATATCTCTTGTAAAACGGAAATCTATGATAGTAACGATAGACGGCATCCCGGTATTCAACGCGGTCATCACCGATGACGGCACCGGCATGCAGCGCATCAGCCTCGTCGATTCTCCTGCCGTGGAGTCGGACTTCGTCGCCTTCGACAAGCAGAAGAAGGCCGTCCTCTACCGCGTGGCCGACGAGGAAAAGCGCATCATCTTCGGCGTGGTCATGCGCGCCGACTTCCCCATCTACCGCTATGACCCGATGGACGGCGAGTACTACATCGTCTACAAGGCGGACACCATCCGCAAGATGGCGGAGAAGTACCTACTCGAGAGCAGGCAGAACGATGTGAACCTCATGCACAAGGAAGGCAGTGATGTAGACGGCGTCCAGATGGTGCAGTACTTCATCAAGGACACCGCCGCAGGCATCGCGCCGGCAGGCTTCGAGGACATCGCGGACGGCTCGCTCTTCGCCTCCTTCCATGTGGTCAATGACGAGGTGTGGAAGGCCGTCAAGGACGGCACCTACAAAGGGTTCTCCCTCGAGGGCGTGTTCGCCCTGGAGCCGGAGCAGGACGCGCAGGAGGTGCAGGACATCGTTGACCGCCTGGCGGGACAATTCAGCAAAATCTTCAATCCTAAAGATATGAGCAAAGTTCAGAAATTCTTCAATGCCCTCCTCGCCGCACTGGTGAAGGTGGCATTCGGCAGCACCACCACGGACAAGGGTGTGCTGCATTGGGACGGAGACGAGGATCTCCGTGCAGACATGGCCGTCTTCGTCGAGGACGAGAACGGCAACCGCACCCCTGCGGCCGACGGCGACTATGTGACCGAGGACGGCAAGGTCATCCGCGTGGCGGACGGCAAGGTCTCCGAGATCGTTGACAACGCCGCCGAGGTGGCCGAGGAGTTCGGCCGCGTGAACACTGACAAGGGCGTCCTCTCCTGGGAAGGCGAGGAAGACCTCAAGGCCGGTGACCGCGTGTTCGCCGAGGACGGCTCCGCCGCCGCAGACGGCGAGTACAAGGTCGAGGACGGCAAGACCATCGTGGTGGTCGACGGCGTGGTCGCCGAGATCCGCGATCCGGAGGCCGAGGTGGAAGCCGCCGAGCAGGAGCCTGCCGCCGAGGAGGCGAAGGAAGGCGAGGACGAGCTGCGCCGCCGCGTGGACGCCCTCGAGGCCCTGGTCTCCAAGATGGCGGAGTGGATGGGAATCATGGTCATCGGTGAGGACGGCGAGATGGTCTTCGGCAAGGAGACCATGCCGGAGCAGCTGAAGGCCATCACCGAGAGGCTCGCCAAGGTCGAGAAGACTCCCGCCGGCAAGCCGGCACACAAGGAGTTCAAGCAGACCTTCTCCGCGGAGAAGACCGGCGACCGCGGCCTGGACAACTTCATCCGCATCGCGACCGCGCAGAAGAAGTAAAAATTTTACACTCCGCGTGGAATTTATATTTCAAAGCAGAAGCAAACACTCAAAATTCATTGAATTATGCCTAACTATGTGACTACCTCCCTGCCTGAC
>Ga0310696_10006187_pt1 | contig 14257 bp, 8 predicted proteins | sample AusTroGonzalo_MG_4_FD_203885 | JGI IMG/M metagenome (GOLD analysis project Ga0310696, IMG submission 203885) | Bovine rumen microbial communities from tropical cattle in Woodstock, Queensland, Australia - Gonzalo_02 (v2) (version 2) | ecosystem: Host-associated > Mammals > Digestive system >...
AGGATTACTAAAAGATTGGTAGAACATGTGGTTGAATGCGCTCATGGCGAATCGAAAATTACTCTTCCTTATGATGAAGATGCAGAACTTGCATTAAGCTATTCGACGCCCTGGTATCAATCCATTCCTGCTTTGGAAGCGGGTGTTAACGGTTACGAAGCCGGTGCGCTCATGGCATTGCTGATTTATGCCGAGGTTACCGGAAATGCTCAGGTGCGCCAACTTGCGATCAATAAGATGAATGCCTTTTTGGGCCTGAACCGGTGGGATATTTCGTTTGTGATGGGCGTGGGTGACAAGAACGAAGCTCATCCGCACAGTAGAATGGCCAATCCGGAAGGATGGAATGGAAACTCTGGTCTGGCACCATATCGTTACAGCACTCCGGTTGGCGCCCTTTTAGGAGGGGTGCTTAACGAAACTTTGAGTTCTGATTGGAGATATTATACGGCAACAGAAACGGATTTGTGGTATAATGCATCTTTCCTTGCTGCTACGGTGCTTCTTGCTGCCGATCACCCGGTTGTTCCGCCCAAGGATTCCACCAAGAACGATTCCACCAAGACGGACACGACGAAGACCGATACGACTAAGGCGGATACGGCAAAGGCCGATTCCTCGAAGAAGGACTACATCCCGAGTGTTTCGCCGGCCGGAGCTTCCCACCTCGAAATCGCAAACCACGGGGATGCCCTGAACGTGAACTACGTGCTCCCGGTGGCACAGAATGTCAGGATTTCGCTTGTCTCGATTAAGGGCAACATTCTGAAGCGCCACACCCCGGGCCGCGAACTTGCCGGCAGCCATGAATTGCGGTGGAACGTGGAACAGGTCCCTGCGGGCGTATATCTGGTGGAATACCGCGCGGGGAGCGTACGGGAATACAGTACCGTCCGGATCGGCCGCTAAGAAAGAGTTGTTAGTGGTTAGGGATTAGGGATTAGGATCTAGAGGTTAGGATCTAGGGAGTAGGATCTAGTGTTAGAAAGAAAGATGTCATGCCCCGCGCAGGCGGGCATCTCCTTTTTATCTCATCGCTCACGGCTCATTGCCGACTGCAGGCGCCTCGTGCCTCGAACCTGGAGCCTTTTCTATACAACATTTGCATGAAACAGACAACGTTTTCTGTAAATTGACGAACTTGTCATATTTTTGTAACATTGACAAGCATTTGTTCCTATTAAAAAAAGAGGGTTTGGCATGAAAAAGAAGTTTCATGTGTCCTGTTGTAAATTGTTCCTGTTGTTTACGCTGTTCGCTTCGCTAGCGTGGGCGGATTCCTCTCCTGAACAGACGGGAGATGATGTCCCGGTTAAGTATGCGATTTCTATCGCTACCGTTGCAAATGGAATGGTCAAGAGCGACAAGTCTTCGGCTAGTGTCGGTGAAAAAGTGATTTTGACGGCCTATCCGAGCCTCAACTATATGATGTCTAGTATAAGTGTCAAGGACAATTCTTCGAACAGTGATTTAATTGTATCGGGGGGCTGGTATTCGTGGCATAAAGTGACGTTCTTCATGCCTGCAAGCGATGTGACCATAACGCCTAAGTTTACCAAGGACCTTTCGGCCGAGGGCGGGCTGTATATCGATATGGAGCCGGGTAGGACCACAGTCGATGTGTCGAAAAAAGTAAAGTCGTTCTATGTCTACGATAATGGCGGCAAAGACGTGAACTACAGAAGTTTCAGCAACGACACGCTGGTGCTCAAGGTTACGGAGGGGTATCGGATGAGGCTGACCGGTACCATGGTTGCAGAAAATTTGTGGGACCTGTTGCGAGTCTATGATGGTGAAAATACGGATGCACCCCTGTTGTTCGGCGCATCCGGATTTGTTTCGGGGGTTGAAACCGATATCGGGGATACCGTTGTCAGTTCCGGCGAGAACATGATGATTGGCTTCAAATCCGATGGTAGTGACAATTATGCCGGCTATGCCCTGAAGGTGACTGTTGAACAGGCCCATTATGCCATTACCATGAATCCGATTTCGGGAGGGGAGGTTTATGTTAAGGATGCCGACACGCTTGGTGCCGTGGTTTACCTGACGGCTGCGGGTGCAGAGTCCAATCGCCTGAGCGGGGTGCAGGTTTCCGACAGGAACGGCAATACCGTCATTTCGCCAGTCTACGATTTTGAGCGTTCGAAGTTCATCATGCCCAATAGCGACGTGTTTGTGACTGCGACATTCACGAGCGACATTTCTGCTGATGGAGGCCTCCATCTCGATATGGTGATGGGTGGGAATGAAACCGTTAATGTTCCAGAAGACATCAAGTCCTTCAAGCTGTATGACAATGGCGGCGCAAATGCTGATTACGAAAAAAGAAGCAGCGACACGCTGACGATTACTGCGCCTAAAGGTTCCTATCTGAGCGTAACGGGTTCATTGCACACGGAGCAGGGATCTTATGACAGGCTGTTTATTGTTGACGGATCCGCAATTGAAGCGGACACCCTGTTCAGCGGGATATGTTCGACTTCGAAGGCTATTGATATTGGCGAGATCGTAAGCTCTGGTCGTAGCTTGACGTTTTACTTCAAGTCTGATGGAGCTTTTCAAAATAGCGGTTTCGACTTGACTGTGAATGTGCTTGAGCGCGATCCTCTCCCGACATTCGCGGCGGTCAAGCTCATCGAGGACGAAAGGGGCTTGGGTGTGGCCGTCGACGGCAACTATAATGGCGACGATACCGTCATGATTACGGACAGCATCCAGGTCGACTTTGTGGAGTATGGCCGTAAGTTCTCGACGTCGGGCTTCTCGACAATCGTGCTCCCGTTCGACGTGAACACTTCCAACGTCAGCGGCCTTAAAAAGGTGGCCGCGTTCAGCGAAATCAGGACGAACGATGCGGGCAGCCTTGTCGCGGTGATGTCGCTCGTCTGGAAGGACTCCGTCGGCGTACCCGACACGACCCTCAAGGCCAACACTCCCTACATGGTCCTGATGAAAGACGGGAACTTCGCCGTGGAGGGCGGCGTCACGCTCGTGCCGACCGTGGAACCTGTCGTCAAGTACGGTACCTGGGAATTCAGGGGAACGCTCGCGAAGAAGGTCTGGGCGGCGGGTGATGCCGACTTGGGTCGCGTCTATGGGTTCTCCGCCGAGGAACGCCCGGATATCGGCGTGAAGATTGGCCAGTTCGTGAAGGCCGGCGCCGGTGCGAGGATCCGCCCGGGCCGCGCCTACCTGATAAACGTGCCCGAGACGCAGTCGAACCATGTCGGTGCAGGCAGGCCCGCCATCGCTGCGCTCCCGTCGGTGGTCTTGCCCGAGGATATGGACGTGGTCATCGAGGACAAGGCCGACGGCTCCACGACATTTGTTGGGCGGCTCAATGTCCGCACGGGTGAGTTTGTTAACATGAAGGCTCACACGTACGATCTGAAGGGGCGCAATGTGAACGGCTCCAAGGTTAAGGGAATGTTTATAAGGAAGTAGTGTATGTATAAAGATGAAGTTATGGAAGGTGAAATCTACAAAAAAGTTTATGTCGCCCCCAAGATGAACATTGTCGAATGCCACGGGCCGAACTTGCTTTCGGGCAGTGATACGCATTTAGATCTTGGCGACGATGACACTACGGAATGCGATGGTTGTGAATTCCAGTAATTCGCATTAATCTTTCTTTTGCAAGCATTCAAAGTCCCGCGTAAAATCGGGGCTTTGAACGGCACTTTGTTACAAAATAGCGTTATTTATCTTTCTTTTGTAAGAATGGGCGCTGATTCCACGGATTATTGTCCCATGAAAGTTTGTATTTTTTTAATTTGGTATCGCAAAAAATAAAATTGCGGCCTAGCCGCAGAGGTTTATGATGTCCAAGACGATTTTGCTTTTCCCTGGCCAGGGCGCCCAGTACGTGGGCATGGGCCAGACGCTCGCTTCTACGTTTGAACCGGCCAAGAAGATTATGATGCAGGCCGATGAAATCCTGGGCTTCTCGCTTTCGAAGCTCATGGCCGAAGGTCCCGAAGACGTGCTCAAGAGCACCGACAACACCCAGCCGGCCCTCTTCACCGTGTCTGCCATGGTGATGGAGCTCCTCAAGTCCGAAGGTTTCGCGTTCGACTACGTGGCCGGGCATTCCCTCGGTGAATACTCCGCCATCTATGCTGCCGGCGGTTTCAGCTTTGAAGAAGGCCTCCGCCTGGTGCGTACCCGTGGCGAACTCATGGCATCGGCCGGTTCCAAGAACCCCGGTGCGATGGCTGCCATCATGGGCCAGGACGAAGCCAAGATTCTTGAACTTTGCGAAGCGGTCAAGGCCGAAGGCGTCGTGGTCCCGGCGAACATCAACTGCCCGGGCCAGATTGTGGTGTCCGGTGCCGTCGCCGGCGTGAACAAGCTCGTGGAAAACTGCGGTGCTGCCGGTATCAAGGCTATTCCGCTTGCCGTTTCGGGTGCCTTCCACAGCCCGCTGATGCAGTTTGCCCAGGCCGGCCTCGCCGAAGCGATTGCCAAGACGACCTTCAAGGACGTGGAAAAGCCGGTCATCGCGAACGTGATTGCCGAACCGGTCACGAAGGGTAGCGAAATTGCCGACCTGCTGGTGCGCCAACTGGTGTCTCCGGTCCGCTGGAACGACTGCATGAACAAGGCCATGTCCCTGGGTGTCACGCAGGGCGTGGAAGTCGGCTCCGGCAAGGTGCTCATGGGCCTGATGCGCAAGATTAGCCGCGACGTGAAGGTCACTCCGGTGGAAACCATCGAGGCATTCCAGGCACTGAAGGGGTAATGAGCAGTGAGCGATGAGGTCGCTTCGCTCTGAGCTAAAGTAAGGCGCCGGAGGCGCGATTATAAAAAGCTCAAAGGGGCGTAGCCCCGACCTCATACCTCAAAGTGCGAAGCACGACCTCAAAGCTATTAACCACAAACCACAGGAATTACTATGGGAAAACTTACAGGTAAAAAAGCCATTGTCACGGGGGCTTCCCGTGGTATCGGTCTCGCCATTGCTACAAAGCTTGCTAGCGAAGGTGCGGACGTCGCCATCCTTTCCACCTCGGTCAAGGAAGAACTGGCGGCCAAACTTTCCGCCGAACTTGGGGTGCAGGTCAAGAGCTACGCATGCAACGTGGCCGACTCCGAGACGGTCCAGAACGTGTTCAAGCAGATTATCGCCGACATGGGCACGGTCGACATCCTGGTCAACAACGCCGGTATCACCCGTGACGGCCTCCTGATGCGCATGAAGGATGAAGAATTTGACGCGGTTATCGCTACGAACCTGCGTTCTGTGTTCCTGTGTACCCGTGCAGTCGCCCGCACCATGATGGGCAAGCGCACCGGCCATATTATCAACATTTCGAGCATTAACGCCCTGCGTGGCCAAGCCGGACAGGCCAACTACGCCGCTGCCAAGGCCGGCATCATCGGCATGACCCGCTCCAACGCGAGGGAATTCGCCTCCCGCGGCATTACGGTCAACGCCATCGCCCCCGGTTTCATCGGGACCGACATGACCGCCGCCATGGATGACGCCACCAAGGAAAAATATGCAGCCCAAATCCCCCTCGGACGTATCGGAAAACCCGAAGATGTGGCCAATGCGGTCGCTTTTTTGGCCTCCGATGACGCCTGCTACATCACTGGCCAGATTCTGGGTGTAGATGGTGGGTTGAACGCCTAGCCATTTTTTATTAAATTTAACATCAAACAATCCAAACGGAGTTAACAATGACACAAGAAGAAATTTTCAAGAAGATTACCGACGTCATCGTCGCCAAGCTCGAAGTCAAGGCCGAAGACGTGAAGATGGAATCCGAATTCGGCAATGACCTGGGTGCGGACTCTCTCGATCGCGTTGAACTGGTTATGGCTCTCGAAGACGAATTCGAAGTCGAAATCCTCGATTCCGATGCCGAAAAGTTCCAGAAGGTTGCCGACGTGGTCGCCTTCATCGAATCCAAGAAGGCTTAATTCGGTTTTCATCGGAAAAGCAACTGGACAGGGTGGCCCGAACGAGGCTGCCCTTTCTTATTAGACGAAAGAACGGGCTTCGCCCTACAGACGAAAGACGAAAGATGAATAATGGTGCTTCGCACGGAATGAACTAAATAATCTCTCGTCTCTCGTCTCTCGTCTAATACCCCCCTAACCACTAACCACTGTACAATGGAAAAGAACACTCTACTCCACAAAGTGCTAAAGCTCTGGTTTCGCCAGAAGTCCGGTGACGGGCTTGAGGCGAAGCTCGGGTATAGGTTCCGCGATCCGGAACTGCTGGCCCATGCCCTGGTGCATCGGTCGTTCCTGTCCGGCAAGGACCTCCCGTACACAAACAACAACGAACGTCTGGAGTTCCTGGGCGATTCCGTGCTCAACATGCTGACCACGGAGTACCTGTACAAGACATACCCCGACGATTCCGAAGGCAACCTCTCCAAGCGCAAGAGCGCTGTGGTTTCCGGCCATGCCTGCGCCCAGTCTTCCAAGGAATGGAACTTGGGCGACTACATCAAGATCGGCAAGTCCGAGGCCAAGATGGGCGGTCGGGGCAAGGAAACGATCCTCGCTGACGCCTACGAGGCGGTGCTCGGGGCGGTGTACCTGGACGGCGGGCTCGAAGAGGTCCGCGCCATCCTCAACCGTTTCCATTTCCCGCGTGTGCAAGAAATCATCGTGGCCGAGGACTTCGTGAACTACAAGAGCGAGCTGCTGGAACTCACGCAGGGCTCCAAGTTGCGCATGTCCCCGGAGTACGTCATCGTTGCCGAGGACGGGCCGGAGCATCAGAAGACGTTCACTGCCGAAGTCAGCGTGAACGGGAAGGTCTACGGCCGGGGGACCGGCCCGAACAAGAAGAAGGCCGAGCAGGAAGCCGCACGTGTCGCGCTCGAATTGCTTAGGGCCGAGATTGCGGCTGAACCCGAGGAGTCCGATAAGGGCCCCAAGGTCAAGAAGCAGAAACAGCGTCACGTGGGGTTACCGTAGAGGGGCGGTGAGGCTTCAGGTTCGAGGCTCCAGGCACGAGGTATCGGCAGTCAGCAATGAGCCGTGAGTTGTGAGCCGTGAGATAAAAAGGAGATGCCCGCTAAGGTTGGTGAGCTTGCCGAACCACGCGGGCATGACAGCTTCCTAATGACCTTCGCACAACCCTCATTCCTCATAGCTCATCGCTCACAGCTCCTAGCCTCTAGATCCTTGCCCCTAACCCCTATTCACTAAATACTATTATTCCACTCATGAACAACTTTTTCCGCTTCTCTATGTGCGCGGCTGCGGCTGCGTTTTTGTTTGCTTTCACCGCCTGCAACGAGCAGGGAAAGTCCGGGGCTTCCAAGTCCGCCGAGCTGAACTGCCCGGAACTGCCGCTTGATTCCACCGCCACGGGCGAGTTCGACCCGATTGCCTCGAAGGATGCCCGCCCCTGCGGCACGATTACTCTTTGGGGCTCCGCGATGCCGAAGTCGTTTAACATGTGGGAAGACTACAATAGTTTCTCCGCCGAGCTCATGGGCATGATGTTCGAGCCGCTCGTGAGTCTGCACTCCATCGAGGACCGCGAGGTCGGTATCCTCGTCGACAGCTGGAGCGTTAGCGAAGATGGCAAGACGTTCACCTTCCACGTGGATGCGCGGGCCCGGTGGAGCGACGGCAAGCCCGTCACCGCCGAAGATGTGCAGTTCTACTACGACGTCATCATGGACGAGAAGAACCTCACGCCGATTTTCAAGGTCGGGCTTAGCCGTTTCGACCGCCCCGAGGTGGTCGACAGCCTCACGGTGAAGATGACTGCGAAGGAATCGCACTGGGGCAACTTCTGGGAAGCTGCGGGCATGCTCGCTTTCCCCAAGCATGTGTGGGCCGGCAAGGACTTCAACCAGATCCGCTACGAGTTCCCGGTAGTCTCGGGCCCGTACAAGATCAAGACCTTCCGCGAAGACCGCTATGTGGAATTGCAGCGCCGAGCTGACTGGTGGGGCTTCCACAAGAACTGGAACCGCGGCAAGTACAACTTCGAGAAGATCCGCTACCGCTTCATGAACGACCAGACGAAGGCCCTCGAAGCCTTCAAGAAGCAGGACTTCAACGCCTATGCCATCTACACCAGCAGCATCTGGATGAAGCAGACCGACTTCGATGCCGTCAAGAAGGGCTGGGCCGTAAAGCAGCGCATCTTCAACAAAGAGCCCATCGGCTTCCAGGGTATGGCCATCAACTTGCGCAAGCCGCAGTTCCAGGATGTTCGCGTCCGCCGCGCCTTGAGTATGCTCCTGAACCGCGAGGCCATGAACGAGAAGTACATGTTCGGCCAGTACTTCTTGCTGAACAGCTACTACCCCGACCTGTGGGATGGCAACCAGAACCCGACGGCTCCGCTCTACAAGTTCAACCCGGACAGCGCCCGCGCCCTCTTTGCCGAAGCGGGCTACAAGGTGAACGGCCAGGGCGTGCTTGAAAAAGACGGCAAGGCCTTCGCCATCAACTTCATCACGAGCCAGGAAGACCTGCGCCACCTCACGCTGTTCCAGGAAGACTTGAAGAAGGTGGGCGTGGTGGCGACTATCGAGCAGATGAGCCAGAGCACCTTGCGCAAGCGCCTCGACGATGCCGACTTCGATCTCTACTGGGTGAACTGGGGTGCAGGCCGCCTCCGTGACCCCGAAGCGAGCTGGCATTCCGCCACCGCACTCCAGAAGGGTACGAACAACCTTGCCGGCGTTCAGGATAAAGTTGTCGATAGCCTCATCAACTTGCAGAAGACGGAATTCGACCTTGCCAAGCGTAACGAAATCTTGAAGGCTTTGGATAACCGCCTTGCCGAAATCGTGCCTTACGTGCTCATGTGGCAGTGCGACCACCACCGCATCCTCTACTGGAACCGTTACGGCATGCCCGAAAAGGTGTTGGACCGTTTCAACCGCGAAGACGCCATCCCCGTTTACTGGTGGCTCGATCCGGAAAAGTCCAAGAAGCTTGATGCCGCCATGAAGGCCGGAGAAAGCCTGCCGATCCCCGAATACGATGTGAAGTAGGCGCGAGGTCGCTCACAATGCTCGCTTTGAGGCACGAGGTCGGCACTTCGTGCCTTTGAGGTATGAGCTCGGTCGCTAGCGCTCCCTCTGAGCAATGAGGCCGGTCGCTACGCTCCCTTTGAGGCACGAGGTCGGCACTTCGTGCCTTTGAGGTATGAGCTCGGTCGCTACGCTCCCTTTGAGGTATGAGGTCGCTCGTAAGCTCGCTTTGAGCTGTGAGGTTGGGGCTAAAGCCCCTTTGAGCAGTTAGCAACAAGTGGTAAAATTACAGAAAATAGACCTCAAACCTCAGAGTGCGAAGCACGACCTCATACCTCATTCCTCACCGCTCATACCTCACCGCTCGCGCCTCGTACCTCGAACCTGGAGCCTCGCGCCTGGAGCCTTGAGCCTCAAAAAAGTGTTGTACAAAATTAAACATGTGACGCCTGTCATTTTGTAGTATTTTGGGCAGTTTTTGCACTTGCGCCCTATCACAGTGTAAAGAAAAAGAAACTCTCGATTGGAATATTTCCCCTTTTTGATAGTATCTTATATAGAGAAAATAATCGAGGCAGGGTATAAGGCATGAAAATAAAATCCATTTTTTTATTCATTTGGGGATTCCTTACGGCGGGATCCGTCTTTGCTCAGGGATTGGAAAACAATGCGGGCTTTGTAAATCTCTATGATGACAATAATGGTACAGCTTATATTTCGCAGGGAACAGACTCCTGTGGTAATAGTGCGATTCCTGCAACGGCTTACGTTTTTCCTCAGTTCGGTGGTGCGCTGTTCGGTGGCACGCAGTTTGGCGGCAGTAATATGGAAGGGGCAAGGTGTACTGGAGCGAGGTTGAAGACACTCTCCCGTACAGCGTTTGTTCTTGATTCTCTGATGAATGCAGATTGGCGCCCTGCGGGGGGTAACAGTTTTTGGGATCCGTTTACGAGCGGAACGATTGTGTTCTTGAGTGATTTTGATTTTGGGCAGATTGAAGTCATTGGCAAAGATACGGTTTGCGCTGTCAACCATACTCCCCTTAAGTTCAAGCCGGATTACGGAGAAATTAGCGGAAATGGATTTGATGTCAAGAATGTGTGCTATACTGAAATCATTGATTATTCGGTTGAACGCGTTCTCGATACAATTGGTTTTTTCAAGGAACTTGATTCAGTCAATGTCCATAACCTGGTTCTCAAAGATTTTCGTTTTACCATAAAGGGCCCCGATGCGGCTTCTTCCGTGACACCCAAGGCCTCCTATTTTGGGCCTGTTGGTGGTTTGGCGGGCGTAATGACGCGGTCTTTGTTATACGATGACACTTTGGACAATGTTCGAATTTCTGCCCCCATGGCTGGGGGGCTTGTGGGCTATTTGGAAAACAGCACCTTTTTACGGATTTTCAGTGATGACGACCTCAACATCTATAACGAGGTGGACCTGGGCGATGCGGATGACTATGCGGGAGGTAATCTTGCGGGGTGGGGGAGCAGTTATCGCGCCTACATAGGTGGCCTTGTTGCGTATGCCGTAAATCTTAACTTGCAAGAAATCAATGTTATGGCCAAGGTCCAGAACCTGTCTGCCGACACGTCTACTGTTGCTGGGGGGCTAGTTGGCATGTATGTGCTTTCGCGGCAGAGAAACAATGTTCCCGAAGTCGGCTATATGAAAATTGAAAACGTGACAATGCTGAAAAAGGCTGGTAAATCAGGTGTTTATACCAAGCTTTTCGGTGGAAAGACGATGGGCGGTCTCATAGGGGAGGTTGCGCCCTACAAGAATCAGGCTAACGAAATTATGGATTTGTCTGTGAATAATGTTGCCTTTTATGGTTCTATCAACAAGTCGCAGGGCTCGGTTGTGCATTTGGGCGGCTTGATTGGCCGCAGTGCGCTTGATGGGGGTGCCAAAATCAAAATCAACAACGCAGAAGTGACTCCTAACATTAAGGATACTCTGAGGAAAGCTGATTTTTACGAGTATTATTCTGGCGGCTTGATTGGTGAACAAACTTGCGTATCGACCAAGAATGAGGTGATGAGCGAATCGTTTGTTTCTATTTCCAATTCTGAAACTAGCGGGCCGCTCGTGCTTGTTAAAAAGCCGGATGTCGAGAACATAAGTGCCAACGTATTCATGGGTGGCTTGGCCGGTAGTGCTTGCCTTGCCCGTAATGCAAAAGCTTTGGTGGAAAATTCCTCGTCGATGGAAATAAAAGTCGCTATAAGCGGCCTTCAAGGGCATAACGCCGGAGGCAGCGAAGTCTCTGCAATTGATTCTTTAATGGTGGGAGGCTTTGTCGGTAAGGCCGTGACTCGGCCTAATACAAGTGGAACATACGCGGACGGAGATTCCGTCTTGACCGTGCACAACGCATTATTCAAGGGCCGTATTTCGGTGACCGATAGTCTGAACATCGTCCGTATGGGGGGTATTTTCGGTTCGTTTGCCGACAATGCGGGTGTCCTCTATGTGGCCTTTGAAAATGTTCAGTTGGACAAACCTTCCTTGCTGAACCTCAATGCCGGGGTGGATCCAACATTCCCAGTAGAGGGCTCTGCTGCTGTGGGCGGGCTTTGCGGTTACTGCGTCATGCCGAATAAAGTGGACCATGTCGCGATTATCGGCGACTTCGAGGTGCAGGGGGATTTCTCCCAGGCCGATTCCCTATATGTGGGCGGTGTATTCGGACGCTTGCTGAGCAGCAAGGACTTTGCCATGGAGAATGTGTACCATATCGGCACGTTCCATCCGATTCCTGGCAGGGCATCATCGGACAATATACGAGAGGGTTATTTGGTTGGCCTTCTTACGTTGCATGGAACGAAGGTGCTCAGAAAAATTGTTTCCACGTACCATAATGGTGAAGATGCCCTTGATGCTTTTGGCAAGTTCGAAGGGGGCAATGCCAAATACTTGTCGTCTGCGCAGGGAGAAGACTGGAGACTGATCGAGAACGAGTGCCGTGGCAAGACCAAGTTGAACGGCAATGCCACGTGCTGGGATGTACGCTACAATGTCCGTAACGGTGCGTCCGAAGAGATTAGCGAGAATTTCAACGGCACGAAGGTTGCTGCTTCTATGAAGATGGATGATTTTGCAGACTTCCTGAACGAACCGTTTGCCGAGAATGGTGTTGAATATTGGGCCCGCAAGGATGGCATGAACGATGACTTCCCGTACCTGCTTGCGAAGCCGATTGTCACCAATCCTCCGTCATCGTCTTCTATTGCCGTATCCAGTTCTTCTTCGGTCCCGGAAAGCTCCAGTTCGTTCTGGTTCCCGACATTCAGTTCGAGTTCGTTCCAGCTCCCGACATTCAGTTCCAGTTCTATCGCATGGCCGTGGCTGTTCAGTTCTAGTTCGATCGAATTGCCTCTGTCTGCAAGTTCCAGTTCCTTAATCCCGTTCAGTTCTTCGGAGTTCGTGCCGGTTATCTCCAGTTCTTCTGAATTGCCGCTACCTGTGTCGTCCTCTTCGTTTGAACTGCCCGTTTCTAGCAGTGCTTTGGTAATTATTCGTGTCCCGGCTCTCAAAATCGAGTCGCACAAGATAGAATGGGCTGGCTCCATGGCGCGTCTCAAGTTTAACGCCAGTGTAGATTCTCTGGCCGGTAAGGTCGCGTTGTCGGTCCGGGTGCGGTCCGGATACACCACCTTGGTCGATACTGTGTTGGTTGATTCCGTGCCCGGTTCTGTGCGGGGTGCCTCTGTGACCTTTGGTGTAAACCCCGGCGATTCGCTTGTCTATGAAATTGCGTTGCGGGGAGATTTGGATTCTGCATTGGTTAATGGTAGCTCCTGGAATGAAACGCGCGTCCGGACAAGCCGCTGGCAGATGGTTTCGCTTGCCGATGTGGATGTGCGCAAGTTGCATTTGGACGATTACCATGTGCTTTACAGTTGGGACGAATCTCTGACGTTGGGCGACTACATGCAATATCGTGCCTATTCCCGCTCCGACAAGGTGTCCGGAATGGATGGTTACTGGTATGGTTCCTATGACGGAGTCCCCTTGAAACGCAAGGCTGCCAAATATGTTGACAATGCTGAAATTGTCTGGAATGTCGACAGCGTCAATAGTGGCTGGAACATGGTTGCTAACCCTTATAGCTGGACCGTTGACCTGTCTGCGATAGCGGGCTCCGATATCGATGTATGGAGCTGGAATGACGAGTCCGGTGAATACGAAATCCCGACAGTGCTTCAACCTTACGAGGCTGTATGGTTGCACACGCACGGTCCGCAGACTATCCAGTTCCCGGCTAAATTGAAATTTGTTAATAGCAAGGCAAAATCCCTCGCGAAAGTTTCTGCACTCAAGAAGGCTTCTGACGGCTGGACTATCCGTGCAATCCTGTCCGACGGCAACGGCAAGAAGGATTCCTGGAACCTGTTCGGCACGAGCAGCGAAGTGTCCAAGAGTGACGAACCGCCTTCCGGCATGGGAGATTATGTGTCGCTCTCGATTGTCGATGGTGACCGCGCTCTTGCAAGGTCGTTCAGGCCTGCGGCAGAAGAAATGGAATGGACTCTCCAGTTGAGTGCGTCGAGTGAGAGAACTGCGTATCTTAAATTGGAGGGTCTTGCCGAAGCTAAGGCGACAGGCAACAAGGTGTTTGTGACGGTTGACGGCAAGACGGTCGAGGCGAAGGAAGGCAAGACGATTGCCGTAAAGGTCGGTTCCCTCAAGAAGACTGCGGTTGTCCGTGTAGCTCCGCATGCCAAGCCCGAGGTGGAATATGCTCTCAAGGATGTCCGCGTTATCCGCAGTGGCAATGCGTTTGATATCCAGTTCGTGGCGACGAATGGTCTTGCTGGTAAAAATGCGAAGGTCGAATTGCTGGATGTTTCCGGAAGAGTGATGGCATCGCTGTCGGCAACCTCTACGGCTGGGCTGAATAGTGTGAGGTTCCCGGCTCCAGAAGGAGGCCTCTATATCCTCAGGATCCGTTCCGGGAGCCAAATATTCGCCAAGAAAGTCGTTTTGCAGTAATTTTCCCCTTTCAAAATGTCTTTTTGTAAGATTGTTGTAGCAAAATTGTCCGATATTATTTATTTTCACTGCTATGAGGATATCTGCAGGATTAAAAATCCCACTGCGCGTGGTCGCCATTTTTCTGATGGCGTCCTTTTCCGTTGCGTTTGCAGGTCCCAAAGTTTTGGCTCCCAAGCCTCACTATAATATTGAGTATTACATATCGGATGGTGAGGTCGTCAGGCCTTTCGATAAAAGTGGGCTGTATATTTATTCCTTTATGCCGGTAATTCGCGAGTTCGAGGTCA
>Ga0310696_10006189_pt1 | contig 14253 bp, 12 predicted proteins | sample AusTroGonzalo_MG_4_FD_203885 | JGI IMG/M metagenome (GOLD analysis project Ga0310696, IMG submission 203885) | Bovine rumen microbial communities from tropical cattle in Woodstock, Queensland, Australia - Gonzalo_02 (v2) (version 2) | ecosystem: Host-associated > Mammals > Digestive system >...
GGCGGCGGTGCCGGTGGCATGGGCGGCTTCGGCGGCGGTGCCGGCGGCATGGGCGGCTTCGGCGGCATGGGCGGCTTCGGCGGCGGTGCCGACGGTGCCATGGGCGGCTTCGGCGGCATGGGCGGCATGGGCGGCATGGGCGGCATGGGCGGCTTCGGCGCAGGCGCCGGTGCCGATGGCGCGATGCCCGGCGGCATGGGCGGCTTCGGCGGCGGTGCCGGTGGCATGGGCGGTTTCGGCGGCATGGGCGGCATGCCCGGTATGGGCGGCGCCGATGGCGCGATGCCCGGCGGCATGGGCGGCTTCGGCGGCATGGGCGGCATGCCCGGTATGGGCGGTGCCCGCAACGGCATGCTCCAGCAGACCATCGACCGTCTCAAAGCCGATACTCCGCGTGAAGAAGCCCTGAAGAAGATCGAAGCGAAGGACAAAGAAGCCTACGCCAAGATCGTAAAGGATCTCGCCGACGCGAACGCCAAGCTCGCGGAACTCGCGAAGAAGGCCGAAGTCGAACTCCCCGATACTGCCGAACAGCAGAAGGCCAAGACCCTCGAATTCCTCGCCAAGGAAAAAGAGGCGATCGACAAGATGCTCGAAACCGACAAGACCGATTCCGCTTCCGCCATGCGCGCTTTCAATGAACTCGCGCAGAAGAACAACATCTCGATCAATCCTGCTGCAGGCGGTCGCGGCATGCCCGGAGCCCTGGGCGGCGCTGCTCAGCCTCCCGCCGGACGCGGCGCAAATGCCGCTGCCACGCGCGGCTCCTCTACCAGCACGATCCGTCAGATCCAGGAAAAGTTCCCGGAAGAATACAACGAAGTCGTGAAACTTCGTGAGAGCGATCCCCAGACCTATCGCGAGAAAATGCGCGAACTCCGGGACAAGCTCAACGAAAAGAAATAACCTGGCTTCGGCCAGATAAAACGCCGGTTATCAACCAAGTAAATCCACAACACAACAGTAAGGACAGACAACGATGCGTATCTCAAGCAGGCTTGTGTATCAGATCGTATCATTTTCGCCTGCGGCGATGCGGGTTTGCAAATTCCGCAAACACGGTCAAAAATTTCGCATCGTAAGCTGGAACACTGTTCCTTGCGAAGCGGGCGGCGAATCCGTCGCCCTTCGCAAGGTCCTTGAAGAAAACGGCGGCCAGATCTCGGGCTGCATGATCCTCACGGGGGCCATGGAGTCCGGGACCTTCTTCACCTGCCCCGGGGCGCCGCTCAACGTCCGTGCGCAAAAGAACGCACTTGAGTTCGAGCTTCCGCTCCACATGCTGCAGGTGCCTCAGGAAAGCGTCATCCAGTTTGCCCGTTTCCGCACGGGCGCTGCCGAAGACGAATCCGACACCCTCAACGTCTATGCGTTCGACTCCGTGGCGATCAACCACCTCGCTTCTCTCCTCACGATCGCCAGAGTCAAAGCCGACGAGTTCATCTATCCGCTTCTCGGCATTCAACACGACGATCCGCCCGTCTGCCTGTCCGAAATCGAATCCGGATTCTGCTGGCAGAACGGGGAATGGACCCCCTATCACGGCAATGCGGAAGAATGCAACCGGCAGTGGAAACCGGTGCTCGAAAAGAGCTTCGACTTCCCGGTCGGCAAGGAATTCCCCTTCTCCGACTACATCGCATGCCTCCTGGTCATGCGTTTCATTATGGCGAAGACGTTCCAGAACAACGAACCTTCCGTCCGCATCATGCCTCCCAAACTTCGTCCCAGCAGATGCCGTTCCCAGGTCATCGTCATGGCTTTCCTGCTCCTGGTTCTGGGCATCGGCTGGGGAATCCGCGCAGGCGTTCCTGCCTATCAGGGTCTCCTCGCCCGTCGCAACCAGTACAACGTACTGAGCAAGGAGCGCGACGCCATCAAGAGCGAAATCAACACGCTCAACAAAGAAGTGAAAGCCGGTGAAAAGCTCAAGAAAGAGCTGGAAAAGACCGCCTCGATCACTGCCGGCGACCCCGAGCTCTTCACGAAACTTTACGATCTTTCCCTCTCGCTTCCCGAAGACGCGCTCGTGACCAATTTCCGCTTCACCGACAGCAACTGCACGCTCACCATCCAGACGCAGAACCGCAATATCGACATCACGCAGCGCATGAATTTCCCCTACTGGAGAATCGCCACGGTGCAGCAGAGAGTCATCTCCGACACCATTGCCACCATCAATATGAACCTTGTTAAGGCCGAGGAGGCGCAGCAGTGAAACAGACCTCCAAACAATTCTTTTCCACTCAGGAAGGAAAGCTTACTCTTGCGCTTGCCGCAATGGTTCTTTGCTGGACCTTCTTCTTCGTCTACATCAGCAAAACGGACGTGGGTGACCGCTGGTTCCCGACACAGAAAAAGATCAATCTGGTCAAACGGGAAATCCAGAACATGACCACGAGCGCCAACGCGGCAAATGCTTCGCCCCTTCAGAAGGCACGCTCCGCAAAGGCTGAGATCGACAAACTGAAGGCGCAGGACATCGCCTCGAAAGCGACCTACTGGAACGCGGACCGCGACGGCCAGCCGGAAACGGAACTCCGCAACCTCGTCAACGAAGCGGCCCAGCGCGTCGAAGCCAATCTCCAGAACCTCGGCTCCGTCAGGATGTCCACCATCAATGCCGAACTTTCCTACGCCGACCTCGAATTCACCGTCGTCGACGAATACGACAAGATCATCCGCCTTATCGCGGAAATCGAAAAATGCAAGCCGCGCCTCTCCTGGCGCAGCGCCGACATCCGCGTCGAGAATACTCGCGCACGCGCCGTGACCGCCGCAAACAGACAGAACGGCGCCACGACCACCACGACGAACCCGGCCCAGATGTTCCGCACCACCATGCGGGTCCGCGTCATCAAGTATTCCCCGGCCGGGAACGCCGCGGGCGCCAAGACAGCCTCGACGGCAAAGGCCGCCACAACGGCAAAGGCAGCCACAACGGCAAAGGCAACCACAACGGCTTCCGCCCCGGCCGCGACTTCGACCCAGACACCCACAACTTCAGCGGCGACCACCTCCCAGACGGAAAAGGCCGATCAGGCGCAGCCTGCTCAGCCCGCTTCCGCCGACACCCCCGCGCAAAAGGAGCCTGAAGCCACTGCAACTACCAATAAGGAGAATGAAAAATGAGAGCAATCCTGATTTTTGCCAATATCCTCCTTGCTTGCATCATTGCGCAGGGGGCGATCAACTGGCTGAACGATCACCAGATGGAGGCGTCGAACCAGGCCGTGGTCGCGGCCAACTCGCAAAAGACGAAGACCATGGCCTCCGCTCTCTCGGCGCAGACCCAGCAGGCCACTGTCGTTCAACCGCAGATCGTCAACAACTCGGATCAGCTGTCTGAAAACCATATTCGCACCACCGTGGCGCTGAACATCTTCGACCCGGAACGCGCTCCCAAGGCGACCGTCAACCGCAACAACAGGACCGTCACCCAGGTCAACGCCCGCAACTCGGACATGACGCTCGTCGGCACGTTCGTCATCGGCGACCTCTCCGGAGCCATCATTACGTCGCGCACGCAGCAGATGCAGCTCATGCGCCAGCAGACGGCCCGCAATAACCAGAACAACCCCGCTGCCACCCCTGAAGAGCTTGCAGCACAGCAGGAACAGGCAATGCAGGATGCTCTGGATGATCAGGCGCGTCGGGCCTCGGAGCTGAGAGCACTCCAGGAGACGGAAGGCATCAGCGAAGAGGCGATGGCCCGTGCACGTCAGCGCCTCGAAAACTCCAACCAGACGGTCGAACTTCTTTTGAACGGCCAGCAGCGGAACGCCGGTCGCGACGGTCTTTCCGCGGATGGAACGGTCCAGACGGCTAACGCTTCCAACGCCTACAAATCCTACTATAAAATCGGTGAAACCCTCTCCAACGGCTTCATGCTCGCGGCTGTGACCCGCACCACGGCCACGCTCACCCGCGGTCAGGAACAGCTCGAACTCAAAATTCAGGATGCCTCCACGAACGCCGGACGCAACACCTTCGGCGGCGCCGCGGCCAACCGCATGGGCGGCGGCATGGGCGGCTTCGGCGGCGGCATGGATCTCCTTGGCGGCGCAGGCGGCTTCGGCGGCGGCGCAGGCGGCTTCGGCGGCGGCGCAGGCGGCTTCGGCGGCGGCGCAGGCGGCTTCGGCGGCGGCGCAGGCGGCTTCGGCGGCGGCATGGCCGGCGGTCCCGGCGGCGGCATGGGCGGCGGCATGGGCGGCGGCGGCTTCGGCGGCGGTGGCGGCGGAAACGCTTCCTTCGGCGCAGCAGGCGGCGGCAATGCCCGCGGCGGCATGGGCGGCGGCAATGCCCGTGGCGGCGGCAATAACACCCGCGGCGGCGCGACTGGCGGCGGCAATGCCCGCGGCGGCGCGACTGGCGGCGGCAATGCCCGCGGCGGCGCGACTGGCGGCGGCAATGCCCGCGGCGGCGGCATGGGCGGCGGCCGCAGATAACCCCCCCCCTTCAACGCTCACCACAACGATTACCCGATTCACGAAACAAACAAAAAAACCGGCCCGGCCGGGAACAATTACATAAGAAACGGAACCTCAAAGATGAAGAGACAGATTTGCACAACCCTCACCGGTGCGGCATTCGCTTCCTTCCTGCTCGTTTTACCCCAAATCGCGAGCGCGGCGGACGAGGCGGAAGAGTCCGCTGCTTCCACTCAGGCGGGGGGCGCGGTGTCCCCCGCAATCGAACAGCTCAGCGAAGGCAAGATCCTCGAAGACAAGGATAACGGCAAGATCGTCATCCTGGGGGACCCCAACGCGGATGAGATCACGGTCGAACAGACGTCGATCGTGACGCCCGGCGAAAACGGCGAAGTCGAGGTCAGGAACGTCGTGGTCGTCAACACCCCGACTTCCGAGATCGACGAGGTCGAAGCCGCGGCCGAAGAGGAGATCGAGGCTTCCGAAAAGGGCGATTCCACGTGGCTGGGACGCTTCTTCGCCGCCATTGGCATGGGCGACGATCCCGGCGATGGCGAACCGAACAAGTTTGACCCGAACCACAAGTTCCGTTTCCTCTATCACGACAAGTATGAAGGCGAAGACTTTAAGCTCCTCCCGCAGTCCATCAGCGAGGAAATGATCATAACCGACCGCGAACAGTCCCGCGATCTGGCCACCCCGGAGCAGATAGGGGCCGTCGAAACGCCGGTTCTCCCCCCGAAGAAGGACGAAAAGGCCGAAAGAAAGCCCGATCCCTTCTATGAAAACATCCTCTTCGACGAGGAAATGGAAGGCGGCCTCGGCGGCGACGAGGAAATCGCCGTGAACATCGTGTTCAACAGCGCCCCGATGATGGACGTGATCCCGGCATTCGCCGACGCCCTCAACTTCAACTTCGTGATCGACACCGACATCCGCAGCTTCGTGACCCTGAACCTGAACTCCACGATGACGAAGCGCGACCTCTGGGCAGCATTCGCAACCCTGATCGAAAACGCCGGCGTCGGCGTCGCCGTGGAAAACTCCGGCGCAAGCACGATGCTCCGCATTCTCCCGCTGAGCAAGATCGGCCAGCGTGCGAAACTCGAAGATTCCGAAATCTGCTTCTATCCGCTGAATTTCGCCAGCGCGCAGGAAGTCATCAACCAGATCCGTCCGTTCCTCGGCAGCACCGCGACCTGCATCCAGGTCCAGCGCCCGAACGCCGTGCTCCTCTGCGACTACAGAGACAACATCCGCAAGCTCAAAGAGCTCCTGGATATCCTCGACGAAAACCCGAAAACCAAATGGCCGCGCGTGGTCGTCCCCTGCGAGAACATCCTCCCGAGCAAGATCGCCGAAGAACTCCGCGAGGTTCTCCCGACCCTCGGATTCGTGGTAAGGCAGCTCAATGACAACAGCGATCAGCCCGGCGCCGTGAAGATCACGTCCATCGACCGCCTGCAGCTCATCATCGCCAGCGCCGCGACCGAAGAAGCCACGAAGGAAATCCGCAACTGGATCGACATCCTCGACGGGACCATCTCCCTCGACCAGGAGCGCATCTTCGTCCACAAGGTCATGTACACCAAGTCCGAGCAGCTCATGCAGGCTCTGTCCGTGCTCTACAACATGACCGGCACCTCGCTGACCATCGACGACGACGGCAGCAACCGCACGCAGAACGTGAACGGCACCGGCACCACTCGTAACAACACGAACAACCGGAACAATGTCAGCACGGAATACAGCTCGACCACGACCGACCAGAAGTCCAACGTCTTCGAGACGCCCGTGAGAATCTTCTCCGACGGCGCACTGAACCGCCTGGTCATCCGTACCACTCCGAGAACCTACGCCTCCATCAAGGCGCTCCTCGATCGCCTCGACGTCGTCCCCGCGCAGGTCCTCCTGCAGGTCACCGTCGCCGAAGTCACGCTCAGCGACGAAATGCAGTACGGGCTTGAGCTCTCGGCAGCCAGCAGCTGGGGCGGCAACACCATGTCGATGAGCACGAAGTGGGGCGATCTCAGCCCGGACATCGAACAGGCCGGCATCAACAGCCGCCAGACCGGCTACTCGTTCATGCTCGCCGATCCGACCGATCCGAACAACAAGCTGGGCTATCTCCGCGCTTACGCCGGCGATAACAAGTTCAAAGTCGTCGCCAGCCCGCAGGTCCTCGTCTCCAGCAACACCGAAGCCACGATCAACGTCGGCGAACAGACCCCGTACATTGGCAGCACCGTGACTGACACCAGCAGCTCCGGCTCCCTCCTCACCAGCACATCCTTCAAGGATTCCGGTATCACGCTGACCGTGACCCCGCAGGTCACCAGCACCGACCTCATCACCCTGAAGATCGACCAGTCCCTCTCCGCCGCGCAGATGATGACGCTTAACGCTACCACGCAGGCGCCGAAAGTCACCACTCGTGAAGTGAAGACTTACATGACGATCCACAACGGCCAGACCATGATCATCGGCGGCCTAATCGAGGAAGAGGGCACCGACCAGCTCGAATCCCTGCCTTTCATCAACGAGATCCCGTTCCTCCGCCGCCTCCTCGGCCACTCCGACACCGAGCTGACGCGCACCGAGATCCTGATCATGATCACCGGCCATATTATCAATGAGAAGAGCCGCGTGGAAGATATGATCCGCCGTTACAACGACGCCCTCGAAGCCATCAACGACTTCGAAGACAATCTCGGCAGCTCCGCCGACGGCAAGCACAAGAAAGCCAGTTCCCGCATGTTCACGCTTGACTGAGGTTGACATCCATGACGAACGCACTCAACTCCTCATTCCCCAATATGCGGGCTAAACTCCGTGAGCGCCTCGCCGCGCTCTCGGAGGAATACCCCGCTCTGGGCGCCTCGTCGGCGGACCTGCGCGAAGCGGATTCCGCCCTCGTCAGGGCAGGCACTCTCAGCGAACAGCAGCTGACGGAGATCTATTCCGAATGCTACGGGATCGCCGTGCCCGATGAAAACGACATCCGGCAGCCGGATCCGTACCCGAACGCTCCTCAGGAATTCCTGAACGCCAATCTGTGCATCCCCTATGAGTGGTCCGACGAAAACAAGACCATGCTTTTCCTGGTCGCCGACCCGTACTCCATCGAACACATCACGTTCCTGGTCAGCAAAAGCTGGCACATGGAGGCCAGCTTCCAGTTCGCCCGCCGGACATTCGTGGAACGCATGCTCTCCCGCCTGCAGAACGTCGACGAGGAGGAACAGTTCCACGAATCCGACGACGAAGCCTCCCTGCGCAGCATGGCCGGCGAGGCCAAGATCGTCCGTCTGGTGAACGACATTTTCACGCGCGCTCTGGAAGACGGCGCCAGCGATATCCATGTGGAACCCGGCGAAGACGCCGTCGTGGTCCGCTGCCGTATTGACGGCGTGCTCCGCGAGATCATGAGCTGCCCGCTGAACCAGTTCCCCGCCATCGCATCCCGCATCAAGCTGATCGGCGGACTGAACATTGCCGAAAGCCGTCTCCCTCAGGACGGCCGTACCAACGTGCGTCTCGGCCACGAGGAACTGGACATGCGTATCAGTACGCTGCCCATCCTCACCGGCGAAAGTATCGTGCTCCGACTCCTCAACCAGGACGCCCTGACCTTCGACCTGAAGACGCTCGGCATGTCGGATGCGAATCTCCGCGACTTCGAAAAACTCATCAACATCCCGTACGGCATCATCCTCGTGGTGGGCCCCACCGGAAGCGGCAAGACGACGACGCTGTACAGCGTGATCAACCAGCTGAACGACAACAAGAAAAAGATTATCACCATCGAGGACCCCGTCGAATACAAGACCGCCGGCCTCTGCCAGATGCAGGTGAACGAGAAGATCGGCGTGACGTTCGGCGCGGGACTCCGCTCCATCGTCCGTCAGGACCCCGACATCATCCTCGTCGGCGAAATCCGCGACCGAGAGACGGCCGACATCGCCATCAACGCCGCTCTCACCGGTCACCTCGTGCTGAGCACTCTGCACACCAACGACGCCGTCGGCGCCGTGACCCGACTCCTCGATATGGGCGTGGAACCCTTCCTGGTCTCCTCCGCGCTTTACGGCGTGCTCTCCCAGCGCCTCGTCCGCAAGATCTGCACCACTTGCGGCGGCTCAGGATACATGGGAGTCCCGAGAGGACAGAAGGGCGATGTCACCAACCGCTGCAAGCGTTGCGGCGGCACGGGATTCAAGGGACGCTCCGGCGTCTTCGAGCTCCTGACCGTGACAGACGACCTCCGCGCAGCCGTCATCCGCGAAGAGGACAGCAGCGTCCTTCAGAGCATCGCCGTCAAGCACGGCATGCGCACGCTCCGTCAGGACGCGGACGAAAAGGTCCGCCTCGGCATCACGACGGCGGAAGAAGCCAACCGGTCCGTAGCGGACATGTAATAACAGGAGAAAAGCCGCATGGGTCTGTATAAATATCTGGCGTCCTCTGGTCGGGACAAACCGACCGAGGTGCTCATCGAAGCCGACAACCAGAACGAAGCCCTGAGCAAGCTCCGGTCCCGCCGTCTCGTTCCGATCCAGTTCCTGGGCGAAGCGTCGATGAGCGGAGGCGGCAAGCTGAAGCTTTTCGGAAACAGCGGCATCGACACGTTTGCGTTCACCCGGCAGCTCTCCCCGCTGCTGAGTTCCTACATCCCGCTGGAACGCGCCCTCGCGATCATCGCCGAAGGCGCGAGCGATCCGCGCCAGAAGGCGTTCGTAAACAGCCTGCGCCAGGGACTCCATGAAGGTAAAAAGTTCTCCGAACTAATCCGCTCCCAGGGTTCGCTTTTCCCCGACTACTACGCCAACCTGATCGAATCCGGCGAGGAATCCGGCTGCCTGCCGGAAGTCCTGATCCAGCTTTACAAGTTCATGGATGAAAGCCGCGACCTGAAGGGATTCATCATCTCGAACTCGATCTACCCGGTCGTCATCTTGTGCGTCGTGTTGATCGTGGTGGTCCTGATGTTCACAGTCTTCGTCCCGAAGTTCGCTCACATCTTCGCGGACATGGGACGCGAGACGCCTCCCTCCCTGAACCGTCTGCTGGCGCTCAGCGCCTTCGCGAAATACGCCTGGTGGGTCACTCCGCTCGTGATCGTCGGAGGATGCCTGGCCTACATCCAGATCTTCGGCAAGCAGCAGTTCATCTATGTCACCAGCAAGATGAAGCTGAAGATCCCCCTGATCGGGCGCATTCTCTCCGACTTGGAGATGTGCCGCTACATCCGGACCCTTTCGATCATGGCCGCCAACCATGTGGAGATCATCCGCACGGTGAAAATCGCCGGACGCATCATCCACAACCCGGTCGTGGCCGAGCCCTTCAAACCCATCGCCGACAAACTGAAATCCGGCCAGAAACTTTCCGCGACGCTTCAGGGCAACCCGTTTGTGCCGCGTGAAACCGTGCCGATGCTCCGCGTCGGCGAAGAATCCGGCAACGTGAGCGACATGCTGGTCCGCATCGCCGACAACCTGGAAACCGACACCAGGGCGAAGATCAAACGTCTTCTGAGCCTCTTCGAGCCCGCGGTGATCCTGCTTCTGGCAGGCGTCGTGCTCGTCGTCGTGGTTTCCATCTTCCAGGCCATGATGGACCTGAACTCTGTCGACTGATCCGAACAGCAACACCGTTCTCAAACACATTTTGCAAAACATATCAAAGGAGACATCCCTATGAAAAACAGAAAACAACGCCGCAGAGTCGCGCCGTTCACCCTCATTGAAGTCATGGTCGTCATCGTGATCCTGGTCACGCTGGCAGGCATCGGCACGCCGCTCATCATGAAAAACATCGGAAAGAGCAACACAGGCGCGGCAAAGCTCCAGATCCAGGCTTTCGAACAGGCCCTTGATTCCTACAGACTCGACGTCGGACACTATCCCCAGACGCTTCAGGACCTCGTGACCAATGAGGAACAGGCCACGGGCTGGAACGGCCCGTACATGAAGAGCATTCCGAAGGATCCCTGGGGCATGGAATATCAGTATAACAGAGAAGGCGTCCACAACCAGACCACCTTCGACCTCTACTCCCTCGGCGCCGACAATATGGAAGGCGGCGAAGGCGAAAACGCCGACATCACCAACTGGCCGGAAGAGTCGGAAGCCAATTACTATTGATCCCGTGTTATCCGGACTCTCCCGTTTCTGCCTGCCCCCGGAAAAACTTCTCCGACGGGCAGGCGTGACCTTGCAGAAAGCTGAAACAAATGTCGCCTGAAAGCCTTCAGATTCGCCTGCGGAAACTTTCCTTCCGCGTTTTCGTCGCATTGCTGGCCGCCCTGTCGTTCATGATGCTCCCCGGCTGCGGTGAAAAGAAAGCCGAGGAGAACGATGGCGAAGAAGTCGACGAAGAGGTCAGAATGGCGACGAAGGCCTTCCGGAAGGAATCTGCAAAGAAGAATGCCAGAAATGCCAAGCTTCAGATCATGGCCTTCGAACAGGCCCTTGATTCCTACAGGCTCGACGTCGGGAGATACCCGTCCGACCTTCAGTGCCTTATTGAGAACATCGACCAGGAACCGAAGTGGAACGGCCCGTACATGAAGAGCATTCCGAAGGATCCCTGGGGCATGGAATATCAGTACAGCAGTGAAGGCGTCCACAACCGGGGCTCCTTCGACCTCTGCTCCCTCGGCGCCGACGGCATGGAAGGCGCCGAAGGCGAAAACGACGACATCACCAACTGGACGGAAGAATGAGCGGAAACAAACCGCCTCGCAATAAGCAGAACGGACAATCGAACGTGAAAACCGCAAGACGAAAACCATTTACGCTGATCGAGATCATGGTCGTGATCGTCATCATGATCGTGGTCGGTGGCCTTGCAATCACGACGATTCGCAAGGAATCCATGTCCAGCCTCATCAAGCGCACTTCGAATGACTTCCGTTCGCTCTGCTCCCGCGCCCGGTACAACGCCATGGAATCGGGCCAGGACCGCATGGTCGTGTACGATCCCGAGAAACAGATGTTCTATATGGCGCGTCCGACGGCGAACGCGGAAGAGGACAGCATGTACGAGTACGGATTCGTCATCTATGAAAAGGACAGATGGCAGATGCCGGAGGAATTCGAGCTTACGACGGAAGACACCGAGCCGTTTGAGGTGTTCCGGTTCTACCCGGACGGCGGCGCTTCCGGCAGGTGGAGCCTGAACCTGGGATGCAAGGACAATGATTCCGGCATGGTGATCGAGGTCGCCAAACTCACAGGCACCGTCACCGCCCGCGAATGGGGAGAGGGGGAAAAATGAAACGGAACAGACAGACACGCGTCGTCCGGGAAGCGTTCACGATCATAGAAGTCGTGATCGCGCTCGCCATTCTGACGATTTCGCTGGCCTCGCTTTTCCAGATCATCGGACAGTCCCGCTCCCGCATCGGAAAAGCCAACGAGGAATGGCACAACATGCACATGCTGACCCAGGCGGCGGAGTATATCCTGCTTCACAACGCGACTGTGGAGAACATCGACAAGGATTTCTTTCCCTACGACGACTACGAAGTGCGGATCAGTTACGACGAAGTCACCGACGAGCAGATCGCCGACGACTTCAAGTCCATCTCCGGGCAGCTGCCTCTTGAATACTGCACCATCGAGCTTCTCAGCCTGAAATCGACCGGCAAAGAAACAGTCGGCGAGCTTGTCATCGAAAGGATCATTTACGAAGATGAACAAGGTTTGCGTTCGGAATTCTGAGAGAAAAAGAAGGATTCGCCGCAGCAACTTCACGCTGCTTGAGCTGATCGTGGCGATCGGCATCATGCTCGCGCTCTCGGGGGTCATCGGCCTGGCCTCCCAGTCGTTCATGAAGGCGCTCACGACCTCCGAACGCATTTCCGCCCAACTTCAGGTCTACCTGAACATCGACCAGGTCATGGACGGCTGCGTCCGCAACATGATCCCGTTCAACTGGGAAACCCCGGAGGAGAACGACGACACGTTCCAGGTCTTCATGGGCGAAAGAGACATGATCCATTTCACGACCCTGCGGCGGTCTTACGACGACATCGGCGGCAACCTGTTCTTCGTCCGCATATATCTGGACGACAGAACGAACGAGCTCGTCGCGGAATACAGCAAATTCCCGCGTCCGCCCTGGCTGGAAGATAATGACGACACAATGCCCTACGACCGCGAAGTCCTCGCCACGAACGTGGACAGGATCTCCTTCCTCTATGCCGGCGCTTACGACGGCTTGGTGCAATGGCTTGAGGTCTGGGACCGCGAAGAATACGATTTCATCCCGCTTGCCGTCCAGATGACAGTGGAATGGAAAGACGGAACAAGTGAACAATGGCTCCGCAGGACTGCGGCGTCCGGCGGCAACAGCGTGTACGGAGCACTGCAGGAGATAGACGAATGACCGCACGGAACACAATCAAACGCATGAAACGCCGCGGCGAATCGGGCATCGCCCTGATTTCCACGCTTCTTCTGATTTCCACAGGCTCGCTCATGGCAATGATGGTGATGTCCATTTCCAAGAACACATCCTTCACCGTCCTGCCGTTCGTCCAGCTCCAGCGCAGCTACTACGTGCTCGAGGGCATGGCCCAGCGCATCCAGTTCCTGATCTCCGCCGACCGCGAGCTGAACGGAACCCCGCAGCAACTGAATGTCGACAACTACAGCAACTTCGACACCGACCGCTATCTGCCTGACGCCGTGCCGCACTACATGGATTACTACGGCACTCCGATGGTCTTCACCATCAAGGACGCCGCCGGTCCCGTGAACATGCAGGGCACGAATTTCCAGCAGGCACTTCAGCAGTTCCGGAACTTTGTCGACGAGGAGAACGACTTCACCGATCTGCTCGAAGACCTCAATTACCTCATTACCGACTATATCGACACGGACGATTCGCCCACGGACACCAACAGCTGGGAAGCGGATGAATACTACGATGCCGGCATGTCGCCGCTTCCGCGAAACGGCGCCATCACGGACCGCAACGAATTCGCATACATCCCCGGGATTACCGACATCTTCCCCATCGACGAGGACGGACGCCTTTCCTACATCCGCCTGATCCCGCCCGCGATCGCAAACGTCACCATCGACGGCAACCCGGATATTTTCGGTGTGACCGACGACTGGCTCGTGACCGCCTGCGACCTGGAGGAAAACGATTTGATAGAGCTGCACCAGGCCATCGCGGATTTTCATTCGCCCGATCGCACTCCGCTTTCCGAAAGCCTCGAAACCGACTCCACCGTCATGACGAAGATCAACAACTACGTCCGCTGGAATGCGTCAGGCGTCTATACCGTCATCATCCGGCCCGCCGTGACCGATGCGTACGGCGAGGAGCTGGAAACCAAAATACCCGGCAGACGCCTCGTCTTCACCTACACGCCGTCGCCCGTCGGCGGCGCCACAAACGGCTTCGTGCAGTTCTACGAGTGGATGTTCTTCTGAGCCGCTGATCCGCCCGGCTTATCCTCTCAGCTTCCCCCCCTGCCCCGACTCGACGGCTGACTCCGGCTTCGCCGCTTCGTTTCCCCCTGCCCGGACTACGGCCAATTCATCCCGCTTTCGCGAGGAAGCGTCCATCCCCTCCCCCGAACGGGATGCGTTCGCAGATATTCCATGTTATGCGCTGTTTCCGGGCCGTTGCGGCGCACGGAATGCCTTTCCCCGGACTCGCGCCCCTTTTCACAGCTTCCCGCTGTTTCCGGGCCGTTGCGGCGCATCAGACGCCATTTCCCTCACCCCTTCCCGTTTCCCCCTGCCGGGCGCACAATGCGTTCCTCGGCATTTCCCGCGTCATACCGTCCCGAAACACCATA
>Ga0310696_10006190_pt1 | contig 14252 bp, 12 predicted proteins | sample AusTroGonzalo_MG_4_FD_203885 | JGI IMG/M metagenome (GOLD analysis project Ga0310696, IMG submission 203885) | Bovine rumen microbial communities from tropical cattle in Woodstock, Queensland, Australia - Gonzalo_02 (v2) (version 2) | ecosystem: Host-associated > Mammals > Digestive system >...
CTTCTACTGGCGCGACGGCATCATTTCGCCGGATTTCCGCTACCACGTCCTCAAGGACGACGACGCACTCTTCGAGAAATGCATCATCTACGACGGCGGCGCCCGCCGTTACGAGATCGCAGACCACTACCACGAAGTCGTAGATTACTGGAAGGACCTGGCCGCCGCCGCAGGCAGGACCGAATTCAAGGATTTCCTCGAGGAGAAGATAGGCCACAGGCTGGACATAGGCTTCGAGGACTGGCTCTCGCTCAACGCCTACCGCGACCTCGACGAGGAGGAGATGACTTCGCTCTACATCATGGAGCGCGACTTCCTGCGTAAGAACCGCACCATCAGGGAGATCTCCGAGCGCCGCCTGCGCGAGTTCCGCCAGGCCCTCGGCAAATATGTAGAATCTTAACAATCAATACAATGGCAAAAAAAACTATCGACTACGACTACACCGCCGGTCCGGTATCAAAGTCCGGCAGGAAATCCAACCTGAGCATGTTCATGGTCATGCTCGGCTTCACCTTCTTCTCCGCCAGCATGTGGGTCGGACAGGAGCTCGCCGCAGGTCTCGATTTTAAAGGCTTCATCTGGGCCCTTCTCCTCGGCGGCCTCATTCTCGGCGCATATACGGGTGCCCTGGGCTACATCGGAGCCAACAGCGGTCTCACCCTCGACATGCTCTCCCACCGCAGCTTCGGCAAGAAAGGAAGCTGGCTGCCCAGCGCCATGATCTCCTTCACGCAGATGGGCTGGTTCGGAGTGGGCCTCGCCATGTTCGCCATCCCCGTCGCGAAGGAAGTGTTCGGTCTCGACGTCACCCCTGACCACATGCCGGCCCTGGGCTACCTTCTCGTGGCCATAGCGGGCATCCTGATGACCGCCAGCGCTTATTTCGGCATCAAGAGCCTCACCATCATCAGCTACATCGCCGTCCCGCTCATTGCCATCCTGGGTACCGTGGCCATGATTCTCGCTGTCAATCGCGGCGACGCCGGCCTCGTTGAGCAGTTCGCCAAGGGGGCGAAGGACCTCGGAGTCATAGCCGGAGCCGGACTCGTTATCGGCAGTTTCGTGTCGGGAGGTACGGCCACGCCCAATTTCGCCCGCTTCGCCAAGAACGGCAAAGTGGGAGCCATCGTCACCGTCATAGCCTTCTTCCTGGGCAACAGCCTGATGTTCTTCTTCGGAGCCGTCTCAAGCATCTATGCCGGCGGCAACGACATCTTCGAGGTCATGCTCAACCTCAACCTCTTCTATTTCGCAGTCCTCATCCTCGGCCTTAACATCTGGACCACCAACGACAACGCACTGTACTCCGTGGGCCTCGGACTCTCCAACATCACCGGCATCCCCAAGAAGACCATGGTGCTCGTCGGAGGCCTCATCGGCACGGTGGCGGCAGTGTGGCTCTACTGGAACTTCTGCGACTGGCTCAACGTCCTCAACTGCACCCTGCCTCCCATCGGCGCCATCCTCATAATCGACTATTTCACGAGAAGGAAGGAGTATGCCGACCCCGACGCCCCTGTCAAGACAGTCAACTGGTTCGCCGTAGCCGGCGTCGTGCTCGGAGCCGTCGTGGCCAACCTGCTGAAGTGGGGCATCCCGTCCATCAACGGCATGGTGATAGCCGCGGCCGTGTACATGCTCGGCCGCCTCGTATGCAAGAAGTAAGGCTTCTAACATGATTTCGACATAATATTACTACAAAGAGAATCCATTGTATTGCACCGGCACCGTCGTCAACAACACAGGCGACAATTCTGTCACTTGCAGTGGCGATTACATTATCATAAAAACGAATACACCGAATCGGTATATGGGCCCGCTATATGACGACACAGCATCGACCAAGCATTACGAAACATTTATGACCCAAACGAACGGCGTCACAACCACGCACAGCCATGTGTATAGCGACGGCGCCTGGAAATGGGACCCCGTCATCCCAGCAGAGACTGGAATTACAACACCGCTACAATGGATGGTGTCGTCTGGCAACAATTAAAAAAGGATAAAACATGAAGTTTAATAAGGTTATACCATATAAATTAAAGCGGATTATTCCAATGGCAATGATTGCCGCCGCCCCAATATTACCAACATCATGCAACGGCATAGAACCGGAACCAGAACCAACAAGGGATATTGAGATTGTGTTTGATGATGATACTGCTGGTAAGATTCTTACATTTGAAACTTTACAAAATTGTGCCAATGATAAAACGGTTAAAACCATTTATTTGGTTCCAACGGGGCATTGGGACGGAAATGTGGCGTACAATATTACATACGCACGTAATAATTTCTTGCAACCACGTTTAGATATTTCACCGAAAATTCGTGGTCGTGGCGATTTTGATTTTAGACTGGGCGAAGCATCCAAGGTCCCAGATGATAGTTTATGGTATGTGCAGCAGGGTTGGACAATAAATAAAAAATATCAAAGATAGAAGCGCAATATGTTAAAAAAAATAATTTATTTTTGTTGTTTTGTTTATTTGTGTATTCCGCATTTTGACGCATGTGCACAAACATGCCCCCAAACAGAAGATCAGACCACATGCGAAGACACCGTCGGTTGTATTTTTTCTAGTTTTGGATGTAGAGAATGCGACGCTGGTAAATACCGAACAAAAGATGAAAGTGACAAATTCGTATGTAAACTTTGTGACAAAGGCCCAAAGGATCAAAATGGTGCAGACTGTACCGGAGACCCAACCAACAACCCAGCTGCCCTGTGCCACTACACTGGCCCAGGCACCAATGACCAAAATAACTGTCCTTGGGAAATGACATGTGAAGAAAAAACTGGTTGGGCACGAACTTATGCAACAGTTTGTTCAAACCCATCAGAAAGAACGGACTGCGGTGGTTCTACTTGTGAATGGACGAAGGGCTGTCTACCACAAGAAAAACCTGCTTTACACGGGTATGTTAAACCAGATCAAAGTCCTATCACATGGAATGGCGCGGACACCGCACCGGAATGCACGTATAACAATGAAATAATGGACTCTTGCTATGGTGATGGTACTAATACAATCTGTTCTAATTTTGGCTATCATAAGTCCGGCAACCAATGTGTTTCAGATGTGACAAATTGTTCCTCCGACGGGCTGCTATTCTATAACGACCAAACATGTTATACCGCAACTTCATCAAATTGTTTATCAACCCAAGGAAAAACATTTCAAGAAAAACACCAATGCCAAACATCAGCTGGTACCATAAAGTATGGTATATGTATGGAAAGCGCAATTGATTGCAATTCTGAGGACGCCACCGCAAAAGGCTTGGTGAAATCACAATGTTCTGGCGAAATCTCTGGTACTGCAAGCCTTAATGACGATCACGTGACCTACAACTTTTCTGGTTGCAAATGCGTAAAAACTATTAGTGACCACGGAACTTTGGAACAGACCTGCTATTTTAATACAACTGGGAATAGTGTTATCACCACTGATTGCACCACTGTTGTAACAAGTTGCGAAGCTGGATATTGCGGTGAATCGGCATGCAATCAGGCGGCGGCCGGTCAATACAGCCCCAACAATGATAAAGAATGCCACCTCTGTCCCGCGGGCGCGACATCAAACGCCGGCAGTCAATCGAAAGACGCATGCCATTATACCAGCGAGACAATATTCAAAGACAAAGACGGCAAAACATTCTCAATTCCCGCATCCGGAAACATTAAAATCGAATGGGAATGACCCGAACGATAATTAATCCAAATTTATACTCTTAATCGCGTCTTTGATTTTGGTCATTTGTTCGTCGTCAAACCGCCCCAGCACCCAATCAACCGGATCGATTTTCAAATCAAAATCACGCGGGTGGCCAATGCCAATGCGAATGCGCGTATAGTCCGGACCGACCGCCGCATCAATCGATTTAATGCCGTTATGACCCGCACTGGAACCACCAACCTTTTCACGAACCGCCCCAACCTTTAAATCCATATCGTCGTGAATCACGACTATGTTTTCGGTCGGAATTTTATAAAATCGCGCAATCGCCCCAACCGCGATTCCCGAATTGTTCATAAAAGTCATCGGCCGAACAAAAATTATTTTATGCCCACCAACAACCGCACGATATGTCAATGCGTCAAACTCGTTTTTCCAGGTCGCGTCACCGCCCGCCAGGTATTCCACCGCCATAAATCCGACATTGTGTCGGGTGCGCGCGTATTCGGCGCATAGATTATGAAATCAATTATTGTGGGTGTTAAACCCATAATAATGGGATGATATGGCAAAGAAAGAGATAATCTATTACATGCAGCACGATAGTAACTTTCATGAGTTGTAATAGTGACAATGTAATTGCATATAAGATGTATAACTATAATCCAGAAACTAATGGAGCTGTAGTGTATAGCTGACAGGCAACAGAGGAAGATGGAAAACACATCACTTCAAAGAAGCCTATTGCGAACATTTGTAATACTGCCAGGAGGTTCAACCTGCTGAAGTGGGGCATCCCGTCCATCAACGGCATGGTGATAGCCGCGGCCGTGTACATGCTCGGCCGCCTCGTATGCAAGAAGTAAGGCTTTGCTTTAATACTTGAAACTGGAACCTCCGACGAACTCGCGAAGCAGGGACGTCGGGGGTATTTCCTTGCTCGGCACGGGCGTGAAATAGTGGATGAACTTCAGCAGCCTGTGCGCCTCGCAGTACTCCGGGCAGTTGCGCGGTACGCTGGCGAGGATGGGCTCGGCGTAGTTGCGAAGCACGGCGAACTCGATGAGGTAGGCGGAGTTGAACATCACGTCGGCGTTCTCCTGGTAGGGCATGATCCACTTCTCCTCGGCGTCGCAGACGTTCTGCCATTGGCTGATGGTCTCGCGGGCCGTGAATGCTCCCTTGTTGTAGTCGCGGATGATACGGCGGAGGAGCCTGTTGTCGCTGGTCGGGATCCAGTTGTGGTCGTCCAGGGCGGTGCTGGTGAGGGTGGAGATAAATATGCGGAACTTCCGGCTATCGGGGATGCGGGCGGTCAGACGGGGGTTGAGGGCATGGATGCCCTCGATGATCAGGACCGTGTACTTGTCCAGGTGCAGGTGCTTGCCGTTGTATTCCCTCTTTCCCGTAACGAAATTGTACTCAGGCACTTCCACGGTCTTCCCGGCAAGGAGGTCCATCACGTCGCGCTCCAGCATGTCGTGGTCGACGGTGTCGAAATTGTCGAAGTCGTAACTGCCGTCCGGGAGCTTGGGGGTATCGATCCTGTTGACGAAATAGTCGTCCGTCGAGAAGGAGACGGGGTGCAGGCCGCAGGCCTTGAGCTGTATGCTGAGGCGCTTGGCGACCGTGGTCTTTCCGCTGCTGCTGGGGCCGGTGATAAGGACGATGCGCACCGGGTCCTCCTTGCGCCGGCAACGCCTGTCAATCTCCTCGGCTATCTGCACGAGCTTCTTTTCCTGAAGGGCCTCGGCCACCTGTATCAGCTCGCTGGCGTTACCGCGAAGGCAGGCGTGATTGACGTCTCCGACGGTCTTGAGGTCCATGTAGGCGTTCCAGCGGAGGCTCTCGGAGAACATGCTGAAGGTCTTGGGCTGGTCGATGAAGGGGGCCAGCCTCTCCGGGCGGTGCCTGTCGGGCACGCGCAGGAGGATGCCCCCCTGCAGCGGCTGGACTGCCCATACCTTGAGATATGAGGCGGACGGGACGAGGCGGCCGTAGTAATAGTCGACGGTGTCTCCGAGCAGGTAATAATCCATGTAGACCTGCCCGCTGGTCTCTATGAGCTTGACTTTGTCGTCCATGCCGCGGTCCTTGAAGAGGCGGATGGCGTCCTCGATGGGGAGCTCGCGGCGGTGGAACGGCGTGTCCGCGGCGACTATCTCCCGCATACGCTCGCCGATGCGCACCACATCCCCATCCGTCACGGGAGAACCGTCCGGCTTGTCCAGCGAGCAGTAGTAGCCGTTGCAGACCGGATGCTGCATGTGTATCTTCGCCCCGGGGAAGACCTCGACCGAGGCCTTGTAGAGCAGGAAGCTGAGCGAGCGGCAGTACACGCGCATGCCGCTGGGGTCGCGCACGTCCAGGAACCTGACCGTACGGCTGTTGTAGACGCGGAAACGGAGGCCCTGCGAGACATTGTTTACCTTGGCTGAGACGATGGGATAAGGCTGTTCGAACTCGAAGGAAGCGAGGATCTCCTGAAGGGTGGAACCCTCGGGGAACTCCTTCGAAGTCCCGGTGTTCTGGCAACGGATCTGGAGCATGCTAGAAATGGTTATTAATTACGCAAATTTACCTCAAATATTTTATATATTTGCACGCACAATAACCACATCATGAAAAAAATACTGGAAACCCTTAAAACCTGGAAGTTCTGGAAGGAGCTCATCATCATGACCCTCGGCATGCTGGTCGGGGCCGCCGCAGTGAACTATTTCCTCGTACCGAGCAAGATCATCATCGGCAGCATCTCCGGTCTTTCCATCGTCATCGCGGCCGTCCTCGAAGGCATTGGCATAAGCATCAAGGTCAGTACCGTCATCGTGATCATCAACGCCATTCTCCTTATACTCGCCTATCTGCTGATAGGCCCCGAATTCGGCCTCAAGACCGTCTATACGGCACTCATCCTCGGCCCCATGATGGACCTCTGGGAGAAGATATATCCGGTTGCCAACTTCCTCACCGAGCCCGGACAGACTTCGGTGATGAACGACCCGTGGTTCGACCTGCTTTGCTTCGTTCTGCTGCTAAGCATCTCGCAGTCAATACTTTTCAATATCAACGCATCTACTGGAGGCCTTGACATCCTAGGCAAGATAGTCAACAAGTATTTCCACCTTGACATAGGCACCTCAGTGTCGGTCGCGGGCATCATCATCTGCTGCACCGCCTTCGCCATCAACCCGTTCAGGATGGTGGTCATCGGCATCATAGGCACGTTCATCAACGGCCTCTGCATCGACTATTTCACGGCCAGCATCAACAAACGCAAGCGCGTCTGCGTGATTTCTTCAGAACACGAAAAGATCCGCGAGTACATCATAGGCAAACTCCAGCGCGGATGCAGTCTCTATGAGGTGATGGGAGGATACTCCGGAGAGAAGAGCGTCGAGGTCCAGGCCCTGCTCACCCAGGAAGAGTTCGCCAACCTCCTGGCCTTCATCAAGGACAACGACATCAAGGCATTCACCACGGCCGGCAACGTCAGCGAGATCTACGGCCTGTGGCACCAGCACTCCGGCAAGAAGTGATCCGCATTGCCGTCATAGGGGCCGGAGCGGCCGGATGCTTCTGCGCCGTCCGGCTCGGACGGCAGCATCCGGCCGCGGAGGTCACCGTGCTCGAGGCGGGGCGCAAGCCGCTGGCCAAGGTGGCCATAACAGGCGGCGGACGGTGCAATTTCACCAACACATTCGAAGACATCGGAAGGCTCGAAGAAGCCTATCCGAGGGGCGCGCGCCTGATGAAGCGCGCCCTTATGCGTTTCAGCCAGAATGACGTTCGGGAATGGTTCGAGCTCGAAGGAGTCCCGTCAGTCGTGATGGACGACGGCTGCGTATTCCCGCAGTCGCAGGATGCCATGGACATAGTCCGCGTCCTGGAGCGGGGCATGCGTTCAGCAGGAGTGAAAGTCCTCTGCGGGCACAAGGCCGCAAGCATCGAAGACCTGAGAGGGCGATTCCGTATCTCTTTTACGGACAGCTCCTTAGCGCCGATTGAAGCCGACAGGGTAGTAGTCACTACCGGCGGCTCCCCCACCCCGTCGGGCATATCTTTTCTCTCTCCTCTGGGGCTTGAGACCGTGGCGCCAGTACCGTCTCTTTTCACCCTGAACATCGACGACGCTCCACTGAAATCGCTTATGGGAGCGGTGGTCAAGGAAGCAGCGGAAGGGCTGGCAGGAACGGGCTTCCGGGCCCGAGGCGCGCTGCTGATAACCGACTGGGGCGTCAGCGGCCCCGCCATACTCAGGCTCTCGTCCTACGCGGCACGCCACCTGGCGGAGAATGGTTATCGAGGCACGCTGAACATCTCGTGGCTCGGCACGGCCAATGAAGAAGAATGCCTCGCTACGGTCCGTTCCCTGGCCGCAGCAGAGCCGCGCAAGCAGGTGACGAGCTTCGGGCCGGAAGGCCTGTCTGCGCGCCTGTGGCGGCACGTGGCGGGGCGCGCAGGGCTGCGCTCCGACCTCCGCTGGGCGGAGCTCGGAGCCCGCGGCGCCGCCCGCCTCGCCGCTGCGCTCGCCTGCGACCCCTACCCCGTCACCGGCCGCTGCCACTTCAAGGACGAGTTCGTCACCTGCGGCGGCATCGCCCTTAACGAGATCTCTCTCAATACCTTGGAGTCAAAGAAACATCCAGGACTCTACCTTGCGGGAGAAGTCCTGGATGTAGATGCGATCACCGGAGGATTCAACCTCCAGGCGGCCTGGTCCATGGCCTATGTCGTAGCGGAAGCTATTTCTTCCGATAGTGGTGGCGACGGCGGCGCTTGTTGAAGAATTTCTTCCTGATACCCAGCACGAGCAGCACTGCGAAGAAGAGCCCGATGACTATCATCGTCATCGCATTGGCGTTCGAGCCCTTCACACGGCTCCAGGCCGATATCAGCTTCGGAGTATCTTCGCCCCAGTCGCGCATCATCACGCAGCGATCTATCACCGAAGCGTCAGGGTAAAGAGTCGGGTCGAGATGGGCCTCCCCCGCTCCTTCGATGTCTCCGAACAGATAGCGGACATCGACGGTCTCTTCGAACGAGTCGTCCAGCATCGCATCCAGCACTTCTGGAGAAGTCACAGTACTGACATATCCGATGAAATCCATGTTGCGGATGGCGTTCTCGGGGATGCAGAGGAAGTTGATGAAGTAACTGGCAGCCTTGACGTTACGAGCGTACTTCGGAATCACCCATCCGTCGAACCAGACATTGCTGCCCTCGAGCGGGACATCATATCTGAGGTCGACGCCGAGGTCCCTGGCTTCCATCATCGCCCACTCGGCGTCGCCGCTCCAAGTGAAGTTGAGCCAGCCGCGCTCCTGCGTCATCTGCTCCTTGCCGAAGTCGGCTTCCCAGCCCGCCACGAGCGGCTTGACCTGCTCCATATAGGCTTCGAATGCCTCGAGACTCTCGTCCGACGAGTCCAGCATCAGCTCGTCCATCGTCACCTTTCCGGCCTTCAACTCGTTCTGGTGCAGGAAGATATTGATGGGGCAATAGACATCACGCGCAGCGTCCTTGATAAAGATCTTGCCGGCGTACTTGGGGTTGCGGATAACGTCCCAGGTCTTCACGTCTTCGGGATCGACGTACTTGGCATTGTAGAGAATGCCCGTCGTACCCCACATATAGCCCACGGAATAGTCGTTGGCGTCGATGTCACCGTCGGCGATCTTCGAGAACACGCCCTTGATATAAGGCGACACATTGGCGTCGATATAGTTAGGCGTAGATCCGAAATCCTTCTCGATGGGAAGCAGCAGGCCATCGTTCAGCATGCGCTGGATGATGTAGTCAGACGGACAGACGACGTCGAAGTCCTCGTGTCCCTTCTCGATCTTCGAGAGCATGGTCTCGTTGATATCGAAAGTCTGGTACACGATCTTGACCGGCTCGCCGGTCTGTTCTTCATACCACTCTTCGAACTCGGCGATGAGGTCCTCGTCGATATAGTCTCCCCAGTTGTAGACCTTGAGGAGATGCTCGCGGTCGGGGCCGCAGGACGCCAGCAGGCACAGCGCCAGCAGCGCAGCGAGGTGAACTAGTCTTTTCATTTTACTTCGGCCTGCGTCTTGGACCGACGCAAATTAATGATTATCAAAAGGATGAGTATAACTATGAAGATAATCGTCATCAGCGGGCGAAGTTCCGGCGTGAGACCTCCCTTGCGGGCGTCGGCATAGATGTAGGTCGAGAGAGTCTCCAGGCCCACGGTGCCGCGGGTGAAGAAGGTCACGGCGAAGTCGTCGAGCGACATCGTGAACGCGAGGATGAAGCCCGAGAGCATTCCCGGCCGCAGCTGGGGCACCATCACCTTCCAGAAAGCCTGATGCGGCGTGGCGCCGAGGTCCAAGGCCGCCTCATAGATGTTGGGATTCATCTGCGAGAGCTTCGGAAGGACGCTCAGGACCACGTAAGGCGTACAGAAGGAAATGTGCGCCAGGATGACGGTGAACATTCCCTGGCCGATGCGGAGGAACACGAACAGCAGGAAGAGCGAGACACCGATGATGATGTCGGGATTGATCATCGGGATGTTGTTCATGAACATGATGGCCTGCTTCTTCCTTCCCTTAAGGTTGTGGATGCCGATGGCGGCAATGGTGCCGAGAAGCGTCGCTACCGCAGCCGAAATGATGGCGATGACGATAGTGTTCTCTACGGCCTTCATCAGGCCGTTTCCGCCCTGCATCCCGCCGGTGAAGAGGGACGTGTAGAGCTTGGTGGAGAAGCCCGTCCAGTTGCCGAGGGCCTTGGCCTCGGTGAAGGAGAACACGCCGATGAACACCAGCGGAGCATACAGGATGATCAGCAGTAACCCGATGTAGATCTTTGCAAATACCTTCTTCATCATATCAGCCCTCCTTCCGCTGCATTGCTGTCCTCACTGGTGAACAGCGAGGTTATACCTATGATAATGAGCATGATAAGAGCCAGGGCCGAGCCGTAGTTCCACATCGAAGAGTTGATGTTCTCCTGGATGATGGTACCGAAGAGCTTTATCTTGTTGTTGGTCAGGAACTCGGAAATGGCGAAGGTACTGACGGTGGGCATGAAGACCATCATCACGCCGCTCATGACGCCGGGCATGGACAGGGGCAGGGTGACCTTGGTGAACACCTGGAGAGGTGTGGCTCCGAGGTCTTCCGCAGCCTCGCCATACGACTTGTCCATCTTCTGGAGTATGTTGTAGATGGGATAGATCATGAACGGCAGGTAGTCATAGGCCATACCGAAGAGCAGCGTGCCCTTGCCCAGGGTGAAGCCCAGCATATTGAAGAGCTCGGTGGTGGCAAGGGTGCGCATCAGGGCGTTGATCCACATCGGGAGGATGAACAGGACGATGGTCACGGCCGAGCGGTTAAGCTTCTTGTCAGCAAGGATATACGCTGCGGGATAGCCCAGCAGGATACAGATGAGAGTATTCTCGATGGCGACCTCCAGCGACAGCGCGAAGGTCGAGATGGCATCCGAGTCCGAGAAGAATTTTCCTATGTTCTCCAGGGTGAATCCCCCTTCATTGCTCTGGAACGCATATACTACGACCAGTATGAGCGGAAGGACGACGAAGAGAATCAGGAAAATGAAGTACGGGATGCTCCAGTTGCTTCTCTTAGTCATTTTTCCTGCTCAGTTTAATGTCGGCCGGAGCGATGTTGATGGCTACGAGGTCGCCCTTGTCCCAGATATCGTTCGTATCCACATAAAGGTAAACCCGTCGGGCTACCTTGATCTTGAGGTGATAATGGTCGCCCTTGTAGAGGATGAAGTAGACCTCGCCGTCGAGTACACCCTCCTCGAGGTCGTCGAGAAGATCGACTTTGTCGAAAGCCACGGTCGCGAGGACTTCATCGCCCTCCTCGAAGCCCTCGGTGGAGCACTCGAACTCGCCGCCGAGCAGCTCTACCTTGCCCTCTCCGACCACCTTGCCTTCAATGACGTTCGCCACCCTCTCCTTCTTCATCACCTGGATATCGTCAGGCTCGATGTAAAGATTGACTATGCTGTCGACAGGATAGGGATCGTAGTCCTGGATCATCAGCTCGTTGCCGGTGTCGCTGTCCACGAACATCTCATAGTGGACGCCCTTGAAGATGCAGGACTTGACCTTGGCGGTGAACTGCGTCCTGGCAGGGTCGGTGGTGAAGTAGATGTCTTCCGGGCGTACGACTACGTCCACAGGGACGTTCTCTCCGAAGCCCTCGTCCACGCAGTCGAAATCGTGGCCGATGAAACTGACCTTGCGGTCGCATATCATCGTGCCGTTCAGGATGTTGCTCTCGCCGATGAAGTCCGCGACGAAGGAATTGACCGGCTCGTTGTAGATGTCGGTCGGGGTGCCGATCTGCTGGATGCAACCCTCGTTCATCACGACGACGGTATCGCTCAGTGTCAACGCCTCCTCCTGGTCGTGAGTCACGTATATGAAGGTGATACCCAGGGTCTTATGCATCTCCTTGAGCTCTATCTGCATGTCCTTGCGCATCTTGAGGTCAAGGGCGGCGAGGGGCTCGTCCAGGAGAAGCACCTTCGGCTGGTTGACGATAGCGCGTGCGATGGCGATGCGCTGCTGCTGGCCGCCGGAGAGCGTCTCGACGTCGCGGTCCTCGTAATCGGACATCGCGACGAGCTTCAGGACGCGGCGGACGCGCTTGTCGATCTCTTCCTGCGGGACCTTCTTCAGCTTGAGGCCGAAGGCAATGTTGTCATAGACGTCCAGATGCGGGAAGAGGGCGTAACGCTGGAATACGGTGTTGAGCGGACGCTCGTAGGGCGAAGTGCCCGCGAGGTCCTTGCCGTCCAGAAGGATGGAGCCCTCGTCGGGCTGGAGGAAACCGGCGATCATGCGCAGGAGAGTAGTCTTGCCGCATCCGGAGGGGCCGAGGAGGGTGAGGAACTCGCCCTGGTTGATGTAGAGGTTGATGTCCTTGAGAACGTTCTTGTCGCCGAACGACTTGGAGACGTTCTTGATCTCGATGATTTTCTTTGCCATTGCAGCTATGGGCTAAAAGATATTTAACTCGAAGTTGTATTTCACGCCGAGGAGCGCGAAGCCGAGGCCGTCGCTATAGCCGGCATTGGCCTGGATGCTGATGTCGTCAGCAGGGCTCCAGGTGGCGGTCGCACCGGCCATCACATAGGTTTCCTTTTCGAAAGCGGGGGGAATCGAGACATTGAACATGGAGCCATAGGGATTCCGGTCATCCGCATAGTTGTACGAGACCTTTGCTCCAAGTTCCCATTCGTCGGAGAGTGCCCACAGGACGCTGCCGTTGACGGTATGGCCCTTGATACTGGGAACAATCGCATTGGGATCGCCGCAGCGGTTGAAATAGTCGAGCGTGAGGGTGAAGTCGCCGAGTTCGAAGCGGTTGCCCAGGCATAACGCGAACTTCCAGTCACGTCCTGTCCAAACGTCCTGGTAGCCGAGGGCGCTCCACCTCATGCTGTAGGGGCCGTAGGTGCCATCCCACTGGGCGGCGTATGACAAGGCGTCGTTGTATGGACCGGCGGACGCCTGGAGCGTGATGGCGGAAGACTCGGAGAAATCCCATGCTGCGGACAGGCCCCACTGGTAGCAGGTGAAACTGTTCCAGAAGAGGCTGGCGTTGAAGGGATTGACGTCGAAGTCGTAATCGTCGAACTCCCATCCGCCCACGAGCAGCATCTGCTTTCCGAGAGTGAACGAAAGGTCGCCGGGAGCGAAGGTGATGTAAGCCCAGTCGAGGAAATTGCCCTCGTGGAAGCCCATGCCCTTGAACGGCAGATGAAGTGAGTAAAGGTCGGCGGTAGGGGTGCCGATAGCGTCACCGAAAGCGCTTCCGGCCCAGCCGTCGCTGCCCACCCAATGATTGGCAATGGAAAATGACCAGTTTTGTGAGATATTGCCCTCGAAGAGGGTATAAAGGGAAGTGTTGCCGAAGCTGAAAGATGCCTCCTTTCCGTCAAAATCGTAAAGCATCCCGGCATCCAACCTCGGGATGATGGACAGCACGGCACCACTGCCGGCGTCCTCAGCCTCTTGTGCGCGCACAAGGGAGCAGAGCAGCATCATGGCTGCGCAGACTACCAGATATTTCCTCATTATAACTCATAAAAAAGGTTTAGTGAAACATTGGTGCAAAGATATAGGTTTTTTTTGTTTATTTTTGTGTTTGAACACATAATAATCATACTATGAAACGATTCTTTCCCGTCATCCTTTTCATGCTCGTTTCCGCCCCTTTGCTGAGGGCAGATGAAGGCATGTGGCTGCCCGCACTCATCTCCCAGCGTATCGCCGATATGCAGGCCAAGGGCTTCAAACTTTCCGCAGAAGACATATACAGCGTCAACCAGGCTTCCCTGAAGGATGCCGTCGTCCTGTTCGGCTCCGGATGCACCGGCGAGCTCGTCTCGGACGAGGGCCTGCTGTTCACCAACCATCATTGCGGATACAGCTACATCCAGAGGCACTCGAGCGTGGAGCACGACTACCTCAAGGACGGATTCTGGGCTATGAACCGCAGCGAGGAACTCCCCAACAGGGGCCTGAGCGTCAGTTTCCTGGAAAGGATGGAG
>Ga0310696_10006192_pt1 | contig 14247 bp, 12 predicted proteins | sample AusTroGonzalo_MG_4_FD_203885 | JGI IMG/M metagenome (GOLD analysis project Ga0310696, IMG submission 203885) | Bovine rumen microbial communities from tropical cattle in Woodstock, Queensland, Australia - Gonzalo_02 (v2) (version 2) | ecosystem: Host-associated > Mammals > Digestive system >...
CACAGCCGTGGCACCCCTGCCCTTTAGCATGAGGACACCCTTGGCAGCCACAGCCGCAGCCGCCTCCCCGCCCCTTCACGGTGCGTACAAGCCAGCGGACGGCGAAGAACAGCGTCGCCGCCAAAATGATTACCACTATTACCGTTTGCAACATCACTATTGTCTTAACTACTTATCTACTGTCTACTTAACTACTACACCATCAACGACCCTATCTGGAAGAACAGCGCGCTGACCACCCAGGCCAGGCCTATGGTGTAAGCCACGGTGAACAAAGCCCACTTCCATTTGCCGCTCTCGTTCTTGATGGCCACGATGGTGCTCACACAAGGCATGTAGAGCAGTATGAAGAGCAGCATCGACATGGCGCTCAGCGGCGTCATATTGCTGCGTATAAGCTCGCTGATGCGGCTCTCGTTCTCCTCGCTCTCGAAGTCCTCCTCAAGCACTTCGGCCTCGTCGCTGCTGGTGGCATAAACCACAGCCATAGTGCTGGCCACCACCTCCTTGGCACCCACGCCGGCGAGCAGCGACACGCTCTGGCGCCAGTCGAAGCCGCAAGGCCGCATGGCGGGCTCTATGGTCTTGCCTATCTTGGCCATGTACGAGTTCTCGGCCTGCACCTGACGGTCCTCGTTGGTGGGGAAATAGCTGAGGGCCCACACTATGATGCTGGCGCCTAAGATTATGGTACCCATCTTCTTGAGGTACTCCTTGCCTTTCTCCCAAGTGTGACGCAGCACAGCCTTGACTGTCGGCATGCGGTAGGGCGGCAGCTCCATGACGAAGGGCAGGCTCTCGCCCTTGACGAAGAAGCGGCTGAAGAGCTTGGCCATCAGCACCGCCATCACCATGCCCAGCAGGTAGAGACCCATGAGCACGAAGGCGGCCCACTTGCTGAAGAAGGCGCTCACCAGTATCACATACACTGGTATGCGTGCCGAGCAGCTCATCATGGGTATCACCAGCATGGTGAGGAGCCTCGACTTGCGGTCCTCGATGGTGCGCGTGGCCATGATAGCCGGCACATTGCAGCCGAAGCCCATAATCATGGGTATGAAGCTCTTGCCGTGCAGCCCCATCTTGTGCATCAGCTTGTCCATGATAAAGGCCGCGCGGGCCATATATCCACTGTCCTCCATGAAGGAGATGAACAGATAGAGTATCAAGATATTGGGCAGGAACACCAGCACGCTGCCCACACCGGCTATGATGCCGTCGCAGAGCAGGCTCTTCAACGGCCCGTCGCTCATAGCGTTACCGACAATGTCGCCCAGCCAGCCAAACAGCGCCTCGAGCCAATCCATTGGGTACTGTCCGATAGCGAAAGTGCAGAAAAAGGTGATGAACATCACCACCAGGAACACAGGGTATCCCAGCCAGCGGTGTGTCACTATGGCGTCAATCTTGTCGGTATGCGCATGCAGCGTGCTCTTCTCGTTCTTCTCGTAGCACTCGGCCAGAGCGCCGCGCACAAAGGCATATTTGGCGTCGGTGATGGCGCTCTCGATGTCCTGAGGCTCATCCTCCACCGTCACCTGGTGCCCCTTGCTGATGTCCTTGTCCACCAGTCGGCGGCCGCTCTCCTTCTTGAACTCCTCGGCAATCCTGTCGCGCATCTTCAGCACACTGCCGTCGGGGTCGCGCTCGGCGACATACTGCTCCAGCTGGCGGTCGTTCTCCAGCAGCTTGATGCTGAGGAAACGCGTGCTCAGCGTATCGCTGAAACCGTGCTCATAGAGCTCCGTGCGCAGCCGCGCTATGCATTCGCCCAGCACCTTGCCGTGGTTCACATGTATATGGCGGGCACGCTCCTCGTTACCCTCGAAGACATCTATGATGGTGTCGAAAAGATGCCCGATACCCTTGCCGTTGCGGCCCGTGGTGGGCACTATGGGCATACCCAGCAGGGTTGAGAGCTGCTCGATGTCCAGCTTGTCGCCGCTGCGCTGCAACTCGTCGTACATATTCAGCGCCATCACCATCGTGATGTCCATGTCGATAAGCTGCGTCGTCAGGTACAGGTTGCGCTCCAAATTGCTGCCGTCCACCACGTTGAGTATGATGTCCGGCGCCTTCTCTATGATGTGCTTGCGCACATAGAGCTCCTCTGGCGAGTAGGCGCTGAGCGAGTAGGTGCCCGGCAGGTCCACCAGGTTGAAGGTGTAGCCGCCATGCGTGAAGGTCCCCACCTTCTCGTCGACGGTGACACCACTATAATTGCCCACGCGCTCATGTGCGTGCGCCGCAATATTGAATATGCTGGTCTTGCCGCAATTGGGGTTGCCGACCAAGGCCACGTTGATGGTCTTCGAGCGCTCCTCGGCAATGTGATGCATAGCGTCGCAATCCGGCGCCTCCAAAGGCTTGTAGTCGTCGTGGTTAACAATCTCGCGCTCAGCCTCTTTCTCACTGACCACCTCCACCTTACGGGCGTCGCTGCGACGCAGCGAGACCTCGAAGTTCATGATGCGGTATTTTATGGGGTCGTTCAGCGGTGCGTTGAGGACAGCCTCCACCGTGACGCCCTTGATGAAACCCATCTCTATAATGCGCTTGCGGAAAGCCCCGTGACCCGAGACGCGCACCACCACAGCGCGCTCACCAGTCTGTAGTTCAGATAGTAGCATGATTATAGCATTTTATTTTCGTCTTGCAAAAATACAACAATACGCGCAGGTACACAATAACCAATAATGGTGATTATTGAAAGAAAACCCCTACGGGGTACAATATAACACAGAAACACAACTTACTATTAAAAGAAAACGCCTACGGCGTATACCCCGTTAGGGGTTGCCTATCAATAGCAACCTGTGTATATTAACAAAATACACTTACCCCGTAGGGGTTAACGTTTAATAGCAAACGTAGCTTACCAATACCTTTACCTATACCCCGTAGGGGTTTTCTTTCAATAGCGTCTCTCCGTCTCTTCTCCGTCCCCGGTCCGTCTGTTCTACGGTTGTTTAACGGTTGTTTAACGGTTCTGGACCGTTAAACAACCGTTAAACAACCGTAGAACAGATGGAGAAGGGGCGGAGGGGGAAGGGAGGGCGGGGAGGGCTTTTTTTTACCGCGCGCACAATATATATTGGGGCGGAACGTTATGAGATAGTAATGATGGAATACAACACACAACGAGAACAACTGAAGATTAGTGACTACGGGCGCCACGTGGCCAAACTGGTGGACTACTGCAAGACCATCGAGGACCGCGAGGAGCGCACGGCGATGGCCAACGCCATCGTCGACGTGATGGCCCATGTGAACCCCAAGATAAAAGAACGCGCCGAATACAAGCACATCCTGTGGGACCACCTGATGATGCTGGCGCACTACGAGCTCGACGTGGACTGCCCCTATGAGATAAGCAACGAGGAGGTGGAGAACCTGCACCCGCAGCCGCTGCACTACCGCGAGGGCGGCATACGCTACCGCCACTACGGCCGCGCGCTGGAGGACATGATACGTGCCGTGGCCGAGATGCCTGAGAGCGAGGAGCGCAGCCTGCTGACGGAGCAGATAGCCCACGCCATGAAGCGCCAGTACCTGCAGTGGAACCGCGACACGGTGGACGACACGCTGATTGCCGACCAGCTGGTCGAGCTCAGCGACGGCCGCCTGCGGCTGCCCGAGGACTTCCAGTTCCGCGACACCAAGGAGTACACCGCCGCCATGGCGGCGGCGGCAGCCAAGAAGGAGGCCAACGAGGCCAAGCGCAAGAAAAAGAAAAAGAAGAAATAATGGCAAGCTTTGAGATTACCGGCGGACGGCGGCTGAAAGGCGAGATAGTGCCGCAGGGTGCCAAGAACGAGGCCCTGCAGGTGCTCTGCGCCGTGCTGCTGACCGGCGAGAAGGTGCGTATAGAGCATGTGCCCGACATACGCGACGTGAACAAGCTGATAGACCTGCTGAAGCTGCTCGGCGTGAGCGTGCGCGAAGACCGCAGCGCCCTGTGCGAGAGCGGCCGCGCCTTCGAGTTCCAGGCCGACCAGGTGAACCTCGAGGTGCTGGCGAGCCCCGACTACCGCGAGCAGGCCGGCACCCTGAGGGGCAGCATCATGCTTGTGGGTCCGCTGCTGGCACGCTTCGGGCAGGCCGTGGTACCGCAGCCCGGTGGCGACAAGATAGGCCGCCGCCGTCTGGACACCCACTTCATAGGCATGGAGCGCCTCGGCGCCGAGGTGGAGTACAAACGCGGCGCCTACATGGTGAAGGCCAAGAAGCAACTCAAAGGCTGCTATATGCTGCTCGACGAGGCTTCCGTCACCGGTACGGCCAACATAGTGATGGCCGCCGTGATGGCCAAGGGCACCACGACGATAATGAACGCCGCCTGCGAGCCTTACGTATACCAGCTCTGCACCATGCTCAACAGCATGGGCGCCAAGATCAGCGGCGTGGGCAGCAACCTGCTGACCATCCGCGGCGTCAAGGAGCTGCACGGCTGCACGCACCGCATGCTGCCCGACATGATCGAGGTGGGCTCGTTCATAGGCATGGCGGCAATGACGCAGAGCGACCTAACCATCAAGAACGCACAGGTGCAGCACCTGGGACTGATACCGCAGGTGTTCCGTAGGCTGGGCATCGAGGTGTGGCAGAAAGGCGACGACCTCTACGTGCCGGCGCAGGAGCACTACGAGATAGAGCGCTTCATGGACGGCAGCATCATGACTGTGGCCGACGCGCCGTGGCCCGGCTTCACGCCCGACCTCATCAGCATAGCGCTGGTGGTGGCCACGCAGGCCAAGGGCAGTGTGCTGATACACCAGAAGATGTTCGAGAGCCGCCTGTTCTTCGTAGACAAGCTCATCGACATGGGCGCCCAGATAATACTCTGCGACCCGCACCGCGCCACGGTGATAGGCCTCGACCGCGAGCACAAGCTGCGCGGTGTGCGCATGGCCTCGCCCGACATACGCGCCGGCGTGGCACTGCTCATAGCGGCCCTCAGCGCCGAGGGCAAGAGCCGCATAGACAACATCGAACAGATAGACCGAGGCTACCAGCACATCGACGAGCGCCTGCGCAAGCTGGGAGCCGACATCAGAAGAATATAAAGCAAAAGCGATATGCTAAACTTTTTCAAGAAGAAAGACGTAGCCAACCCCATCTTCGCGCCGCTGGGCACGGACATGCACTGCCACCTCATACCGAAGGTCGACGACGGCTCGAAGTGCATGGAGGAGAGCATTGAATGTCTCCAGACCCTCAAGGCCGTGGGATACAACAAGGTGATCATCACCCCACACTTCCAATACCCGCGCTTCCCGAACGACGAGGATGACATCAAGAACCGCTTTGAGGAACTCAAGCGCTGCGCCGCTAACGAAGGCTTGCAGATAGAGCTGGCGGGCATCGGTGGCGAATACCGCATAGACACGGCTTTCAAGGCAAGGCTCGACAACCCGCGCTTCCTGAAGGTCGGCGGCAAGTACGTGCTCGTGGAGTTCTCGCTGCACCAGCAGATGATGGGCAGCGACGAACTGATTTTCGACATGCAGATGAAAGGCTACGAGGTGATACTGGCGCACCCCGAGCGCTACCCGTACATGAATGTCAACGGCATGCGCCTGGAGCAGCTGAAGAACCAGGGAGTGTTCTTCCAGATCAACTCGCTGTCGCTCGGCGGCTTCTACGGCGACGAGGCCAAGCACCGCGCTTTCGAGATGCTGGAGCGCGGCTGGGTGGAGTTCATGGGCACCGACACCCACAACACCATGTATGCCCAAGCCCTGCGCGACCTGACGCACAACCGCAAGGTGGAGAAAATAATGGAAAAATACCAGTTTTTGAACAATACGCTATAAGCAATGAACAGTCTGAACGCTGTGTCGCCCATAGACGGGCGTTACCGTGGCAAATGTGAGCCACTGGCAGCCTACTTCTCGGAAGGGGCTTTGATAAAATACCGTGTCCGCGTTGAGGTGGAATATTTCATCGCGCTTGCCGCCGAACTCAAGGGTCTGCGCCCGCAGCTGGCCACCGTAGCCGCCAAGGCCGAGGCCCTGCGCGACATATACCGCAACTTCACCGACGCCGATGCACAGGCTATCAAGGACATCGAGAAGGTGACCAACCACGACGTGAAGGCCGTGGAGTACTTCCTGAAAGGCAAGTTCGACGAGATGGGACTCTCGGAGCTCAAGGAATTCATCCATTTCGGACTGACATCGCAGGATATCAACAACACCAGCGTGCCGCTGAGCATGAAAGACTGCGCCGAGGAGGTGCTGCTGCCGGCTTACAAACGCCTGCTGGGCCTGCTTGACGAGAAAGCACAGGAGTGGAAAGACATACCCATGCTGGCGCACACCCACGGCCAACCTGCCTCGCCCACCACGCTGGGCAAGGAGTGGGGCGTCTTCGCCTACCGTCTGCGCCGCCAGATAGAAGAGCTGGAGCGCCTGCCCTTCACCGCCAAGTTCGGCGGTGCCACGGGTAACTTCAACGCCCATCTGGCCGCCTTCCCGGAAGTCGACTGGCGCCAGTTCGGCAACCGCTTCGTGGCCGAAAGCCTCGGCCTGGAGCGTCAGCAGCTGACCACCCAGATAGAGAACTACGACATGATGGCCGCATGGTTTGACGCCTGCAAGCGCATCAACGTGATACTGATAGACCTCTGCCGCGACGTGTGGACATACGTCTCGATGGAGTACTTCAAACAGCGCATCAAGGCCGGTGAGGTGGGCTCGAGCGCCATGCCCCACAAGGTGAACCCCATAGACTTCGAGAACGCCGAAGGCAACCTGGGCCTGGCCAACGCCATCTTCGAGCACCTCAGCCACAAGCTGCCGATAAGCCGCATGCAGCGCGACCTGACGGACAGCACGGTGAGCCGCAACATCGGCGTGCCGGTGGCTCACACGATGATTTCCATCGCCTCGCTGGAGAAAGGCTTGGGCAAGCTGCTGCTCAACGAGCAGGCCCTCTACCGCGACCTGGAGAACAACTGGGCCGTGGTGGCCGAAGCCATACAGACCATACTGCGCAGCGTGGGCTACCCCAACCCCTACGAAGCACTGAAGCAGCTGACGCGCACCAACGAGAAGGTGACGGCAGAGACCATAGCGACCTTCGTGGAGACGCTGGAGGTGTCGCCCGAAGTGAAGGCACGCCTCAAGCAGCTCACGCCGCATAACTATATCGGCTACAGCCTATGAGTTTCACGCTCCGCAACCTGAAGCCCTACGGTGCCCGCTGGGCGCTGTACACGCTACTGGTGGTGCTGAGCGTTATCTTCACCATGTCCACGGCCCTGAGCGTCGCGGACTTCCTCAAGATACTCTTCGGCGAGAACGACACGGGCATGCCGTCGGTGAACCTCGTGGCGAAGGCGCTGGAGGGGCTTTACGCGTGGCTGATAACCTTCGGCCGCAAAGAAGCCCTGATACTCTTCTCGGTGATAATATTCGTGCTCTACAGCCTGAAGAATATCTTCGGCTACCTCGCCGCCGTGCAGATAGCCGTGATACGCACCAGGGTAGTGCGCGACCTGCGCAACAAGCTCTTCCGCAAAGCCATGCGGCTGCCGCTGAGCTACTACGACCGCGCCCGCAAGGGCGACGTAATGGCCCGCTTCAGCAGCGATATGGTGGAATACGAGGAGGGCGTCCTCGGCTCACTGCAGTCGCTGCTGTCGTCAGTCATCAGCATGGTGCTGTTCCTGGCAATGCTGGTGTACCTCAACGTGAAACTGACGCTGTTTGTGCTCCTCATGCTGCCGCTGGTGGCACTGGTGGTGGCGGGAATAGCGCGACGGCTGAAGCGCACGTCGCAGGCCGTGCAGGAGATGAACTCGCGTCTGATATCCATTACCGACGAGACGATGGGTGGCTTGAAGGTCATCAAGGCCTACAACGCCATCGACTTCTCCAACAGGCGCTTCCGCCAGTACAACCGTGACTACACGCGGCGGCGCAACGCCATGTACCGCCGCATAGACGCCGCCTCACCGGTGAGCGAGTTCCTCGGCAGCGTCATAGTAATCGGCATACTGCTCTTCGGCTCGTGGCTGGTGATGAACGGCGACAACGGGCTCACATCGGAGCTCTTTATCAGCTACGTGATGCTCTTTGTGCTCATGATACCGCCGGCCAAAGACCTCACCACGGCTTTCTCGCAGATGCGCAAAGGGCGCGCCTGTGCCGACCGCATAGAGGCATTCCTCAACGAAGAGGAGGAGGAGTATGAAGTGAATGGCGAGAAGTGGGAAGCGGGAAGTTCTGAGGGTGTAAGCTCTACGGCAGTGGAGTTGCAGCATGTGAACTTCAGCTACAACGAAGGGGTGCCGGTACTCAAGGACATCAATATCAGCGTGCCGCGCGGCACGACGCTGGCCCGTGTGGGCTCCTCGGGGAGCGGCAAGAGCACCATTGCAGACCTGATTTGCCGCTTCTATGAATGCCGCGAAGGCAAGATACTGCTTGACGGCAAACCGATAGCAGACATGCCGCTGGCGGAACTGCGCTCGCGCATTGGCGTGGTGGCGCAGGACACGCTGCTCTTCAACGACACCGTGGCGGCCAACATCGCCTTTGGGCGCCCCGGTGCAAGCCGCGAGGAGATAGAACAGGCGGCACGGGCGGCACAGGCGCACGAGTTCATCAGCGCCATGCCTGAGGGCTACGACACCAACATAGGCGAGGGTGGCGGTATGCTCAGCGGCGGTCAGCGCCAGCGCATTAGCATAGCCTGCGCCCTGCTGCGCAACCCCGAGCTGCTCATCCTCGACGAGGCCACCTCGGCCCTCGACACAGAGAGCGAACATCTGCTACAGGCCACACTGGGCGAGGTGCTTAAAGGGCGGACAGCCATAGTCATCGCACACCGCCTCTCCACAGTGGCAGGTGCCGACGAGATAGTGGTGCTCGACCACGGCACAATAGTGGAACGTGGTACCCACGAGGAGCTGATGGCCCTCGGTGGACGATACAAACAGATGGTCTTACTACAGTCGCTCGACTGATGCGCCACGCATTGCTCATACTATTGCTGCTTGCTACGCCGCTCACCATAGCAGCGCAAGGTCCTGTGGCCCTATGCACCGAATGGGTGGCCACGGTGGATGACTCACAGCATGTGGTGCTACGGTGGAACGTCTCACCCGATACGCGTGCTGCAGGGTACGACATCTGTCACGGCGACACCTTCTGCCTGCCATACGTCCACGTGAACGGAAGATACGACACCTCATGGGTGTGCCGCGACCACAACGCCCTCGAGCGCAACAGTTACGCCCTCTGCGTCATGAGCAACGACAGCAACTACAGCGCCTTGACGCCGAAGTTCGGTAACATCGTGCTGAAGGCCGAGATACCGCTCTGCGAGACCACCGTTAGCGCCAGCTGGAACCCATACAGCGGCATGCCGTCGGGCATAGGGCTATACTCGCTGCTGGGCCGCATAGAGCCCTATCAAGATGACTTCGAGGAGCTCTACGCCACCGACAGCACCGGTGCGCTGGCCTACAGCTTCATTATGCCCGACGGTGCCACACGCGTGTACCTCAAGGTGCGTGCCATCAGCAAGGAACATAATCTGGTCTCGTACTCCAACACAGTGAGTGTGGAGCGCCGCACGGTAGACAGCGCGGCATTCGTGCGCATCGACAGCGTGGAAGCCGACAGCATCAATACTTTGGTGCTGGTGCACATACCGATAGACACCGCCTTCCATTCGGGCCGCTACACGCTGTGGCGCAGCCTCGACGGCAGGCCGTGGAACCCCATAGCCACCTTCCTGCCTACCTCACCAGAATTCACGTACATTGACCGCGATATCATACCCTACCGCGACTCGCTGCACTGCTACCAACTGTCGGTGGTGGACGGCTGCGGCATGAATCCGCACTATAGCGCGACACATTGCATCGCGGTGCCGAAGCCACACGAACCGGATTACTACATACCAAACGCCGTGGTGGCCGGTGATGCTGACAACGGCCTGTTTCTGCCCGTGGTGATGGGCCTCATGGGTGACCTCTACGAGCTCATCATTTACGACAGGAAAGGAATGCAGGTGTTCCACACCAGCAACCCCGACGAGGGCTGGCGCCCCGGTAGCGACACGCCGCAGGGAGCATACACCTACTCGCTACGGGTGCGCTACAACGACAACAGAATAAAAACACATACCGGCACCGTGCTGGTGCTGAAATAACAACATACAAAGACCATGGAGATAGCACTGTACATAAGGCACATCGACGACAGCGCGCGCCCCTATCTGGGCACCCTGTTGGAGACACTGAAACAACACGGCATAGCCACACGCGAGGTGACTGACGGCGACAGCGTCGACGGATGCGACTTCCTCTTCACCATTGGCGGTGACGGCACACTGCTGTCATCGGTGCAGTTCGTGCACAGCAGCAATCCTGCGGCCTTTCCGCCCATCCTGGGCATAAACTTCGGCCACCTGGGCTTCTTGACAGCCTCCGGCAAGGAGAATGCCGGCAGCATCGTCGACGACCTCTTAGAGGGGCGCTATAGCCTCGAGCAACGCACCCTGCTACAAGTAGAGTCCTCCACTCTCCACACCACACAATCCGCACAGCTGGCCCTCAATGAAGTCTTCTTGCACCGCAGCGAGTCGTCATCTCTGCTGCGCACCGACGTCACCGTGGACGGCGACTTTGTGGCCTCCTATGCCGGTGACGGCGTAATCGTGGCCACCCCCACAGGCTCCACGGCCTACTCGCTCAGCTGCGGCGGCCCCATACTGACGCCCGACTCGCGCTGCCTGGTCATAACCCCCATCTCGGCCCACAACCTCACCTTGCGCCCCATCATAGTGCCCGATACGGCAGTGGTGGAACTCAGCGTCGAGAACGCCGGCAACTATACCCTCGGTATCGACTCGCGCCGCACCGCTGTCGAAGGACCCATACACATGACCCTACGGCGCGCCCCATTCACCATAAGCCTTGTGCGCACAGGCTCGCAGAGCTTCTTCTCCGCTATACGCGACAAGCTCTCCTGGGGTACCGAGGCCAAAAGCTGACGGGCAGCTTACAGCTCCATAAGTTTCAAGAAAGAAGTAGGCACCGGCGTCTCAAACTTCAGCCGCTTGCCGGTTACAGGATGCGTGAAGCAGAGGCGGAATGCATGCAGGCATAGCCTATTGATAGGCGAGAGATCCTCTTTGTATCCGTACATCGGGTCGTGCACCACAGGATGCTGCAGGTCGCGCAGATGCACACGTATCTGGTTCCTGCGGCCCGTGTCGAGCTTAAGCTCAACGAGGCTGTAGCGACGGGAAGTCTGCTTCACGTCGTAATGCGTCACCGCCAGCTTGCCACCATTGTCGGTGGGCGACGACAGCACGCAATATTCGCCATCGGTGAACCAACTCTTCACCTCTCCCCTACTCGGCTCTATCTTGCCCCAGGCCACCGCCACATAGCGGCGGTCGAAAACCATACCCTTCCAGTCCTCCTCGAACTTTTGCGAAACCTCTTTGCTCTTGCTCACCACCATCAATCCACTGGTGTCGCGGTCGAGGCGGTGCACGATATGCGCATGGCAACGCTGATGGCTGGCGTCAAGGTATTGGTTGAGCACCGTAATGACCGTCTTATCATTGGGATGCTTGCTATAACTGAGAAGTCCCTCATGCTTGTTGATCACCAGCAGGTGCTGGTCCTCATAGACGATATCGAGGTCACGCGGCCGCAGGCGGTCCTGAAACGAAGCCTTCTCTATGCTCACCTTCATACCCTTCTGCAGCGGGAAGTTAAACTGCGACGTACGGCGACCGTCTACAAATACGTTATGCGCGAGCAATTCCTTCACTTTTGTGCGACTGCTTTCAGGCATCTGCTCAATAAGAAATGCCAGCAACTCCTTTCCTTCACCGACTATATATTCTTGCTTCTTCATTGTTTCACGTGAAACATTGATTTTACTACGTTATCAACAATTTGGGTCGTATAAATCAACAATCTCGTAGGGGTTGCCGATTTCTTTCACGAATTTCAACATATCGTAGCGAGTTATCACCAGCGATGCACGGTTGTCATTTGGGTGAAAGCTCACTTTCTCAGCGTTTAACAGGTTGCGGTCCACGAATAATGTCACCTCGTGGTTAGCATCGTTCACCAATGTAAACAACGATACACTGCCAGGCTTCACGCCGAGGTATTTCATCATCCTCTCCGGACTCGCGAAGGAGAGCTTGCCCTGATGCAACCGATGTTCCATGTCGTGGATGTCCATGGGGAAGCGGCTATCCATGATGACCAAGTAGTGGCGGTTGCCCTTATGGTTGCGGAAGAAGAGGTTCTTGCAGAGTGTAGTGCCCTCGCCGCGGTAGAACTGGGCAGCAATCTCGATGGTCGGCGCCTCCGGATGCTCATAGTAATCGAACGAAATACCTAATCGTTCTAAAGTGTCATACACTTGCTGTTGTCCTATCATGGGTGTATTGTTTTATGGTAGACATAGCAGCCGGCCTCCGATGGATGGTCGTAGATCAGTGCATCGGAGGGTTCTTTACGGATGGCCCAGACAATCATAATGTCACCCATGGCTGCAACAACGAATATAATTCCCAGCAGCAACCACAAAAGACTACCTATGCAGAAAGCTATCACTAACGGAACAATACCTACCAAAAATAACGGCATCAATGCTCCAATAACATAGTAGCGCTTAATCATTGGCACATCAATGTGACAGTAGGCACCACCCTTCATCAGTCCGAAACTGAGGTGGCGGAATCCTTTGCGGGTAAGCAGCATCCATGTGAAGCCATGTATGAGCTCATGAACCACAATACCCACTACCATTCCCACAATAAGAAAGACGTCATACCATAATAACCTTTCTGAGGATAAACTATCCAAATTTCCTATACCCCAAATGGCGTTGAAGGCAAACCAACACAACGCCCCGAAAACAATCAATAACACTACGCTCAGCACATTGGCCTTCAGCATGCTGATAGTTTTCTTCTCCGCTTCGTAGCCTTCCATCACGGGCAACTCTTCTACCTTCGCCATCACAACTATTTGATGATACCAAGTTGCTTAGACATCTCCAGCATGCGGACGATGGGGCGCTTGGCGGCCTCAATCATCTCGGCACTCATCAGTATTTCGGGCTGCTCATCGCGGAGACACTTGTAGAGTTTCTCCAGCGTGTTGAGCTTCATATAGGCGCAATCGTCGCAGGCGCAATGTTTGTTGTCGCGCAGCGTGATGAATTCCTTGTCTGGGTTCTCGCGCTTCATCTCATAGAGGATGCCCGTCTCGGTAGCCACGATGAACTTCTTGGCCGAAGAGGCCTTGATGTAATTAAGCATTGCTTTGGTGCTACCCACAAAGTCGGCCACCTTCAGCAGCGCCGGGTTGCACTCCGGATGTGCTATAACGGGTGCTCCCGGGTGCTCAGCCTTGAGCTGCAACACAGCCTCAGCCTGCATGGCGTCGTGCACGGTGCACACGCCGTTCCACAGCACCATCTGCCGGCCGGTAACCTGATTGATATATCCACCCAGGTTTTTATCAGGCGCAAATATAATTTTCTGGTCCTCCGGCAGCGAGCGCACCAGCTTCTCGGCGTTGCCCGAAGTGCAGATAAGATCGGAAAGAGCCTTTATCTCGGCGGAGCAATTCACATAACTGATGACCATGTGTCCCGGATGCTCAGCCTTGAATTTGGCAAAATCGTCGGCTTTGCAGCTCTCAGCGAGTGAACAACTGGCCTCCATATCCGGCAACAGCACTTTGCGGCCAGGATTGAGTATTTTTGCCGTCTCTGCCATGAAATGTACTCCGCAGAACACAATTATGTCCGCTGTGGCTTCCTGAGCTTTCTGTGCCAGTGCCAGACTGTCGCCTACATAGTCCGACAGTTCCTGTATCTCGTGCCGCTGGTAATAGTGACCCAGTATAACGGCATTCTTTTCTTTTTTTAGACGCAGTATTTCCTGCTTCAGTTGTTCATCGGTCATTGCTTGAATAGCTTTGGTTTGGAAGTGCAAAAGTACTAAAAAAAATAATCTTATTCCTTTATTTTAATTTTTTTCTTTTCTTATGCTTGTTAATCTTGTTGATAACATACATAAGTGAAAATGCATGTTATATTTGTTATATAGTTGTCAACATCTTTTCAAACATACAACCTCAACGAGCACAAACAAATACTTGTTTTATCAACTTGTTGTTTAAACCATGATTTGACAGATAAAAGTTTATTTCTGCAAAATCAGTTACGATGTGAATAATGTTTTGATAGT
>Ga0310696_10006193_pt1 | contig 14247 bp, 16 predicted proteins | sample AusTroGonzalo_MG_4_FD_203885 | JGI IMG/M metagenome (GOLD analysis project Ga0310696, IMG submission 203885) | Bovine rumen microbial communities from tropical cattle in Woodstock, Queensland, Australia - Gonzalo_02 (v2) (version 2) | ecosystem: Host-associated > Mammals > Digestive system >...
AATAGGCGATTCTTTATTTTATTCTTAACAATGAAGCATTTATCATTGATTGCGTCGGCCCTGGCGGTGCTGGGGCTGACGGCGTGTGAGAAAGGGCTCGATGTCGGGGAGGACGGAATGTCCCCGGACGTTGGGCAAGTGAAGAACTCCTTATTGCAGGTGCGGACGCGAGGCGGCGGCACGGGCAGCGAGGCAACGGTGGCGTACCCCGTGACGGTGTATGTGTTTGCTGGAGAGGAGTGCCGGGCGGCACAGACCATCGGCGACGAGGGCCAGACGCTGAACATCGCGCTGACGGAAGGGACGTACTCGGTGTATGCCGTGGGCGGGGCTTCGGCGGAGGACTACGTGCTGCCTGATGCTTCGGACGCTTTGGCAACATCGGCGATTGCGCTGAAGGAAGGGCATGAACATTCTGACTTGATGGCGGCACAAGCGACGGTGACGCTCATGGATGGCGAGGCAAACACCGTGACGCTGGGCATGGAGCGGAAGGTCATGATGTTGCAGAGCGTCGTGATGAAGAAAATCCCGATGGCGGCCACGGCGGTATCGGTATCAGTGTCGCCGCTGTGGCAGTCGCTCACGGTGGGCTGTAACTATGCGGGGACTGGCGGCTCGTATTCGCTGAACCTGGAAAAGCAGAGCGACGGTAGGACGTGGCAATTCACTGAGACGGTCTATCTCCTGCCACCATCGTCCTCGCCAGCGAGTATCACCGTGCGCATCACCACGCCCAGCGGCACGCGAAGTTACACCTATTCGACGAGCAACGAACTGGAGGCGGGCTACAAAATCAGCATCGAAGGAACGTACACCGAGGCGGTAGGTGTAACACTTAGCGGCACCATCACGGGCGCGACATGGAAGGGTGAGCGCACCATCAGCTTCGACTTCGACGAAAGCGGCAGCAATACGTCGGGTGATGGCAATGAAGGAAATGGCAATGAAGAAGGTGGCGGCGTGAGTGAGCTTCCTGCCGTCGGCACACTCTATCAGGGCTGTTACGTTTTGGCCAACAACGGCACCACGGCCACGCTGCTCTCTCCGAATGAAATGGTTGTCGGGAAAGTTCGCAGTCAGTTTGCTGATGATGAGGAAATCACTGAGGCTATCAACGGCATTATCGACAATACGGCCATCGAGGGCATCAGCGGCTGGCGATTGCCCACGTTGGCAGAACTGAATGTCATCTATTCGGCCAGCGAAACGGCCAATGCGCTGTTCGAGTCCAACGGCGGTACGGTGCTCGCCAACACCCGCAGGTACTTCTATACTGATGCAGACGGCAACCTGCTCTATCGGATGCTTAATTCGCCTGACACGTCGGGCGAAACCGAATTCTCTGCTACGACATACGTTCGTCCTGTAACAATCATCTCTAAAGAATAAAGTATTAAACATATAATTGCCACGAATTTCTCATGAATATTATTTATGGATAATTCACGGACATTCATGGTAATTCATGTTAAAGAAAAAAGAAAACGATTATGAAGAAATTAATGTTTATCGCTCTCGCCCTGCTAATGGCATCGTGCGAGAAGCCCATCATCAATGAGGAGGACAATGTGGTTGGCAGTTCTGCTGCCAACGCCAACGTCATCCTGCACATGACTCAGTTTGAGCAGACGGCCTTCACCCGTGCCGCCACCGACATCACCGACCTATGCACTCGTCTGAACATAGCCATCTTTGACGCTGACGGCACGAAGGTCAAGACAGTGGCACAGAAGGACACGGACAGCGACTTTGGCACTGTGGCCCTGACGCTCACGGCTGGCACCTACCAACTCGTTGTCATCGCCCATTGCTGTGACGGCAGCGCCACCATTACCTCGACCGAGAAGGTGACGTTTCCCAGCAACAAAGTGACCGACACCTTTTATTATTATTGCGACCTCGTGGTGACCGACAGCCAACAGTCCTATGACCTGACGCTGACCCGTGCCGTCGCTATGTTCCGGCTCGTGCTGACCGACGAGGAAATCCCGTCGAACGTCTCTCGCCTGAAGTTCTACTACACGGGCGGTTCCTCAACCTTCAGCCCATCGGCGGGCTACGGATGTGTGAACTCGAAGCAGACCGAATACCGCACCGTCGCCCCCGGCCTTACGGTCTTCGACATCTACACCTTGCCGCACACCGAGGAGGACGTGCTGACCAAGCTCACCGTCACCGCCCTCGATGCCAACGACAACACCGTCAAGGAGCGCGTCTTCGAGAACGTCCCCGTCACCCGTAACCAGATCACCCGCTACACCGGCTCTTTTTTCGGTAACGGCGGCAGCGGCCAGTCCACCGACGGCACCTTCCGCCTCACCGCCGATGGTGATTGGGACAGCGTGAACGGATACACGTTCTAACAGTCCCAACACGTCTATTCACTTTGAGAGCCGAGGCAACACGATTGTCTCGGCTCTTGTCAGAGGTCTCTTATTGCGTGGCTATAATTCTGAATTGAAGGTTACCTGCAATTAACAAGGTTATCGTCATGACCGTAACCAAAAGACAAAACCCGAAGATACCGAGAAGCCACAAAAACACTTTGGGTGAGCACCAGAAGCCGTAGTGGGAAAGGGCGTTGTTCATATCGCAACGGAAGGTAAGTAGCCGGATGTGTTCATGTCTCTCCAACTCATCAAGTCGAAGTTTGTGCTTATTGACGTAACTGTTGAATGTAGTATCGAGACTCTTTTTCAAACCATCGATAATATCATCTTTGATGGTGTCGCACTGATAGTTCAGCGCATTCAGACTCTCTGTGGATGCCTCGATCTTAATCCCCTCGGCATTCGCTTTGGCGAGTGCACACTGGAAGAGCGAATATGTCATGTCGCCTTCCTTTCCTGCTTCCTCCAACTGCTGCCCGGCGCGTTCTATCGAAGCGCTCAGTTCCCGTACTTTCGGAATGAGATAGCGGACATCACTGGCAACCTGCCGGAGTTCTTCTGCCAGTTCTTTAAGATCCAACGCTTCCTGCTGCACTTCCTTTTCTTTTTCGGCCTTCTTGTCGAGGGCATTCATCTTGGCATTGAGGGCATCAATGTCAAGACCAGATTGTTTCCTGTTGTTTGTTCTCATAGCTGTATTGTTTTATCTGTTGGTTTATCTGTGAACTCCCCGTGAACGACGTTTGTGCATACCGAAGGCCTGCTGAGCGCAACGGCGAGCCCATGCCATATCGTCCTCGTCTTCTTTTCTTCCCCAGCCAGACTCCATTGCGCTGCTGCCGTTTCCGCCACATGATTCGGACATCTGAGTGGCGGCATCGAGATAGTTGGCAAAAAGGAGCAGTGCCGTGTTCTGCACATCGGCCAATCTTGACCAGAGTACATCGTCTGGCAGAGTCGCCTCCTTCATCAGAATGTTATTCGACTTTTCAGGTATGTCAACCAGATAGTGCTTGCCATCAACATCAATGTCGTGATGAACCATGACAGGCTGCTGTTTCACAGATTCTGATGTAGTGGTAGGATGCAACGGTATCTGCCTGGGTGATGATTGTTGCTTCGGCTGCGCAACTTTCGCTATTCCTGATGTGACCGAACGGCTGACAGACGGTGCTCCCTTCGGATTGAGCGTCTGAGCGTGAACACTCTTGTCCCTATGCAGCTTCTCCCAGGTCGTTCTCAGTCTCGACGGAGTGAGGCTGCGGCTGTGGCCCAACTCTGAGGACTTGTATGTAGAGTTCCCCTTCTTCACGGAGTAGCCGCAGACCTTGCCGATACTGTCGCGCATCACCTTGACACCATAGCCCCTGGCCTTCAGCTTTGCCTCGTAGGTGTTGAAGTCGAACGAGTCCATCGACTTCAGGGCTTCGATGCAGGCATTGGTGATCTCGTCGATGTTCCATTCGCGCTTGGTCATCGACTGAATCCATCCCCGCTGCTCGTTGATTCTGTTCGCAGCCATCGTGGCCCGCTTGCCAATCATATATTCGTTGTTCGTGTTGCCCTCCATATCGATACGGTTTGCATTGATATGGAGGTGGAGAATCCTGCCCTTGCTGTCGTGATGGAGCGAAACGACATACTGGCTGTTGGCAAGGTGGGTGTGTTCGTCCTCGTCCCTGTCCCTGCGCTTCAGGCTGACGGCATCGAACTCGCGGATGAAATCGTCCGCGAGTTTCTGCCAGTCAGCCATCGTCCAGCCCTCAGTCTCTTCCGGGGCTGGGGACAGTTCGATTCGTATCGACGTGTTCTTGATGCGGCGATGTCCCCGCTGATTCTCCCTGAACTGCGCCTGATGGAGCATCATCCTCGACCAAATGGACGAGGTGGTGAGACCTTCGGGCAGGTGACCGACTTTCACGATCTCAGCCAACTCCTTGTCGGCTGAGTATCTGACGGCATTGCTGCCGTGTGTGATAGTATCTGCTTTCGCTATCATGGCTGCACAGGTTTTAGTCCCTTAACTGTTCGATAATACTGTCCCATTGCGTGATGATGTTGTTGATGGCCAGGATCCAATTTCTCATGAACTCATCGTCGTTGAAGTAGTTCTTGATCTGCTCCTGTGTCCTGCCTTTCAGGGCATTCCGGACATGAACCAAGTCACCACGTGCATCAGCGAGGCTCTTGTAAGCCTCTATCTCACGATCCGTCAGGTGCAGTTTTGGGGTCTGGTTAACGAAACACTTACGGCCATACTCACTAATGGACATACCACAGGCTGTTGCATTTTTCAGCCCTATGTCATACTCTTCGTCGTTGACACGGTATTCAACGCGGCGGTCGCGCTTGGCGACCTTCTTAATTGTTTTAATCATTTTCATGTTCATATTTTTTATGTCTGATAATATGTCTAAAAATTCGTGGTCAGCCCAATGCGAGCTTGCGAGCGTTCAAGAATCCAATGGGAAGTACAAAGGGGTTCGCCCCTTTTGTACTACATTGGAACTTCTTGCTAATAAGGAACGTTTTGCCATGTACGACAACCCACAATGCTTTCGGCACTGTGCCCGCTGCGCATGGAACTGACATTTTATTATTTCTTCTCCAGCTGGTTCGTCCTACCTGTCTGTTGGTCTGGCATGGAGTGACTGGTCTCTACTTCTTCTTTTCCCTCTGGTTGATACATTCCTGAAGCGCCATCGCCGGAAGTGTAGCGACCATCATCCTCGGCATCCTCCACATTATTATATATTGTGGGACTGCCGTGAGATATAGACTGTGGAGATACAGGAGCCTGTTCGCTGGGAACGTTTTCTTCTGAGACGATTGCAGGATTTTGTTCCGGTTGTGCTGGATTGAGTGTGGAATCAGCAGATCCTGTAACCCTATTGACATTATCATCGTTGGCTGGGGGATTATTCTCCGGGAAACGTTCCTTCATCGGGACATAGAAGGGATTGAGAATCTTCGTCCCGTCAACATACCAGGCAGAGATGCACAGTAGAGTATGAATACTTGTACGGTTGTTCTGTTCGGTTGAGATAAGTCCAAGTTCGTTCATCGTGTCGAGGACTCTGGAAACGGTCTTGCGGTCACATCCCCATAAACGGGATAGTTCCACCTCAGAGATTACCACTTGTCCGATTTGGACGTAAGTTTCAAAGCCCTTCTTCTTATACTCATGATAGGAAGTGGATGCCAGCCCGATAAGCGACACAAGGGCCTTCATGCGGTCAATGCCGTACTTGCTTGTCGCAAGGAATCTCGCCTGACTCTCAGACAGGACGAGACAATAGAAAACTTCGTTCTTCATTTTTATTTCGATTTTGAATTATACTCATCCATACTACTGACATTTACCCTCCTGGAAATCATCATCACGCTCAGGCTCCTGATCAGTCCCGTCGCCTTTCTTTGTAGCCATTACGCGGTTCTGTCGGATCCATGCCAGAATGTCCGCTTTCTCAAAGTAGATCATCTTGCCATTCGGACGGTAGAAAGGGATGCTCCTGTCGGATGTCATCTTGTAGAGTGAACTGCGGGCTATGTCCATGAATCGGGATGCCTCTTCCACTGTCAAGACATCCTTGGCATTGTCAAGGATGTCCTCCACGGCTTCCATGCGCTTCTGGAGTTCCTCAATCTGCCTTTGCAGGCGGCTACCCTTTCGGGCGTTTCTTTGTTGTTCCATATTCTGTCTATTTTAGTTTATATTAATGTGTCTTGGCTTGTCGGATGACTGCTGCCAACCTTATTTCGATTTGTTACAATCGGAAAACCGGGCGCAAAGGTAAGACAAAGCATCCGAATGGGTGGTCTCTGTAAAAAATGGTTCTGTATTTAACGTTTCACTGACTTTTCATGGTAATGGAGAGAGGTACTTCATTTCAGTGAAGAGTTAAAAATTGATTCTAAATTTTCAGCCACAGCCTGTTTCTTCCTTTTGAATTACCTTTGCCGCCAGAATAAAAAATACAACACAAAAACTATATCAAAATGGAAGTAATTTCGATAGAGCGCAGCACCTACGAGGAGCTGCTGACGAGCTTCAACAGCTTCGTCGAACAAATGAAAAAGATGGCCAGCAGAGGCACAGACAAAAAGCTGGGCGACTGGCTCGACAATCAGGACGTGTGCCAGATGCTGAACATCAGTCCGAGAACTTTGCAGACGCTCCGTGACAACGGGACGCTGGCCTACTCACAAATCAACCGTAAGGTTTACTACAAGCCCGAAGACGTAAAGGGGATTCTCTCTCTTATAAACGGCAGGGGAAAGTCCAAGTGTACGATCATAAATCGCAGTGCCTATGAATGAGCTGATCATGCCGCATAACGCTGGCGTCAGGAATGCGCTGGAAAGCATGAAGGAAGTGCTTGCGCTTTACAAGAAGGTGACGGGTAACTATCGCCCGATGCTCGACGGTGAGCGATACTTGACGGACAAGGAGGTCTCGGAGATCCTGAAGGTCAGCCGCCGGACCTTGCAGGAGTACCGAAACGACGGCATCCTGCCCTATATCTTGTTGGGCGGCAAGGTGCTCTATCGTGAGCGCGATTTGGAAGATGTCCTGGAGAAGTGTTATCACCCTGCCTATCGGACGATGGATAAGTGATGTTTCGGAAAGAGTTCATGGGGTAAAATAGAAAGACAGAAGCCTGAAAAAATCAGAGTTTCCGTCTTTCTGTTTTTGATGAATGAATTGCCGCAGACTGTCATCAAGGCTTTTGGGATTTGGCTTTGTACGGCACCTTTATGAATTCCTTTTCGGAATCTTCAAAACATTCGTCAAGACTGTCTGCCAATTTCTGCATGTCCTCGCGCTGCTTTTGCATGGTGATTTCTGCATATACTTGGGTCGTCTCAATATGCGTATGGCCCAGCATCTTACTGATGCTCTCTATGGGTACATTATTACTCAGGCACACTTGGGTAGCAAAGGTGTGACGGGCATCGTAGTATCGCAAATGCTGGTTGAAATTACCCTGCTTCTCAATGATCTTGAGCGTCTTGCATATACAAGTGTTCGTCGGGACGAAGAACAGGTGGCCGTCCTTGCCCTCTCCCTTGTATTTCTCGATGATTCGCCGGGGGATGTCAAGCAGAGGGATTACACAATCTGTATAGGTCTTCTGGCGGGCTATATGGATCCATTGGCTCCCGTCTTTGTTGGTCTTGATGTCACTGGCTTTGAGGTTGGCAAGGTCTGCCCGTCCAATACCCGTGAAACAGCTGAACACGAAAAGGTCTCTGGTATGGCAGAGGCGATAGGTGTTCAGTTCAAGTGACATCATCTTATGAAGATTCTCCATGGTAAGATAGTGATGATTGGATTTCACTTTGTGGTATTTGAACCCTGCAAACGGATCCCTGCGGATAATCTTTTTCTTGATAGCCTGACGGACGATAAGATGCAGCCTTGCGATAAAGCCGTTGACAGTACCTGGCACCATCCGCAGCGTCGTTGACAGATAGAAGTCAAAATCAACCATGAACTGGTATTCGAGTTCCTTGACGGAGATGTCATCTCTCTCGTACTTGTAAGCAATGAAATCGCGAAGGATGGAGACTGTGCGCCTGAACTTCTGGAATGAGGCCGCACACCTGTCTATCCCTATACGCTTCTTGTATTCGTCATTGTAGTCTGCCATAAGTTCCAATAGTCCTTCTTTCTGGGTATCGGCATCCAATATGGCATTTTTGACTATCTCGGCAGATACATAGCCGATTCCCGCAAGATTCCGCTTGTATGCCTCTTCTCCCTTCTTTATCAGCCCGTCAAGCTGCATGTTCAGGCGTTTGATATTCGTTTTCTCCTCTGCGGTCATGACTTCCATAATCTTTCCTGATGCGAAGGCTCTGCCAGTGGACGGGTTCCATAGGCATGGGTCAATCTCATAGCCAGTGGAGTACTGGCATACTTTTCCGTCGATGGTAATCCTGCCCATAACCGGGCATTTGCCGTTCTTCTTTTCTTTCTGACGGTTGATGTAGAATAGTTGCTTGAATGTACTGCGCATAATAGTTCCTCCTATTTTTCAATTGCTGTTTCTGTTTTCTTTCCTCTTCTTGGTTGCTTACGCTGGCTATAGTCTCTCAATATCTTTGACGGCGGCAGTTCTATGCCAGCAAGGGAAAAGCTCTTGCCGATACAGGTGTCCAATGACTGAACATCATCGGCAATCTTCTTTTCCGTCACCTTTGCATAATGCTGAGTGATATTAATGCTGCAGTGTCCCATTATCTTGCTGACGGTTTCAATGGGAAGGCCGTTGCCCAGGCAGATTGTCGTACCGAATGTATGGCGGGCCTGATGGTATGATATGGTATGGCTAAGTTCGCATTTCTTCGAGATGGTTCTCAGGTGCAGTCTTATGGTCGTATAGGACGGCATCGGGAACAGACGACCATCCTTGTTAATGCCTTTATACTTATCAATGATGGTAAGGGGAATGTCTGTCAGACGCACGTTTTCTGGCGTTCCCGTCTTCTGACGGTTAATCTGTAGCCAGAACGTGTTGTCGGCCTGCTTCACGATGTCTGAACTTTTAAGCCTACACATGTCACAATAGCACACACCTGTAAGGGCTGAGAACACAAACAGATCCCTGACAAGGATATGGCTCGGATGGTCAAGCTCCACTGCCATGATCTTCTTCAACTCGTCCATTTCCAGGTAACGTGTCGTCTGCTTCGGCCTCTCTGATTTGAAGCCCTTGAAAGGGTTAGAAGGAACAAGACCACGACAGGTAGCCATGTTCATGAGTTTCTTCAGAACCTTCAGATGTGCTATTCTTGTCGCGGGCTTGTGTTTGCAATCTATCTTCAGGTGGGTGTCATATTCTTCGATGAAATCCATATCCAATTGCTTGAGGGGTATGTCCGACACTTTCTTCTTATCGCTGACATACTTTTCAAGGCTCCGATAGACCTTATCGTATTGGAGATATGTGTTTTTGGAACGGTTCACTCCCACACAAGAAGCCAGTTCCTCGTTGTGAGACCTGAAAAGCTTTAGTAAGGTCATCTGCACAGCCGCGATGCCTTGGAATGAGTTCTTCAGATCCTCTGCTGAGAACTTCCTTCCGTCCTCGACCAGTTCGTTAAAACGGTAGCGGAGCAGTAACAACATCTTCTCGATTTCCATGTTGGCCGATGTCGCAGCCTTGCTCTTTCCTGTACAGCGTTGCGAAGTGGCATTCCATTTTTGGGAATCCACTTTCATCTTACAGGAGAACTGTGCCGTTGAATTGTAACGTCCCTTGATGGAAATCCTCCCCATCAGCGGGCAAAGTCCTTCACTTCCCTGCTCGTTTCTTTTGAGGTAGAGCAGCACCTTCATTTCTGTTTTCATACTCGTCAATTTTTGAGGTCGCAAAATTACTTTATTACACTCATATTGACAAATTGAAAACGTAGCAGAACGGTGAATAAGAAACCGCGATTGTTAAACTTTCATAACGCCCGTTTCAGATGCTCCATTCTTCACAGAATTGCCTGTTTTCGGGCGAGTCAGAACACTTATCAATTAGTGGCAAATAGGTAATGACTTGGTAGCGGATTGGCTTCAATGGTCATCTGCGCTTTGCTTTTTTGCCTTTCTGCACAAATTGATGAAGAATGCTGATTTTCAGCGACTTTCGGTTTTTATTTCCTCAATCTTCCAAAACCTGAAACTATCTTGAAAAGTTCACTTGTAACCATGCTCCTTACAATAGTCAATTGCTGGCTGATAGCCTTGGAAGGTGGCCTTGTGAATCCACTTCAGGCCTTTCTTTTCATCGACGGGAACGCCTGTGCCGGTCATCAGAAACCAGCCTGTGGCAAACTGTGCCTGGGCATCGCCGCCATTGGCAGCCAGCTCATACCAGAAAGCACACTCCTCCAGATTCTTCTCCACACCGTCGCCATTCCAAAAGGCAGCGCCTACGTTCTTCTGGCTCAGCACATGGCCTTGGAAGGCTGCTTCACGATACCATAGGAAAGCCTTATGGTGATCTTGTTCGACACCATTTCCAAGGTAGTAGGCATTGGCAACATTCACCTGTGACTGCATGTCACCCTTGTCGGCAGCTTTCATGTACCACTCGAAGGCCTTTACCGCATCCTGTTCCACGCCTTTTCCGTGGTAGTAGCACTCGCCGACGTTGAAGCAGCCATAGACATCGCCCAATTCCGCAGCCTTCATATACCATTCAAACGCCAGTTCAAGGCTGACCTTCACGCCAGTGCCACGCTCGTAGCACACCCCAAGGTTGTTCATTGCCTTGGTGTCGCCCTCGTAAGCCTTCTCACGATAGCCGTCTGCCTTGTTCCGTTCCTTGGGCATTATTTTAGTTGCTTGCCATCAGAGAAAGCATGTCCAATAGTCTTTCCTAACTGAATGTAAGTGTGGTGTACAGGGTCGAAGGTGATAAGTTCCATTTTCTCTACATCGGGCTTGCCATCTTCTGCCAGGAACTTTTCATCACAGAGGATATTGACGATTTCGGCAACGAGGTAATAGCCTGTCTCGCTCTCGTCAATCTTCTGTTTCACCCGACATTCAAGCGTCATTGGGAATTCCTTGAAAACAGGAGCATTGACATTCGGAGCCTTCTCAACAGTCCACCCAGCCTTTTCCATCTTGTCAGGTGTGTCCCTGCCACTGACGATGCCCACATAGTCAGAGGCGACCATCGTCTCAGCGGTAGCAAAAGCCACTGTCAACTCTGGATTTACAGCCAGATTGTCCGTCGTCTGATGCGAACCAAGTGAGATAATGATTTCGTGCATATCCCATTGACCACCCCAGGCAGCGTTCATGGCGTTGGGTTTACCGTTCTCGTCGTAAGTGCCGATAATCAGCACGGGTTGTGGCAAAAGCCACGCAGTTGATTTGAAACTCTTCATATTATTTCTATTATTTGTTAAACCTTTCATTTTGTCGAATACACGCTGTCCCAACTCATCTGCTCCACGGGCATCGAAATGCAGCTTGTCGCTTTGAAGTGAGAGGTCGCTGGCATCAACTACATGGAAATGCCGGTCTTCACGCTCCAGCTGATACAGTGCCTCCGCGACCTTTGGCGAACCTTGACGGCTTCCTTTGGCAAAGGTGCCACAGATGACGGGAAGTGACGCATATTTCTTTCTGCCAGTCACCTTAACCAGATGCTGACGGATATGGGCAATGACAGCCTGTAGGTTGTCATGATAGCGTTCGGCTGCCGTCATGTCACTCTCGCCTTGGTGCCAAAGCAGACACTTGATGTCATAGTTTGCAGGCAGTTGCTTCAGACAGTCATCTATCTGCTTGCAAAAGGCATTCAGAAGTGACTTTTCTTTGGCATCTACACTCCAGAACCACCCATTCGTACTGTGGGTGCAGGTAGTGTCGATGGCTGTGCCGCCCATCGTCTGCTTAATGACATAGAAAGGTCGCTTCCATTGCTGCTCCAGAAGATAATAGACGATGGCATCGAAACCCCATTGGTCGCCCAAGTCCTTTCGGGCCACTGTGGGTGAGAAAGGCATGAAGTCACCTGTTGCCGTCAAATAGTCACCACTGCCATAGCTCCACTGGCAATAGTCATAATGGACATAATCGGGGAGTTCGGCAACTGGCACACGTCCATCGGCATTCGATTGCCCAGCAGTCAGGATGACGGGGACATCACTCTGTTGCACCATTACATTTGTGATTGTGACCATTGTCAGGCACACTATTGCTATTATCCTTTTCATCTTTTCATTTTTTATCTTCAAACCCAAAGAACTCCTTCAGACCTCCCTTCTCTTTCAGGTCATCAGAGGTGAATCCGTAATGTTTCGCAGCGGCAAGGGTTACGACACGCTCAAGGAATTCGTCGTAGGAGAGGTCAAACCAATCCTTTGGAATAGCCACGTTGATGGTTCCCCCGCCGTAGTGACTGCCTTCGTTCTAGGCTTCGTCAAGCTCGGCCTCGTAAGTCCCGTCCTCCTTCCTGATGAAGCAGTAGTGACTGGCCCATTCTTCCATTCCCTCGACATAGTGGCCTTCGAAATGCGGGGCAGAATGGGGTTTCGGAGAATGGGCAGAAGAACCTTTCGTAGCCATCCTGTCATAGACCATGAACTTCAACACTTTATGAGTTTCTACCTTGGGCTTCATATTTCTTCTCTTTTTTATTCAGAACTCCAGATGACTTATCGACTCCTCATATGCAGTTTCAATCAACGTAACTTGCTCACCGTTTCGCGTGAATGAATCAATGTAATAATGATTGTCTTCTTTCAGAGATTCAGGGGTGAAGTCCGTATCATGCAGCCTTTTCTCTATTTTAGAAGCATGATTTCTTATCTCGTCGAAATGAGTATCAATATATTCATCTGTCATGGCAAGACATACAAAGCGGATAGACTTCAAATACTGCGCATCGAAGTCCTTTCTCCAATTAGGGGGAATGTAGCATCCCTCCACTATCAAGTTCTGCTGATTCTCAATCGCCGTCGTAACCATTTCACAGACAATCGGCCAAAGATACTCTGTCAACGCATCATCATCTTCCGGCGTGAGAGAGGTATTCCCGCTACGAATCAATCCCATTTTCAAATGGTCGATTGAAAGGTACGGGTATTTGTACTCTTCGAGCATCCGTTGTGCCAGAAGCGTTTTCCCTGTATGTGACGCACCTGTTATCAGAATAATCATAGTCTTGCCTTTAGTTCTGCTTTTACCTTTTCCATGTCACCACAAGATAATATCGGCATGAGGCTTTCTATTTCCTCGATGCTTTTGTCCCACCACCTGAGTTTAAGCAATAACTCTATCAGTTCGTCATCGAAGCGTTTTTTGATGACTCGACAGGGATTCCCGACGGCAATAGCGTATGGAGGAATGTCCTTTGCCACCACCGAGTTAGTTCCGATAATGGCTCCGTCGCCAATATGGACTCCTGGCATCACGGTGACGTTCTGACCAATCCAAACATCATTACCGACCACGGTATCACCCTTCAGCGGCAACTCGTCTTTGACCGGTGCAATGGCACTTCCCCAATCACCGCCCATGATATAAAATGGATATGTCGTAGCACAATCCATCCTGTGATTCGCACCATTCATTACAAACTCAACTCCCTTGGCAATGGAGCAAAACTTACCAATAATCAGCTTGTCGCCTATGAAGTCGTAGAAATGCGTGACATGCTTCTCAAACTGGTCTGCACCGTCCTCGTCATAGTAATAGGTGTAGTCACCAACAATGATGCGCGGATTCTTCACCACATTTTTTATATAACAGAGGCTTGTGAGTTTCGGATTAGGAAACGCCTCGTTGGGATTTGGTCTATTCATTATCTTCATACTCTCTTTGTTATTCTCGCTAAGTAATCGTAATGCTCACCTTCAGCAACCACTTCAACTGCATATCCATTCTTTGCTGCTTGCTCTCTCAGAGTGTCAGCGTCGATATAGAGCCAGTCAAAGGGTTCGCCGATGGTGTCCTTATACTGCATCTGGAAACTATGCTCGCCGTAGTAACCCATGTCTTCGGGAATATCTATCATGCCATCTTCACCCTCGAACACATAGCTTATATCAGATGAATCACACAGAACTTGACCTCCAGGAGCCAGAATCTTGTCGAGCTGTCGGAAGAACTCAGGCAAACGTTCCAAGGTTCCGACAATCCCTATACCATTCATCAGCATTAAGATGGTGTCGTACTTTCCTTCCATAGTGAAGAAATCCTGTTCAAGTACCTTCTTAACCCCACGCTCTTTCATGGTCTCAACGGATAGTGGGGAAATGTCAATGGCTGTCACGTCGATGCCCTTTTCCTGTAAGACAAGTGAATGACAACCAGAGCCAGCCCCCACATCAAGCGTCT
>Ga0310696_10006194_pt1 | contig 14246 bp, 10 predicted proteins | sample AusTroGonzalo_MG_4_FD_203885 | JGI IMG/M metagenome (GOLD analysis project Ga0310696, IMG submission 203885) | Bovine rumen microbial communities from tropical cattle in Woodstock, Queensland, Australia - Gonzalo_02 (v2) (version 2) | ecosystem: Host-associated > Mammals > Digestive system >...
TAAGGTTATACTTTAGATGGCGTTTGATGCGATAACCTTTGAGCGCAGACAATCTTTCCTTCATCGATGATGTCAGACCACCTGGAAACCCAAGCCACTTCAAATACAATGCAGGATTAACCCTTGAAACGAATTTACGCAAATCGCAGAATTCGTCATGCGTATCACCAACCCTGTCCAACGCAAGCGAAAACAACCCATATCCGTTGTCGAATATCGGCGCGGCACCCACGATTTCATTCGTGTCATTGTCTATGAGATAGCCGAAATTACCCATGTGCCTGTCAGTGTTGAATATCAATGCGTCAAAGAAGAATATGTCCGCGAAACGGCTGTCGGCCAGCGCCTCGTCTCTTGATACGATTCGCCCAGCAGGGATGTATCCGTACTTGTCGCTCGTAAAGAGATTACATGTGGAGCAAAGCCGACCCTTAAACTGTGACAGCCCGTATTCAACATGATTAAGTCCAAGCGCTTCCGCCATCTGCGATGCGTAAAACTCTGAATATGGCTCGAAGCCAGTATTGGAAGCGCCTTCCGTCCCTGCCTTGTACAAAACAACTTTGCCACCTATGCGCCGCCAGCACTTTGCAAGCATTCCATTCGTCGTCAACTCTGGCGAGGAAGTCCAGCGACCTCGAAAATCAGGACCTTCACCATCAAAAGCCATCAGCGCAATCGCCTCTGAAAACGGATTGTCGTATAGATTTACATCCTTCCACTCTCCATCGAAGTCATCCGCCGCGACCCAATAGACATCGTTGAGTGAAAGACCGCGACATAATTCTATTATGCCTCTAATGTTGCGGGAATTCAATCCCAGCCGCGCCATCAGTTCCTCGATGTTCCGCCTGTTCCTCGGGACTGTACGCCGCGCAAGCCATGTCCAAAGGGTCTCGTCGCTCGCGACGCCCTTCATCTCCAGCGGCAGGAACTTCCGCTCCGCGTCGTTCACGGAGACAATGCGAACCCCTTGCGGCTCGACCCACTCGAACCGCAGCAGTTCCCTGTCTCTGTGCCTCAAAACCATTTAGCGCACCATCCCAGACCGTGATCACTACGGCTTGACGACGTACTTGCAAACCTCGCCCGCCGCATGATGCCCCGGCATCGGGATGAAGATGAAGCGCTCCGTCACCACGGCGTCGGAGACCTTCGCGCCATCCTTGCCGAAGAGCGCCCTGCCCGGCGGATCGCAATCGAGGAGCGCCATTACTGGACGCGCGCCCCTCGCGTCGGAAAGCGGCGCGAAATCGCAGTCCTTCGTGAAGCGGACGGTGACCTCCATCGAGCGCCGCAGCAATCTTGGACCCTTCACCTCGACGGTGTACGGCATCGTGTCCTTCGGGAACATTATCCTCTGCGCCGGGTCGCCGTAGTACGCGAACGTGTCGCGGTCGTATTCGACGCCCTTCCTGTCCATGGCGGAGAGATCGCGTCCGGAAGCCCAGAGGAGCCGCTCGTTCTCGAGGAACTTCGCCTCGGGAACGGAGTAGCGTCCCGACTCGAACGTACCCTTAACGCCCCAGCCCATGAAACCGTACCACGACGGGACCGTGTATCCGCAGAACTGCTCCACGCCGGCCACACGCATCCACGCCGTCGCCATGCATGCACGCGCATCGACGTGTCCGATAAGGCAGTTGCCGGCGCCGATGTACACCCTGAGGTGGGCGTTGGTGAGCGCATGGCGCGCGGCGTTGCCCGGCTCGACGAACTCGAGTTTCGCATCGTCCGTGTGGACGAGCATGCCGCAGTTCTTGTTGTAGACTATCTGCCAGTTACGCTCGCGGGCGTGTCCGCTCGTGACGAAGTAGTCGAGCTTGACGGAGTTGAACGCATCGGCAAGCGACTTCGCGATGTTGCCGCCCGTGGGGACCTTCTCCACCGCGCCGCCGGGGCGCCTGACCCAGAGGTTGTCGGGCGTGCGCTCGTCGGACGCGATGCCGCGCTCCCAGCCGTTAAGGGTGTCAGGACCGCCCATGCTCGTGGCATATCCGGCGACCTTCCCGCCGGACGGAGACTCCACGATCCGCAGCGCGTCCGCAGCGTCGTATCCCGTGACGATTCCCCATATCGCGTCGCCGTACGGATCGTCGTCGATCATGCGCATCGCCTTGTGCGCGGCGGTGACGAAACTGCGTCCGACGGACTCCGGCTTCGCGACGAAACACACGTACTTCGGACGCGACTTCCTTAGCTCCGCGAGGAGCGACGGGAGCCCCGCCTCGCCAGCGAATCCGAGGACCTCGGCCTTATGCTTGGCCTTTAGCGCGGCGACGACCTTGCCCCACTCGGCGTCGAACGCGACCGACTCGTCCACCGCCACGACGTAGGCGTTGTACGACGGACGGACGGCCTGCGCTGCGGGCTTTTCGGGATTCGGCGACATGGCGACCATGTTGAGCGCCACAGCGGCAATTAGGGTTGCGTTCATTGGTTTCCTCCTTCTCGGTTTTTCAGCGCTTGCTCCCGGCAAGGGTCTCGGCACAGTTCAGATAGTAGGCGCGGATGCGCTCGTATGCGTTGATTATGTCGAGCTCGCCCAGCACGCGTATCGACGAGCCTGGATCCTCTGGGCCTATGCGCCCAAGCTGCGTGCGGCGGCACTCGCGGATGAATTCGTGGAGCTGGCCGGAATCCGCCTGCACCTTCGGGACGTCTATCACGGGACGCGGCGAGCGGATCCACGGCGTCACCTCGGCGGCGAACGCCGCAACGCGGTCGTGTACCTCAAGGAGGAGCGCGACGGACGCCGGGGACATCGACTGACCCTGCTTCCTCAGCCGCTTCACGACCTTGAGGACAGTCGCGCACTCGTCGGAGACCGACTCCAGCTCGTCAGTGAGCCTCAGGAGCCTGCGCGCGCGTTCCGCCACGTCACGCGACAGTCGCTTGGACATTATCGAGCCGAGGAACTCCGTAACCTCGCGCTGCACGTTGTCGAGGATGTCCTCACGGTGGACGATGTGCCGCTCCGGGCCGGGATCGTCCACAGTCGCGCCCGAGATGACCTTGCGGGCGCAGTCGAGGAGCTCGATGTTGGAACGCTTCATGAAGTCGATCTCGAGGAGCGCCTGGTCGCAGGCAATGACGGGCGACATCTTTGCGCCGACCTTTAGAGACGAAAGATGCGGCTTCTCGTCCGCCGGCTGCGGAACGAGCCACTCGATGAGTCGGCAGAAAGGCTTCGTAATTGGAAGGAACAGTATTGCGCGGCAGATCGCGAAAATTGTGTCCGTCACCGCAATCGGGGCCATCATGTGCACATACGCCTGTATCTCGCGTCCCGACACGACGGTCGTCTCGGCGACGTTCCACTTCGGGAAGAGGAACTGTCCGCACTTGACGAAGAGCGGGAAGAGCCAGATCAAAATGAGAGAGCCGAGCAGGTTGGACAGCGTGTGGGCGAGCGCGGTGCGCCGCGCGTCGGCGGTCCCGCCGATGGCAGCAATCCATCCCGTCGCAGTCGTGCCTACGTTCGCGCCGAACAGGACCGCTATCGCTACCTCGTACGTGATCAGCCCCTGCGTCGCAAGGGCCATGGCGATTGCAATCGTCGCTGCCGAGGACTGGATGATCGCGGTAAGCAGCATGGCGGCGAGCGCGACGAGGAGCACACCGCCCGCGCTCTTCGCCGAGAGGCGCGAGAACACCGCCGCGACATCGGGGCTCTCGCGGATGGGCGACACGCCCTTCGCCATGAAGTAGAGTCCAAGGAACACGAGGCCGAGGCCTATCACGGTGAGCCCGAGGTTGTGGATACGTTCACCCCTCAGGAAGAAGTACATGGTACCGCCCGCAGCAAGGCCGATGAAGCCGAGCGCCTGCGGATCAGGCGCGTATGCGATGATCCATACGGTCGCGGTCGTGCCGATGTTCGCGCCGGCGAGGACGGCGAACGCCTGCGGGAGCGTCATCAGCGCGGTGGAAACAAAGCCGACGAGCATCACCGAGATGATGGACGACGACTGGACTATCATGGTCGAGACGATGCCGGACCCTACGCCGACGAGTCGGTGGCTCGTCGCCTTCGCCATGAACTTCCGAAGTCCCCCGCCGGCCGTGGCCTGAAGGCCCTCGGAGAGGTGCTTCATCCCAAGGAGGAAGAGCCCCAGTCCGCCAAGGAGGGGAAGCAGGATCGTCCAAGCCAGATTCAGGTTCAAGCGCCCTCCCGACCTTCCGAGCCTTCGCCGTCCTCCGCGCCGTCAGGCGCGTGCTCGCGCCCGTCGCCTATGCCGAGGAGCTTCTCGATCTTCCATGGATAGAACATGCCGTACATGCCGATGACGGCGAGGACGTACATGAAGCCGACAAGCAGCTGGACCGGAGAGAACCCGCTCTCGGGGAGGTGCAGCCGCGTCCACCGAAACACCGTCGCGGGGGCGAGCATGAATATCGCCATCACCGCGCGCGTGATGAGGTGGGGCCGCATCCAAAGGAAGGTCAGCACCGTCAACACGGCGGCGAGGATCCACACGAAGAGGCCGCCCGTGCGCTCCTTGAGAAGAATCATGTCGAACACGTCTATGCCGATCGTGTTGCACTCGAAGGCGGTCCAGAACCATGCGATGGCCGTCAAGACCGCCGCAACCATGTCGGAAATCCTTTTCCCGGATCCCGTCTCCCCCTTTTCTGGGATACTATTTCCTGCTTTCATGCAATGTATTATACCATAAATTCCGGTTGTCGTTTGGCGAAAGGTCCGAAGCGCCAAGAGGCGATTTACCTGCGGCTACGCAAGGAAGCCCGAAAGCCAGCCAAAGGCTACGCCGAGGACATACACGCAAAGGAGAATGCATAGGTTCTCCCTCATGTTACGGTTTGTCCTGAAGAGGACAAGCAGCCCGAGTCCGGACCCCGTGAACGACGACGCCATCAGCGCGCCGAAGGACATCGCGCCCTTGCAGTATAGTTCCGCGCCCGCAACTGACACCGCGCAGTTCGGGACGAGCCCGAGGAACCCGGCCGCAAGTTCCCCGAACACGGGCTTGCAGAGCCTCAGCGACGTCAGGCAGTCCTCGCCGAAGAAGTGCATCGCGAGCTCGATGGATCCCGACACTACGACAATGAACACGAATATCTCCGTCGTGTGGATGAGCGCGGGGACGAATATCCCCTTCCGTTCGTGGCATCCGCACCTGCTGTGCTCGCACAGTTCGTGGACCTCCACGTGGCGGCGGCGATGCCGCATGAGCGCGAGGACGGCGTCGATGGAAAATCCGGCGGCGATGGCCGCCACGACCTTCAGCGCGACGATGCGCACCATGAGCGCGGCAGGAACCTGCTTCGAGACGAGGACCGGCAGGAGCTCGTCGGAGGTGGACAGGAACACCGCCGCGAGCGTCCCTACGGTTATGACCCCGCCCGCATAGAAGGACGCGGCGGCGGCCGAGACGCCGCACTGAGGGATTGCGCCGGCGAGCGCGCCGGCGAGCGGCCCCACCGAGCGCGCCCTCTCAAGCCACTTGCCAAGCGCGCCCCCAGCCCTCGTCTCAACGGCCTCGAGAACGAGGTACGTGACGAAGAGGAATGGCAGCAGCGCCAAGGTTTCCTTTGCAAACTCGATCATTGTGCGCCAAGCCCCCCGCGAATGAAGGAGGGCGCACCCTGACGGGCGCGCCCTCCCCGCTCATGCGGCGATGCAGCCACGGACATTACGCCGGTGCAATCGCCTCGTTGGGGCAGTTGCCCGCGCATGCGCCGCAATCGACGCACTTCTCCGGGTCGATCGTGTAGGGCGTGCCCTCGCTGATCGCCTCGGCGGGGCATGCATCCTTGCAGCATCCGCACGCAACGCACTTCTCGGCGTCTATCTTGTGTGCCATTTTTCTTTCCTCCTTTTTTCTGTTGATGAAACACCGGCAGATATTATACCAAAAATCCCAGCCCCTTGCAGAGACCACATTGCAGAAGAAGTAGTACTTTCCTCCGATGTCATTCTTTGCAGTTTCTGCATTTGATTCCCTCCTTGACAAGATCATTCTCGTTGCAAGGTGTTACTGAATCAGAACCATCTCGTTCGGCGAGAGCGTGATGGTCACGGTGTCACCGTCGATAGTAAACTTAGTGAACTCAGTGCGGCCAGATGCGTTTATCGTCCACGCCTTGGCGGTTTGGGCGAGCCGCGTTCCAGATGGAATCTTCCACTTGCGGTCGCGGCAGCCCTTTTCGGAATAGGCCACAACCGCGCCGTTGCCGAGCCATACGGCGGGAATGAACAGGTCACTGCCGTCGCACAGCACCTCGCCGTCCTTCGCTACGCTCAACCTTCCGCCCTTCCACATCGTGCGCACGCCGCCCTCAAACACGCCGATGCTGCCATTCTTGCCCTCGATCAGCGCCTTGCGCCCGAACGTGTTGAGGTACTGGCAGATGAGAACGGTCTTGCAGAACTCCCCCTTGAACACATCCAGCGCCTTCGCGACATCTGGATTGTGCATGAACAGCATTTCGCCGTTTACGTTTCGGCCGAAGGCGCACTGACTGCCGTATACGTTGCCGCCGCACGCCTGAGACGCCTTGAGGGAGAGCGCGAGGTCGCGCGAGCCGTAGTGCCAGTACATCGGGAACCATCCCTCGCCGATTCCGCCGACATCCATGCCGTCGACGCCCTCAGTGGTAATATCGATGCCCTTGGAATCGAAATACTTGACGATGTTCTTCTTTGCGGCGATGTCCTTCTCATGCGTGCCGCCATGCCACGGGCTGATGGGCGAGACGAACTTGATCGCGACCTTGCCATCAGGCCGCACGCACGGGAGCGGCACACGGCTGTGGAATGCATCCACGTGGATGGTCCCCGCCTCCTGGACAGGAAGGAGACTGCAAAGACGGTCCACGCGCTTCTGCAGCAACCCCTTTGCAAACTCGGAGGCGTAGTCCACCTTGTACGCCCAGTCGCCGAGGATGAACTTTCCGTCCTTGTCCTTCGCAAGAACGTCCGCGCGCACGTATTCGTCGAAGAGCGGGCTGTCGTCGTACGCGTCGAAGAGGTTGATGTGCAGACTCACCGCCGTGTGGTACTTCTTCCCTTCGCGCATCAGCCACCGCACGCCGTCGAGCGGGTCCTTGTCGCACGCCCGAGCGAGTTTCCTGTTGCCCTCGAAGAAGGCTGGGTACTTGGAGTCGTGTCCGTTGTACTGCCAGCCCACGAGATACACGATCTTCGGAAGGCCGAGAGAAATCTCGTCCATGCCCTTTATTGCCTCGAACGCCTGCTCGTACGTCATGCGCACGGTCTGCTTGCCGTTGTCGCGCATCTTGTACTTCCCGAGATACTCGCGGTCGAACTCCGCCTGCGATAGGAAGAGCTTCGTGACGTACGTCTTCGAGTAGTCATGGCGCGGCGTGACCATCCACTTGAAGTCCGCCTGCCTGAACAGGTTCGTCCTGGCCGGTCCCTCGAGAGTGAACGCGTCGCGATGCGCCTCCGCATCCGCCGCAGACGACGGCGCAACGCACATAGCGGCAAGCGCCCCAAGAACAAACTTTACACCAAGTGTTTTCTTCATCTTCATTTTCCTTTATCCTCCGGCAAGTCGAACCAGTTGTAGCCCGTGTTGCCGCAGACCTCGACGACCGTCGCCGCGATCGGGTGGTCCCAGTCTGGACGCCGCGCAAGGGCCTTGCGGTAGGCGAGCGCCTGCTCGACCGTCTCCGCGTCCGGTTCGGCGCGGCCGAGGACGTTCCCCTTCTCCGCCGCCGCGTTCGTGAAGTACTTGAACTCGACGAGCTGCGCGGACTTGGGCGAGCCGGCCTTGGGGATCGCGAGGAAGTCGCAGCGCCCCTCGGACGAGTTGAACTCCGTCTCGAACGAGTAGAAGTCGGCGAGCCAGTCTAGGCACCGCGAGGTGAACGTCGTCCTGAAGAAGTTCTCGTTCATCTTGTCGAACGCCTGCGCGGGAATGCGCGCCTTCACGTAATGCAGCCAGTAGGCGTCGAAGAGGCCCTTCCACGTGCCGTCTCCGAGCGCAAGCGCCTCTGACGCATCGCCGAACGCACGTCGCGCCTCGTCAACGTTCTTGAACTCGGAAAGCTCGTCGTAGTAATCGACAAACATGTTCTTGATCGTCAGGTTCGGGATGTTGAACCGGAACCTGCTCTGGAACGTCAAGAGGCCGAGATAGTACATCGCGTACGGGAAGAACTCCTCTGTGAAGAACTTCGCGCGGCCGAACTTCGAAGAGAGGGCACCCGTGTCCGCACGCTCCCCAACGCCCCGCTCAATGTAGTCGCGAAGCTTGTTCAATGCATTTCCGGGCGTTCCCGCAAGCCGGCGGAACCAGCCGACGTCAGTGCGCACGTTCGCGTCGATCACGAACATCGGCTGCTTGCCTTTCTCGGAAACGAAGTTGAAGAGATACCAGTTGCAGATCGTAGAGTTGTAAAGAGGTTCGGCATCCGGGCGGAAGCGGTAGCCGTCGTAGAACGCCTTGAGGTCGGCAAGCACGGCCTCGCGGTTCGACCGGTCGAAGCCGTACTCTTCATAGACGTCGTCCACGTATTTCTCGACCTGCCTCTGCGTGAAGCCTACGAGATTCAGAATCTCGGGATTGAGGCTGACGACGGTCCCCACGTTGAATCCGCTCGAGAGGTCGTCGAGCGTAATCGGCAGGACGCCCGTGAAGTACGTGCGCCCCACCGTGCCGTCCGCAAGGCCGGCCTTGAACGACTTGAAGAACGACTTGAAGAACGACTCCCGCGTCGCGTCGCCCGCCACATCGTGTCCGCACACGGCGTTGTACTCCAGGTCGCGGTTCGAGACGACCAGCTCGTTCGTGAAGTTGTCGTACTCGTCGATGATGACGTAGAGCGGTGGGAGGCCTGCGTTCTTCACGATGTCACGCACCTTGTCAACCATGGCCGCCGGGCTCTCAAGCGCCAATGCCCTCGACCAGTCGGCTATCGAGGCGTATTGCGTCGCGAAACGCTCGACACGCCCTCGGACGTGTTCAGCGAAGTTCCGCTCGATCTCAGCGAGCGAGCCGACCTGCACGGTCGAGAAGTCGAATGTCAACACGAGAAACGAATTGCGGAGCGGCGTCGGGTTGTGTCCTATGTCGGTCTTGCCAAAGAGTTCGTCGAATCGGTCCTTGAGGTTTACGTCATAGTAGTGCGCGAGCATTGAGCAGACGACAGACTTGCCGAAGCGCTTTGGACGCAGGAACACGGGCGTCGCCACTTCCTCCAGATTGCGGATATATGCGGTGTTGTCCACGAACATACATTCGCGGACCAGCGTGGCCCAGTTTATTACGCCATACGGAATCTTGCGCTTATTCTCCAACTATGTGCTCCTGTGTCAAGACTTTTCCGAATCCTCCTTGTTGTTACATATTATATCATAAAATTTTTCTGTGTAATGCGTCCGTGAATTTTTTTCGAAAAAAATTAATTCATAGGCATGTGTCCACTATTTTTTCCTGTGCCTTGCCGTCGGGATCCTTCCACGTCAGGCGGTAGCGGCCCTTGAACCCGCGGAACGACACCTTGCCGTCCTTCACCTTCACCGTGGTCTTCGTCTTCCACTCGCGGTTGATGAGATCGTCCATCGCGAAGTACGCCGTCTTGGGCCGCATGTCGCGGGTGAAGAGTCCGCTGAGCGACGGTTCGCCGGGAAGCCCGCAGTCGTCAACCAGGTTCCACCACGTTATGCCGTCCATCCTCTCGGCCGAGAACCAGGCGCGGTAGAAGTTGCGCATGATGATCGCCTGCACCATTTCGCCGCGCTTCGTCCTGTCCGGAGCCGTGATGGTTATCTCGGAACAGTGGATCGGAAGCCCCGGTTCTGAAAGGAGCTTGCAGAGCTTTGCTATCGCGGCGGGGCTCCTTCCGCCCTTTTTCGCGATCCCATCGCTCGCCTTCGGGTTCATCAGGTGCATCTGCGCGCCGACCATCTCCACCTGCGCGCCGTGTGCGCGGAGATCCTTGATCTGCGCAACGTACGTATCCGTCTTGTGGAAGTCGTTTATTGAGAGGACGGCACGTTCCGGCAGCGACGCCTGCGCCCACATGAACGCCTTGAAGGCGTAGTCCGCCGGCATCGGCTGCCCGCACACGCCACCTTCCGAGCCGTAGCGCGCCTCGTCGAACGGCTTCCCGCGCACGGACTTCCTGCCGAAGCGCCCGAACATCGTCGCCGACTCGTTCACGACGTCCCACGAATCGACACGGTCGCCGAACCTGCCGGCGATTTCGCGCACGTGGTTCTCGTATGTCTTCTCGAGGTTCTTGAAGTAGGTCGGCACGAGCGCCGCGATCTCCTCCTCGGACATCTTGTCGAACACCTTCCCCCACGCCGTGTCGAGGAGGCGGTTCTTGAATGTCTTCTGGTCCTTGGCCGAAAAGCGCTCCTGTTCGCCGGGACGCGGGAACTTCACGCCGCTCGCCTTTTCAAGCGCGCGCTTCTCTTCCTCGGGACAGCCGTCGAACCACATCCACTGCGGATTCTGGAAGTAGTTCCCCCACACGAGGACGTGCCCGTGGATGCGCACTCCGAGCGGACGCAGGTAGTCGATGATCGGGCCGGGCGAGGGACGCCTCCAGTGCGGCTGGCTTTCCGGAGACTTGCACTCGTTCCAGAACGCTTCGGAATCCTCCGCCGCCGCATCGTAGCGCGGCGCGCCCGCCTTCGGCTCCAGCGGCCTCCAGTAGAAGGGAACCGTCGCGGAGTTGAAGAGCGTGCCCCAAAGCGCCTTGTAACGGTCGTTGCGCTTCTTGGTGCCGAGCTGGTCGAAGTTGAAGATAGACGCGCCGAAATGGAAGGCGTGCGTAAGCTGCTCCACCTTCACCTCCGTGCCGTCAGGCGCGACGACCTCGACCGTCGCGTCCGCCTTGCGGTACTTATCGATGTCGGCGTCTATCTTAGTCTGCGCCTTGTCGTTCCAGATGCTCCAGTACTTCTCGCTCATCACTGAGCGGTCGATCTGGAATTCCGCCCGCGCGGCAATCGCCGCAAGCGCGAAAACGACAAGTATGACACTCCCGACTTTATTTTCCATTTACGTCTTTCCTTTTGGGTGTTCGTTGCTATGGCGTGCATTATACCAGAAATTCAGAAGAAAGTGTTTCAACCCTAACGAATAATTTCTACCAAACAAATTAGACGTCCTGATTTTTGGTATAATATCGGGCAAAGGAAGATGAAGATAAACAGGGCCATATTGCCTTCAGGACGCATCGGGCTCGCCGTCAGCGGCGGGTCGGACTCCGTCGCGCTCGCGTTCCTCCTCACCAAGGGCGGGACAAAGAGGAACGCGGCAAAGCGCTTCGTCGTCCTACACGTTGACCACGGCCTCAGGCCGGAGTCCAAGGAGGAATACCGCTTCGTCCGCGCGCTCGCGAAACGCCTCGGCGTCCCGTTCAAGGGCACGCACGCGAAGGTCGAACGCCGTTCAGGCGAGTCGATCGAAATGGCCGCACGCCGCGTGAGACTCGCCTTCTTCGCCAAGTGCGTCAAATCCCTCGGACTCGAGGCGATAGCCACCGGACACCACATGGACGACGTAGCGGAGACGTTCCTCATGAAGCTCCGCAGAGCGTCGCTGTCCGGCATCCGCGAGACGAGCGTCGTAGGTGAGATAAAGTTCGTGCGCCCGCTGCTCGGCTGCCGCGACGACGAGCTGAAGGACTACCTCAGGCGCTACGGCGAGGAATGGCGCGAGGACGCATCCAACGGGGACATCTCGATCGAGCGCAACCGCGTGCGCCACGTGCTGATACCATATATGGAAAAAGTGCTCGACGCGAAGATCGTCGAGCACCTCTACCGCATTTCCCAGCGGCTTTAGTCACGCTATCTGTTGATTCCCTTGTGGTTCATGAACTCCCAGATGCGCCCGAGCCAGGTGTAGCTGCCCGTGCCCGGCGACGCCTTTTTCTGGAAGCAGTGGGGCCTCAGGCACAGCGTGTGCAGGTCTGATGCGATCCCCATGCGGCGCATCTGCTCCCACGCCTTCACGGAGTTCATCGCCGCCCATCCGTCCGCGTCGCCGTGGATGAACACCATCGGGCACGTGTCTGGATCGAACGCGAACTCCGGAACGAGCCGCGCTTCGTCGTCGTTGCCGCCGGTCGCGTTGTGCTTGTCCGCCCCGTCAGTGAGCGCGTACGCAGGGTAGATGCCGACGCCCCACTGCACGTTGCACGGAATCTTGTCTATCTTGTCGATGTCCAGGTACGAACGGCTGCGCGAACTGGTTACGCCCATGAGCGTTAGATGTCCGCCGGCGGACGAGCCCATGATGCCGATGCGGTTGGGGTCCAGGCCCTTCGCCGCCGCCTGCGAACGCACGATTCGTATGCACCTCTGAAGGTCCTGCCACGCCGTCGTGTGCTTGGCGAGCCCCTTCGGACGCGGCGTCCTGTACTTCATCGCGACGACCGCCATGCCCTTCTCGTTCAGGAATCTCCGCGCAGGAGCCGCCTCGAAGCCGTCGGGGCCGTTGCCGTTGTACGCACCGCCCGAATAGATGATCTGGATGGCCTTGGTCGTGAGGTTGGAGGGAATGTACCATTCGAGGTACGGCGTGCACTGGTGCTTCTGGAAGTCGGGCACCTTGCCCTTCGGCCACAGATTCTCCTTCACGTACTTCGCGGGATCGTGGAAGTCCTTCGCGTAGCGCTGCATAAGATCTTCTGCGGGCGCGAGCGGACCGACGAACCCCATCTGCGTCAGGAACTCCATCGCGCGGTCGAACCAGTTGTCGTACGCCGCCGCCTTGTCGCCCATGCCGTCCTTGCCCCAGAATCCGTGCGGACGGTCGGCGAAGAGGTGCAGCTCCGCAGGCACCTTGCGCTTCCTCAGCTCGCGATAGACGAACGTCGAGGCCGTAGGCGAATAGACGTCGGCGCTGCCGTGGAACATGCACATCGGCGCGGTCTTCTCGTCAAACCTGAAGCACGAGTCGAGCTTGGCGTCGATGGCCTGTCCGTTGCGCGAGTTGGGGTCGCCGATGCCGTCCGTCATCGCATACGCGATGGCGCCGGTGATCGCCCAGTTGATGTGGCACGGTATGTCGTCGATCTCGTCGATTCGCGCGTACGCAGGCGTCAGCGCGCTCGTCGCGAGAAGTGTCGCGAGATGCGAACCGGCGGACATCGAGATCGTGCCGATCCTCTCGGGATCGAAGCCCTTCTCCTTTGCCGCGGACCTCACGAGGCGCACCGCGCGCTGTCCGTCCTCCCACGCGCTCTGATGGATCGGCAACCCCTTCGGACGCGGCGTACGGTACGCCAGGTTGACGCACTGGAAGCCCGCTTCGGTGAATTTCCGCTCCCACGTCTTCACGAGCCTGACGTCGCAGCAGCTGTTGTAGCCTCCGCCGGATATCAGGATCATGCAGCATCCGTTCGGCTTCGCCGGGGCCGGGCACCAGTCGATGTACGGTGCAGTGCCCTTTACCTTCTCGTCCAGCATTGCACCGACCTGGTGCGGCTGGGCGTCGGGCATCCTGCCCTCGGGCCAGATATAGACCTTGCCGGACGCGAAGGCCGGAAGTCCCGTAAGAATGGCGGATGCCGACAGCGCGGCGGCCGCAAACGCGATTACTGGTTTTCTCATAGTATCTTTTCCTTTATCCTTTCAGTTAGCGCGACGGCGTCGCGGTAGTTGCATTCCCCTACTGCGGCGATCTCGCCCCGGTAGGAAATCCTGACAAGTATCTCGCGATCCCCGACGTCCCACCACGGCTGGGACTTCCCGAGGACCGGCGGATCGTACGATATGTGCGCGGCGGCGAGGTCGATGCGCGAAGCGAGAGCAAAACGAGCGGCCCCACGGCTCATCGGGTGCTCCGGCGCGTCTGCCGAGATGCGCGTCCCCTCGGGAAACACGACGACGTTCACGCCGGACGCGAGGTGTTCGCGGACGATGGCGAAGGTGCGCTCCGCGCCAAGGTCGTTTGGAATCAGCACGGACCTCACCACCGCCGACAGGAAGAAGTTGCGCCGCGCCGCCGCCTTCGCTATGCAAACCGAATCGCCGAGAATGGCGAAGAGAATCACGGCGTCGATGAGCGAGACATGGTTCATCACGATGACACGCCCCTTAAGGGCACGAAGAGCGGCGCGGTCGTCCGCCGTACACTCCACGCGAAACAGCCACGTGATCCGCGCAAGGAACACGAACAGCCTGAAGCACGCCCTGAGCAACGCGCGGACTAACGGCTTGGGCCACACCGGAAGCGGCAGAAGCAACGCGAACGGAAACGCGAAGAGCCCCCATATCACGAAGAAGAGCCCCG
>Ga0310696_10006195_pt1 | contig 14244 bp, 12 predicted proteins | sample AusTroGonzalo_MG_4_FD_203885 | JGI IMG/M metagenome (GOLD analysis project Ga0310696, IMG submission 203885) | Bovine rumen microbial communities from tropical cattle in Woodstock, Queensland, Australia - Gonzalo_02 (v2) (version 2) | ecosystem: Host-associated > Mammals > Digestive system >...
TCACGATCCCGCGCTGCGGATGCTTCAGGCGCTCCGCGACGAGGCGCACCGCTTCGCGATCACCTACCACCGCGGCTTGCGCGACAAGCGCATGGAGCAGTCGGTGCTCGACACCATCCCCGGCATCGGTCCGGCGCGGCGTCTGGCGATCCTGAAAGCCTTCGGTTCGGTGCGCCGGCTCCGCAAGGCCGCGGCCGAAGAGGTGGCGGAAAAGGTCCCCGGCATCGGGCTGGCGACCGCCGAAAAACTGATCCGCGCCCTCCGGGGTTGACAGCCGCCGAAAACGGTATTATATTAATCGATAGACCTGATACTGAAAAATCCATGCAGTGAGGATTCGTCCAAATGGAAAAGATCGCCATTCTCCCCGAACTCGATCCCGGATTTCTTCCCGCCGCGTTGTGGAACCGCGAATACCGCAAACTTGCCGCCTCGCGCCCGTCGCATCCGCTGGCGCTCGCGGTGGAACGCGCCAACGGCGCGGTGTCGCGCTTCGACACGGTAGTGCTGGAGGAAACTCCGGAGAACGCCGACTTGAACTACCGTTATATCGAGCGGCTGGTCAAATTCATGCTCTGGGCGTACGGCGGCTGGCGGGTGACCGTCGCCGGAGCTCCGCTCGCGGCGGAGCGGCTGCGCAAAGCATACTCCCCCGAGGGCGAACGCGCCTTCGATCACGCCATGATGGGGCGGCGCATCTACGACCGCGACTTCACGGTCGTCGGCACGACTTGCGATCAGGCTCCCGAGCCGAAGAGCGTGGCGCTGAAGATCGGCGGCAACTTCGCGGGTTGCCGGATAGGATTCGACCTCGGCGGCTCCGACCGCAAGTGCGCGGCGGTGATCGACGGCAAGGTCGTCCACAGCGAGGAGGTGGTCTGGGATCCCTACTTCCAGAGCGACATCGAATACCACCGGGCGGGCATCCTCGACTCGCTCCGCCGCGCGGCGGCCAAGCTGCCGCGCGTCGACGCCATCGGCGGCAGCGCCGCCGGGGTGTATGTCGACAACCAGCCGCGGCTCGCGTCGCTCTTTCGCGGCATCCCGGAAAAGGACTTCCCGACCAAGGTGCGCCCGATCTTTCAGGAGCTCGCCAAGGAGTTTCCCGGCGTGCCGTTCACCGTCATCAACGACGGCGAAGTCACCGCGCTCGCCGGAGCGATCAGCATGAAGCGCAACGCGCTCGTCGGTCTGGCGATGGGCACCAGCGAGGCGGTGGGCTACGTGACGCCCGCGGGAAATCTGACCGACTATCTGAACGAACTCGCCTTCGCTCCCGTCGACTACCGCGAAAAGGACGCTCCCTGCGACGAGTGGTCCGGCGACAAGGGCGTCGGCGCGAACTATCTTTCGCAGCAGGCGGTCGGGCGGCTCGCCCCCGCCGCCGGATTCGAGTTCGCAAAGGACATGCCGCTTCCGGAACAACTCAAGGCGGTGCAAGCCGCGATGGCGGCGGGCGACGAACGGGCGGCGGCGATCTACCGCAGCATCGGCGTCTACCTCGGCTATGCGGCGGCGCACTATGCCGACTTCTACAAGGTCGAAAACCTGCTGCTGCTCGGCCGCGTCTCCTCGGGGCAGGGCGGTTCGATCATCATCGAAGAGGCGAAGCGCGTTCTTGCGACGGCGTTCCCGGAACTCGGCATCGAATTCCTGCTCCCGGACGAGACCTTCAAGCGCCACGGGCAGGCGGTGATCGCCGCGACTTTGTAAGAATGATGAATGATGAAAGATGAGAGATGAAATGGCGGGAGTGCTGTTTTTACCTCCGTTCCGTCCCCGCTTGTCACTCCGTAAAACTCCGCAAACATCTGTTTTCTCCGTTTGAGGGCGTCGGCACGGGTTGAAATCCGGCCGTAGACGGCGTATATCACTTATCGGTTGACGGTTAGAAGCCCGCCGCTTGGTGTCGTGCACCGCTTCAACTGCCTCCGTGAGCGGCTTCGGCGGGGGATTCTTTGGCATTCCCTTTTCGTACGTTCCGCCGCACGAAGCGGCGGAGCAGACGATTATCCGCCTTTTTTGTGCCCGGGAACTATTTACAAATCGCTTCCCCAGTGCTATATTTTACGGGTGATATTTTAAATAACAGTGCGCGGACGCGCAAGGAGGCATACAGTGAAAGAGTTGAGTGTTGGGATAATCGGCTTCGGCACCGTCGGCGCCGGAGTGGCGGAAATCTTGCTGACCAATCGCGACGTCATCGCCAAACGCACCGGCGTCATGCTGACTTTGAAACGCATCGCCGATCTGGACGTCACCACCGACCGCGGCGTCAAGGTCCCGAAAGAGGTGCTCACCACCGACGCCGCCGTGGCGATAAAGGAGTGCGACATCATCGTGGAACTCGTCGGCGGCACCACGGTGGCGAAGAAGTTCATCCTCGACGCGCTCAAGGCGGGCAAGCCGGTCGTCACCGCGAACAAGGCGCTTCTGGCGCAGTTCGGCGAGGAGCTCTTCGCCGCGGCGGAAAGTTCCGGCGTCGACATGGGCTACGAGGCCAGCGTGGCGGGCGGCATTCCGATCATCAAGGCGCTCCGCGAGGGGCTGGCGGCGAACCGCATCAACGCCATCTACGGCATCATGAACGGCACCTGCAACTACATCCTCACCCGCATGGAGCGCGAGGGCGCGGATTTCCAAAGCGTGCTCGCCGACGCGCAGAAGCTCGGTTACGCCGAGGCCAATCCCAGTCTGGACATCGACGGCTACGACACCGCGCACAAGACCTCGATCCTCGCGAGTCTGGCCTACGGCAAGTGGTTCGGCATGGAGCACGTCCACGTCGAGGGCATCCGCGATCTGGAACTCGAAGATCTCCGTTATGCCGACGAACTCGGCTATCGGATAAAACTGCTCGGCATCATCAAGAACGAACAGGGCGCGGTGCAGATGCGCGTCCACCCGACGCTGATCCCGCGGGACACGCTGATGGCGGAGATCATGGACGTCTTCAACGGCGTGCTGGTCGACGGCGACTTCGTGGACAAGACCATCTTCTACGGCCGCGGCGCGGGACGCCGGGCGACGGCGAGCGCGGTGGTCGCCGATCTGGTCGACGTGGCGCTGAACCTCGCCGGCGGTTCGGTGCGGCGCGTGCCGCCGTTCCGTCCGGGCGAGCAGTTCGACAAAGTCCTGCCGATGGACGAGGTGACTTCGCGCTTCTATCTGCGGCTTCAGGTCCGGGACTGCCCCGGCGTGATCGCCGCCATCACGCGGATACTGGCCGAGCGTTCGATCAGCATTTCCAGTCTGATCCAGCACGAAACCCGCGAAGGCGGCGACTCGGTGGTGGTGATCCTGACGCACCCGGCGATGGAGCGGGAGGTCCGCAAGGCGATCGTCGAGATCGGCAAGCTGTCGATCAACCGTTCGCCGGTCAAGGTGCTGCGGATCGAAGATCTGTGATCTGCCGCCGGGCTCCGCATTTTCTGGAGGTATCATGGGAAATCATACTGTTGAAAAGATCGGCGGGACCAGCATGTCCCGCTTCGGCGAGCTGATGAAGAACATCCTCATCGGCGACCGCAAAGGCGAAGCGCTCTACAACCGGCTCTTCGTCGTGTCGGCCTACGGCGGCGTTACCAACATGCTGCTGGAGGACAAGAAGACCGCCGCGCCGGGCATCTACGCCGCGTTCGCTTCGGGCGACAACCGCCTGTGGCAGGAAAAGTTCGAGTGCACCCGTCAGCGTCTTCTGGAGATCAACCGCTCCTTCGTCGATCTGGGGCTGGATCTCGAAAAGGCGGACGCCTTCGTCAACGAGCGGATGGCGGGCGTCAAGAACTGTCTGCTGCATCTGGTGCAGCTGCGTTCGTTCGGACACTTCCGCAAAGAGGACTATCTGCCGCCCACCCGCGAGCTGCTGAGCTCGATCGGCGAGGCGCACAGCGCCTTCAACTCGGCGCTGATCCTGCGTGCCCACGGCGTCAACGCGGTCTTCGTCGACCTTTCCGGCTGGAAGGATCAGGAGACGGGCACGATGGAGGAAACGATCCGCCACCACCTCGCGGGGCTGGATTTTTCGAAGTGCATGCCGATCGTCACCGGCTACGCCAAGTGCGCCGAGGGCGTGATGGCGACCTTCGACCGCGGATACAGCGAGATCACCTTCAGCAAGCTCGCGGTCGTCACCGGGGCGCGCGAGGGCATCATACACAAGGAATTCCACCTTTCGACCGGCGATCCCAAGCTCATCGGCGAGGAGCATGTGCGCCCGATCGGCCACACCAACTTCGACATCGCCGACCAGCTGGCGGATATGGCGATGGAGGCGATCCACCCCAAAGCCTCCAAGGAAATGGAACTGCATCACATCCCGATCCGCGTCGACAACGCCTTCGATCCCGGCAACCCCGGCACGCTGATCAACAGCGATTACGTGTCGCCGGTGCCGCGAGTCGACATGATCTGCGGCAGGAAGGACATCGTGGCGATCGAGGTCTTCGATCCCGAAATGGTCGGCGCCAGCGGCTACGACTATCAGGTGCTGAAGCACTTCGCCCGCAACAAACTCAGTTATATCGCCAAAAACACCAATGCCAATACGATCACCCATTACGTATCCGAGCGCAGTTCGGATCTGAAGCGATGCGTCGAAGAGCTCAAGGCGGACTTCCCCAACGCCCGCGTCACGACGCGTGAAGTGGCGATCATCGCCGTCATCGGCAGCAATATGAAGATCCCCGGCTTCCTGTCGCGCGCGGCGGCCGCACTGGCCTCGGCGGGGATCAACATTCTGGCGCTCGACCAGTGCATGCGGCAGGTCAACATGCAGTTCATCATCGAACGGGACAAGTTCAAGGAGGCGCAGATCGCCCTCCACCGCGAGCTGGTCGAAAAAGAGTAGCATTTCAAATTTTCGAATAGGACGCACGCATCATGAGAATGAGCAAAATGGTCGGCCGCCGCCTGCGCGAAGTGCCGAAGGACGCCAAAACGGTAAGTCATCAATTCCTGATCCGGGGCGGCTATATCCGCCCGGTTTCGACCGGCATCTACTCGCTGCTGCCGATAGGCGAGCGGATCGTCGCCAAGATCCAGGAGATCATCCGCGAGGAAATGGACGGCATCGACGGTCAGGAAATATTGATGCCGGTGGTGCTCCCCGCCGACTTGTGGCAGGAGTCGGGGCGTTACGACACCGTCGGCGCCGAGCTTCTGCGCTTCGAGGACCGCAATGACAAGCCGATGCTGCTCGCCATGACGCACGAGGAGTGCGTGACGGCGCTGGTCCGCAGCGAGGTCAACAGCTACAAACAGCTGCCCGTCATGCTCTACCAGATCCAGACCAAGTATCGCGACGAGGCGCGCCCGCGCGCCGGGCTGATCCGGACGCGCGAGTTCACGATGAAGGACGCCTACAGCTTCCACACGAGCCAAGAGGATCTGGAGGCTTACTACAAGCGCGCCCACGAGGCTTACGAGCGGATATTCCGCCGCATCGGTCTCGACAACGTGCTGAGCATCGAATCCAACTCCGGCATGATGGGCGGCAAGGTGTCGCACGAGTTCATGGCGATCTGCGACTGCGGCGAGGATACGATCTTCGCGTCGCCCGACCGCACCTACCGCGCCAACCGCGAGATCGCCACCGCCGCGTGGAAATTCGAAAAGAGCGCTCCGCTGCCGCTCGAAAAGGTCGCCACTCCGGGCATGAAGACCATCGAGGAGGTCTCCGGCTTCCTCGGCATCAAGCCGGAGCAGACCGGCAAGGCGGTGTTCTATCAGGACGCGCATACTGGCGAACTCATTTTCGCCGTGATCCGCGGCGACTTCGAAGTCAACGAGAGCAAGCTCGGCAACCTGCTCAAGGTCGCGGAGCTGAAATTCGCCGACGATGCGGCGATCCTCAAGGCCGGCGCGGTGCCGGGCTTCGCGAGCCCCATCGGCATCGACGGCAAGCGAGTCAAGGTCGTCCTCGACCGCTCGGCGGCGGAGTCGGGCAATCTGGTCGTCGGCGCCAACGAGCCGGATTTCCACTACCGCAACTTCAACGCCGACCGCGATCTCGCGGGCGTGGAGTACATTGTGGCCGACATCGCCACCGTGCGCGCCGGCGATCCGTGCCCCGTCACCGGGCAGCCGCTCGAGATGATGCGGGGTATAGAGGTCGGCAACATCTTCCAGCTCGGCACCAAATACTCCGAGTCGATGAACTGCAATTACCTCGACGCCGACGGCAAGAGCCACCCGATGATCATGGGATGCTACGGCATCGGCGTCGGCCGGGCGATGGCCTCGGTGATCGAATTTTCGCACGACGACTGGGGCCCGATCTGGCCGATGTCGATCGCTCCGTATCAGGTCGAACTCTGCGCGCTCGATCCGCAGAAGCCGGGGGTGCGCGAGGCGGCGGACAAGCTCTACGACGAGCTTCGCCGTTCCGGTATCGAGGTCCTCTACGACGATCGCGGCGAAAAGGCGGGTTCGATGTTCAGCGACGCCGATCTGCTCGGCATCCCGCTGCGGGTGGTGGTGTCGCCGAAGACGCTCGCCGAGAACAAGGCGGAGTTCCGCACCCGCAGCTGCCGCGACTCGGAAAAGATCGACCTTGCGGAGATCCCCGCGCTGGTCAAGTCCCGCGTCGCCGAGGAGCTGGCGAAGTTCGCGTGATCCGGCGGCGCGCCGGTAGGAACGGTAATTTGCGGAGGAGAGGTGAAGATGCTGAAAAAGTTCTTTTCGTTTGCGGCGCTCTTGGCGTGCGTTTCGTCGTATGCGCTTAACGGCAAGCTGTTCTTCACCTTGGCTCCGAACGTCGAAGACGAATTCGCCCATATCATGCCGTACCGCCCGCCGCACATCCCCTTCGTCGGCAAGTGCGTGCGCAATCAGCCGGTCATGCTTCATCTGGTGCTGGCGAATCCGGCGACCGGCAAGGACGGCAAGGTGCTGGTCGAGATCGAAAGCATCAAAAGTATCGAGCCGGACGGCAAGGTCAAGGAGCTCGTCGAACCCGGCAAGCCGGTGGTCGCGCTTCAGGGCGTCAAAAAGAACAAGGGGGATTTTTCCGGCGTCATGCTCGCCAACTTCTATATGACGATGGTCGCCGAGGATGGCGATCAGCTCGGCAAGATGCGGATGACCGTCAGGCTGCGCGATAAAGGCGACGGTTCGACGTTGGATCTCTCGGATGAGATCGAGCTGGTGGAAACTCTCCCCGGTGTCCCGGAAAAGCCGATGTCTTTCGAGGAAATGAGCCGCTTTCTTACCGGATATTACAAGAACCCCGATCCGGCGAAGATCCCCGCGGCGTTCGCGGCGTTTCTGGAGTTCGACAATGAGAATCGCGGCATCAAGCGCTCCTACGATCCGCTGATGTGGGTGTGCGGCTTTGCCGAGTTGTACAAGCTCAATCCGCAGCTGCGCCCCGAACTCGTGAAGAGCGCGGCGAAGTGTTCATTCGTCCACAAAGGGTACGTCGCCCTCATTCTGGCGGCGGCGGGGGCGACGGACGCGGAACTCGAGGGCGCCGATCCGAAATTGCGGGAAATGTTCGTCAAGGCCAAAAATATGAAAGAGTCGCCGCTCGCGTTCGACAAAGTCACTTCTCCGGCGCAGCTGGATGCGCTGTGGGTGATGTTTTTGACCACCGGCAAATTCGAGCCGATCCGCCGTCTCGTGTACGAAGTGCGTCGCCGCGACGACGCGATGCCGGTCGCGGAGATCAAGAAACTCGGGCGCAAACCCACGAAGGAGGAGATGCCGAAGGTCATGAACGGGCTGGTCGCCGGCGCGGCGGAGTGGTCGCTCGCTTCCAACGCCAAACAGCACGAACTCGTCGGGTTTTACCTCGAAGCGATGCTGATGCGCAGGCAGTATCCCGATGACGCCGCCGCCGCGAAGATCGGCGGGATGCTGATGAGCGCCGGACTGGTGAAGATGGCGGACAAGCCGGGCGGCGGCAAAGTTTTGAAGCCGGTGCTCAAGCCGGTCGGCAAGACTCCGCCGCCGAAGGTGGGCTACAACCCGCTCGGCGATTAGAAAACGATCCGAAATGTTCGGAGGAGAATAAGATATGTGGAACTATACCGATAAGGTGATGGATCACTTCATGAATCCGCGGAACGTCGGCGAGATCGAAAATCCCGACGGCTTCGGCGAAGTCGGCAACGCCGCCTGCGGCGACGCGCTGCGGCTGACCTTCAAGCTGGACAGGGACGGGCGCATCGCCGACATCAAGTTCAAGACCTTCGGGTGCGCCAGCGCCATCGCGTCGAGTTCGGCGCTGACCGAACTCGTGAAGGGCATGACGCTCGAAGAGGCGTCGAAGGTCACCAATCAGGACATCGTGAAACTTTTGGGCGAACTGCCCGAGGCGAAGATGCACTGCTCGGTGATGGGCATGGAGGCGCTTCAGGCGGCGATCGCCCAGTACCGCGGCGAACCCAACCCCTTCGAGAACGATCGCGAACACGAGGGCAAGCTCGTCTGCAAATGCTTCGGCGTGAGCGACGTGAAAATCCTCAAGGTCGCGCGGGAAAACAATCTGCACAAGGCGTCCGAGGTGACGAACTACTGCAAGGCGGGAGGTGCCTGCGGCGCGTGTCTGGGCGAGATCCAGCGGCTGCTCGACGACCTGTGGAAATTTGAAAAGGCGAAGCAACAATGACCATCGAAGAACTGCGGCAGTTGGAAAAGGAACTCGCCGGGCGCAGAGTGCAGCTCGGCGAATTTCTGGCCGTTCCCAAGCGGGAAGAGGAACTCGCGGCGCTGGAAGTCAAGATGAACGCTCCCGACTTCTGGAACGACAAGGAGGCGGCGCAGGCGACCATCGCCGCGATGACCTCCTGCCGGAATGTGTTGGAGCCGTACCGCAAGCTCGCCAAGGGTTTGGACGATCTCACGGCCGCGCTCGAACTCGCCGAGGCGGAGCCGGAGTTCCTTTCCGAGTGCGAGGACGAGGCCAAGGCGCTGGCGGCGACCATGGACAAGCTTGAGATCGTGAGTTTCCTTTCCGGCAAATTCGACCGCAACAACTTCTATTTGTCCATACACGCGGGCGCGGGCGGGACGGAATCCTGCGACTGGGCGAGCATGCTGCTGCGCATGTACCGACGCTACGTCGAGCGCCGCGGCTGGAAGGACGAGATGATCGACTACCAGCCCGGCGAGGAAGCCGGCGTCAAAAGCGTGACCATCCATGTCCTCGGCGATTACGCATACGGTTACTGCAAGGGCGAATCGGGGGTGCACCGGCTGGTGCGCATCTCGCCCTTCGACAGCAACGCCCGGCGGCATACGAGTTTCTGCTCGGTCGAAGTCTACCCCGAACTCGACGACGACATCGACATCGAGATCAACGAAGCCGATCTGCGCATCGACACCTACCGGTCGAGCGGGGCGGGCGGCCAGCACGTCAACACCACCGACAGTGCGGTGCGCATCACCCACTTGCCGACGGGGATCGTGGTCTGCTGTCAGAACGAGCGCTCCCAGCACAAGAACCGCGCGACCGCGATGAAGATGCTGAAAGCCCGTCTGTACGAGATGGAAGAGGCGAAACGCCGCGCCGCCGCCGACGCCGCGCGCGGCAATCAGATGGACAACGGCTGGGGCAGTCAGATCCGCAGCTACGTTCTTCAGCCCTACCAGATGGTCAAGGATCTGCGCACCGACGAAGAGACCAGCGACACGGGCGGCGTGCTGGACGGCGACCTCGACCGCTTCATCGAAGCCTATTTGAAGCGCCGCTGAACAGCGCGGCGGGTGCGATATGGATACTCCCGGAACGACCGGTCGCGATGACCAGAGCGCGGCGGAACTGCGCGGTTTGAGCCGCTGGCGCGTCGCGTGGGTGCTCTTCTGGAGCTACATCCGCATCACGTCGCTCGTGCTCGGCGGCGGCTACGCGATCATCGCCGCCGCGCAGGAGGAGTTCGTCCGCCGCCGCAAGTGGCTCACCGAAGACGACGTGCTGGAGATGATCACCGTCACCCAGACGGTCCCCGGCATACTCGCGTGCAACTCCGCGGTCTACGTCGGCTGGAAACTCGGCGGGCTGGCGGGGGCGGTCGCGGCGCTGGCGGGAGCGGTCATCCCGTCGCTGGTCATCATCATATTGATCGCGGCGGTCATCAGCCGGGTGCAGGGGTTCATCCAGAAGCCGATGGTGCGCGGCGCCTTCATCGGGCTGATCGCGTGCATCGTCGGCATGGTGCTGGCGACCGCGATCCGGATGTGGAAAAAGGTGATGAAGGAGCCGTTCGCATATATAGTTGCCGGCTGTTCGCTGATCGGACTTGCGGTATTCAAGTTCAAACCGGCGTGGCTGATACTCGCCGCGATCTTCGTCGGAATAGCTGCGCAGACGGCGACCGCCGTCCGCGCGAGGGGAGGGCGGGAAAAATGAATTTGGCCGCGCTGTATCTCGTATTCTTCAAATTCGGACTCCTGTGTTTCGGCGGCGGTTATATCCTGATCCCGCTTCTGCAGTCCGAACTGGTCGAGGGCAGGGGCGTGCTGGCGGCGCAGGAGTTCGCCGATCTCGTGTCGGTGGCGCAGGTCACGCCCGGCCCCATCGGCATCAATACGGCGACTTACGTCGGCTTCACCCAGCACGGCGTCTTCGGAGCGGTGCTCGCGACATTGGGGATCGTCACGCCGACGCTGGTGCTGGTGCTGCTGGCGGCGAAACTTTTGAAACGCTATCATTCGAGCGTTCCCATACAGGGGTTCCTGCGGGGGATGCGTCCGGCTTCGCTGGGACTGATCTTCGCGGCGGCGCTGATCTTTGCGGAAATGTCGGTATTTCGGGGCGCGATCCCGTGGCTCAAACCGGCGGAATGGCTGGCGTTCCTGCGCGGCGTGCGCATCCCGGCGCTGCTGATCGCCGCCGGCACGCTGGCCGTTTTGCTGAAAACCAAAGTGTCGTTTCTGTATCTGTTGCTGATCTCCGCGGCGCTGGGGGCGTTTTTGTGCCGCTGAAAGGTTTGCAAAATACGCTTGATATGATATATTTGAAGAGAGTTTAAGGGAATGGAGGCAGATCATGAGTGAGAAACAGACTTTGCGCCGCTACATCGGTTCCGACCGCCAGCTGGGGTTCATCCGCCGCGCGGCGCTCGAAGACGGCAAGGGGCGCGGGATGCGCGTATTGGACGTGGACAACGGTTCCGGGTTGCGCTTCAGCGTTTACCCCGACCGCGGCATGGATATCGGCGAAACTTCGTTCCGCGGCGTCAATCTGGTGTGGCTGCCGCAGTCGCCGACTTCTCCGCAGTTCTACGAGGCGGCGCAGTTCAACTGGCTCCGCAGCTGGGGCGGCGGACTGCTCACGGGTTGCGGACTTTCCAACGTCGGCGGCCCCAACAACGGCGGCGGCGAGGAGCACGGTCTGCACGGACGCTTGTCGCACACTCCGGCCGAAGAGGTCAACTCCCGCGCGTTCTGGGACGGCGACGGGCGGTACGTCTTCGAGGTGACCGGGAAGGTGCGTCACAGCCGGGTGTTCGGCGAGAATCTGATGCTTTCGCGGCGGATAAGTTCCGTCAGCGGCGAAAACTCCATAACCATCGAGGACGAGATCGAAAATCAGGGCTTCGCGCCCGCGCCGTTCATGCTGTTGTACCACATGAATTTCGGCTGGCCGCTCGTCAGCGAAAAGAGCGTGCTTTCCGCGCCCGAACACCGGATCACCCCGCAGAACGTCCATGCCTCCGAGGCGGTGACGACCTGGGAACGCATCCTCGCGCCGCGCGAGGGCTTCGCCGAGCAGGTGCTCTACCACGAGATCCCCGGCAACGGCGACGGCATGGCCGAGATCACTTTGAAGAATCCGGATCTCGGCGTGACGATGAAGCTCGAATACCGTACCGCCGAGCTGCCTTATCTGATCCAGTGGCGCCAGTTCGGGTGCGGCGAGTACGTGCTCGGACTGGAACCCGGCAACTGCTTCCCGGAGGGGCAGGAGATGATGGACAAGAAGGGCATGCTGCGGCGTCTGGCCCCCGGCGAAAAGGAGCGTACCCTGATCCGGGTTTCGCTCTCCTGAAGCGGAAAAGAGAAAGAACGGCAAGGTGAAGAGATCGCGGAAAAAACCGGCTTCGGTATTCTACCTCGTGGCGCTGGGGTGCCCCAAGAATCTGGTGGATGCCGAGCTGCTTTCCGGGGCGCTGGTGAAGAACGGCTGCATGCTGAGCCTCGATCCGGAGGCCGCCGATCTTTACATCGTCAACACCTGCGCCTTTCTGCCGGCGGCGCGCGGCGAGGCGGCGCGCGAGATCGAAACCGCTTTGGAGTGGAAATCCCGCGTTCCCGGACGGCGGGTGGCCGTCTGCGGGTGCCTGACCGAGTACGACAAAAACTCCGGAGAGTACAGAAAACGCTTCCCCGAGGTCGACTTGTGGTCTCCCGTAAACGACGTGGAACGCTTGAGCGAACTTCTGGCGGGTTCCGCTCCCAGTTCCGGCAAGCCGTGCTACCTCAACAGCGACGCGTCGCCGCGCCTGCAGCTGACTTTGCCGCATCTGTCCTACCTCAAGATCGCCGACGGATGCAACAATCGCTGCACCTACTGCGCCATTCCCAAACTGCGCGGCAGTTTGCGCACCCGGCCGCAGGCATCGGTGGTGCGCGAGGCGCGCATGCTCGTCGACTCCGGTGTCCGCGAACTCGTGATCGTGGCGCAGGATACGACCGCGTTCGGCATGGACCGCCCCGGCGACGGCGAAACGTTGTGCTCGCTGCTGCGCGAGCTGGATGAACTCCCCGGCGATTTCGCGATCCGTCTGCTCTACACCCATCCGGCGCACTATACGGACGAGCTGATCGGGTTTCTCGCGTCGTCGCGCCGGGTGCTGCCGTATCTGGACATCCCGCTTCAGCACATTTCCGACCGCATACTCAAGGCGATGAACCGCCACGTCACCAAGGCGGAGATCGTGGAGCTGCTGACCAAGCTCCGCGCCGCGATCCCGGAGCTGGTTTTGAGAACGACCTTCATCGTCGGATTCCCCGGCGAGAGCGAGGCGGAATTCGCGGAGTTGTGCGCCTTCGTCCGCGATTTCAAATTCGAGCGGATGGGGGTGTTCCCCTACGCCGCCGAGGCGGATACCCCCGCGGCGAAGATGAAGGATCAGGTCCCCGCCGAAGTCGCGAACGAACGCGCCGGGATATTGATGCGGCGGCAGATCGCGAGGATGAAACGCCGCAACCGGAATCTGATCGGAACGACCGCGCGGGTGCTGGTGGATGCGGTCGATCCCTCCGGCGTCGCCGTCGCCAGAGGGGCGATGGACGCCCCCGATATCGACAACGCGGTGCTGATCCGTGACGGCGCCCGCCTGCGCCCCGGCGAGCGGGTAAAGGTGCTCGTCGTGGGCACCGCCGGTTGCGACGTCGTCGCCGATCGGGTGACCGCGTCCCGGCGGACGCCCGGAAACAAAGGCAAAAAGGCCAGACCTTGACATATCGTAAACAAACGCGGAGCTGAAATGAAAAAACTTCCCAACATTCTCACCGTCAGCAGGATCCTGCTGATCGCCATTTTCGTGGTATTGGCTTCACTGGCGGATTACAGCTACTTCCGGACTCGCGATTCGGTAACGACGCTGCGGCTGGTCGCCTACATACTGGTACTGCTGGCGGGGGTTACCGACTTCGTCGACGGCTATGTCGCCCGTCGCTTCAACGCGACCAGCGATTTCGGCGCCCTGATGGACCCTCTGGCAGACAAGATCTTCGTCACCGGCTGTATGCTGATATCCGTTCAGTACAAGCTCATGCCGGCGTGGATCGCCATCGCCGTGCTCAGCCGCGAGTTCATGGTGACGGGACTGCGGGCGCTGGCGGCGAAGAAACAGGTGCTGATCCGGGCCGACTTGTGGGGCAAGGTCAAAACCGTATCGCAAATGGTGATGCTCTGCATCGCCGGGGCGGCGTGGGTGATCGACGGCGGCGCGGAGTGCCTGCGCCACGGCTTCCTCATCTTCGTGAAGTTCAAACCGATCATCGCCAACGGTCTGCGCAGCGATGCGTGGTTCAGCATCCGGCTGTGGTACATCTGGCTGGCGTATCTGGTGCTGATCGTGCTGGTGACGATGCTGTCGGGGTTGAATTATTTCATTCGCTACCGCAAGCTGTTTTTGTCGACGAAAGAGGATTGAACTGCTTGAAAAATCCTTCGTCAGGGAATATATTTAAAAACGCCCAATATGCGGAGAGATGGTCGAGTGGACTAAGGCGCCACATTGGAAATGTGGTGTGTCGCAAGGCACCGAGGGTTCGAATCCCTCTCTCTCCGCC
>Ga0310696_10006196_pt1 | contig 14243 bp, 9 predicted proteins | sample AusTroGonzalo_MG_4_FD_203885 | JGI IMG/M metagenome (GOLD analysis project Ga0310696, IMG submission 203885) | Bovine rumen microbial communities from tropical cattle in Woodstock, Queensland, Australia - Gonzalo_02 (v2) (version 2) | ecosystem: Host-associated > Mammals > Digestive system >...
GTAACATACATTGCGATAAAACTTCAAGACCTCGAAACCTGCGCTTACGATGAGAGCAACTGGAGCCTACACACCTATTTACTTAATGGTGTGATAGAATTCAGAATCTGCGAAGATGGACTATATCCTCAGCCAGAAGACAATGGCATAGATATAGAGTCGTTGAGGATGCCAAGCGAAGAGCTTAACTTTTTCATGATGGATGCCCTTCATAGCAATGAGAGCCAAGGTCGTCGTACATTCTTTGGCGAAGAGGCTGTAGCGGAGGAGTGTCTCATCATCAATAGCGAAGAGGAATTCCGTCAGGCTTATAAGGGCGACAAGGAGCTAACCAGTACAGGGATTAACTTCGACTACTGCACGCTTGTGATAGGACGTACCTATGGGGAACATGGTGGTATTTCGTATGGCAGTCATGAACTGATAGACAATGGAGACAGCTACCAACTCAATGTAACACTGAACAACAATGTGAATCCCGACTATTGTTATACTGCAGCATTTACTGACATCTATTTCTGGAATATCTATCCCAAGATGGAGAAGAAACCCGTCGTCTTCAATCGTATCATGCAGGAGGTCACCATCGACCCCTTATTTGATGTGAATAATCGCATTCATGGTCGTTTTATTCTGGAAGCCTATTCTGATGGTAACGAAAGTTATGCTGATGGCGGATATCATCGGGTAGGTGAAAATTATTCGGGAGATAAGCGCTTCTATATCGAGTTTAAAGAAGACGGTAGTTTCAGTGGTCGCATCAACGATACGAACGACTTCAGCGGTAACTATTTTATACCTTTCGTTGGCAAGCGTGCATATTATGAAGATGCTGTCGATAATGGTGTAATCAATCTAAGTAACTGGATAGTCACAGAGGTTACAGATGATGATCCTGTATCACAGAAGATGATGCAAATTCCCAACGCTACTCAATTCAAAATGCTCATGACATACAATCTGACTTTATTTATCTCACCTAAGCAGTATTTATCTTTCCGTCGAGCAGATAACTAATTGAATCATATTCCCATTAAGGGAACAAATTATTCCCACACTGGGAATAAAAAATTCCCACGTTGGGAATAAATTCTAAGGCTTAATAAGAATACTCGGTCCTTATTTTAGAATAAAGACCGAGTATTTGTAAATAAGCTGCCTTTTTCGCAACATCTAAGTTGGCTTTTTAGAACTTATAGCCAAGGGTCATGATGAAGACTTTATGATAGATACCTTTGTCGGTATTCGAAATCAGCTTTGTTACATCGATGTTATATCGGGCATCGAAGGTAATGCCTTTGAATTCATACGAGAAACCTACAGGTATCGATAAATCGAATGTATTCAGTTTATTACCCTCGCCAGGAAACATTGTATCGATGTAATTATCAAAATCTACTTTCTCGCCTTTATATTTAATTTTCGCCTTTACGCGGAATGCTGGTTGGATACCTGCTTTCAGGGCAAGACCTGGCAGAACGTAATAGTTGGCCATAATGGGGAGAGTTCCATAGTAGATATCCAATTTCATTTCATCAGAAACATTGCCTGCTCCATCTGCACTATAAATATCATATTTACAACCCTGATTGGTAAACATAACACCTAATGATGCACTGAATTGATCAGCGAAAAAGCGCTCGAACTCCACACCATAAGCCACATTTACCTTCGACTTGTCACCATCTGTAATGTTCGAAATCGTTATACCTACTCTTGGCTGAATAGTAATATCACCCTCTTCATGTTGTGCCAAAGCAGTTAACGACATTGCCATCAAGGCAACCATTGTAAATAGTTTCTTCATACCTTATTATATTTATTTATTAATAATCGTTTGAGCAAAGTGCCAGATGATGATGCCTGCAGTGACGGAGACATTCATGGAGTGCTTGGTACCAAATTGCGGAATCTCCAAACAACCATCAGAGGCATCGACCACTTCCTGGTGTACGCCTTTCACCTCATTACCAAGAATGACAGCATATTTTTTATCTTTTTGAGGAGTAAACTCTTGAAGCATCGTAGATCCATGAGCCTGTTCCACAGAAAATACCTCATAACCTTCAGCCTTTAAAGCTTCAAGCGCTTCGAGAGCTGTTTTGAAATACTTCCAACTGACGCTATCCTCTGCACCAAGAGCCGTTTTATGAATCTCAGCACTGGGAGGTGTGGAAGTGATACCACAGAGATAGACAGCCTCGATACGGAAAGCATCGCCAGTACGAAACACACTACCTACATTATGCATCGAGCGCACATCGTCGAGCACCACTATCAATGGTAGTTTCTCTGCCTCTTTAAACTCTTCTACAGAGAGGCGATTCATCTCTATCGTACGTAGTTTCTTCATTTCAGCGGCAAATTTACAACAAAACGAGCAAATTACCTAATTATTGTGGAAAAACTGTGGATAACTATGTGGAAAACTTTGTGGATTATTCACAAAATAAAACGCCAAGACCAGCATAATGGGATATCAACAGGGTTATTCCATAGAAATTTTGAAGATTTCCACAGTTTTTTGCAGAAAAAAGTTATAAACTTATTATATTTGCACCAAAATTGGAAAATGTGGATAAATCATGTTAGGTATTCATTATCAATAAATAAGAATCCACAGAGAATGTGAATAGTGTAAGTTTTACAGTTTATAAGTTTCCTTGCAAGAAAATGATAGAAAAGTTATCAAGATATTAACGGCATATCATACTATTCATTCTCTTTTTAAAAGAAAAAATAAAAAAAGATAAATATATTGTGATGTTGAAAACTGAGGAATTGAAAGCGGAGATCCGCAAGATGTGTGAAGAGAAAGGTGCTATTATTCTCGCACACTATTATACCATTGGTGATATTCAGGATATCGCTGATTTTGTAGGTGATTCACTGGCTTTGGCAAGAAAGGCTGCAGAGACAGATGCCAAGATCATGGTGATGTGTGGTGTACATTTCATGGCTGAAACCTGTAAACTGCTTTCTCCTGATAAGATGGTACTTTGTCCAGACTTAAATGCTGGTTGTTCTTTGGCTGATTCATGTAAGGCTGAAGATCTGAAGAAATTCAAGGAAGAGCATCCTGGTTATCAGGTTATCAGTTATGTCAACACCACAGCTGCTGTTAAAGCATTGACAGATGTCGTAGTGACCAGTGGTAATGCCAAGAAAGTTGTAGATCAGTTACCAAAGGATGCTAAACTGATTTTTGGTCCTGACTATAATTTAGGTAATTACATTAATGAAGTAACAGGTAGAGATATGTTACTTTGGAATGGTGGATGTCATGTGCATGAGCGTTTCTCTGTAGAAAAGATTATCGAATTAAAGAAGCAATATCCTGAAGCTGTTGTCATGGCTCATCTGGAGTGTAAAGCACCTGTTTTGGCTTTGGCAGAAGTAAAAGGAAGTACAGCTACAATGTTGAACTTTGCTCAGCAGAGTGATCAGAAACAATTTATAGTGGCTACAGAGGCTGGTATTCTCCACGAGATGCAGAGAACCTGTCCGGATAAGGAATTTATACCTGTGCCTCCAGAAATCAGTGAGAGTGGCTTAGAATGCAGCTGTAATGAGTGTCAGTATATGAAGATGAATACGCTTGAGAAAGTCTATAACTGTCTGAAGAACGAAGATCCTCAGATAGAGATAGATCCTCAAATAGCTGAAAAGGCTGTGAAGCCTATCGAGCGTATGTTAGAACTTTCGTAGTAAAGTCTATCTGCCACCAGTTAATAAGCCACAAATAGTAGGTACATACTTATTCAGTAGCTTATATAACCATACACATATTATAATTGTAATTGTAGGAATTGCTATGTATAGGAATAGCAATACAAGTGGTGTGTCATTTAATTGGCAGGCCATAAACATCAATTTGCCTAAGTCATTCAGTATTAATGAATGAAGGGCGAATACGAAGAAACTGCAATTAGCCAGAGTCTCATTCACATGTATCTTTCCTTTTTCCAATAAATAGGCAGTTGCTATAAATACAAAAATAATACCTATTAATATATGAGGTAGGAAGATATATCTGTTGTATTCAGTATCAATCGTCAATAAATTAATAATCACTGATGGAACAAACAGATAGGCAGCAAACTTCAGTTTCTGCATCTGCGTAATCAAATTCTGCTTATAAATGCTATAATAGGCTCCCCATGAGAAGAAGTAGAGATAATCAATCAGCAAGGAAATATAACTTCCCTCAGGCAGAAGTGAACGACCAAATACATAGAGGTAAATGGTTAAGCCTATCACAAACCAATATTTCAGTTTCTTGGTAAGCCAGTAAATGACAGGTGTCAGTAATATGATAACCATCAGGTCTCTGACATACCACATAGGTCCGTTGACAGGAAGAGGCGTTGTGACATGGATTAATTGCAGGTGATCTACAAACAATCCATTGCTTCCATCATCGTAGAAAAAGGTATTGAAGAGGCGTATCAATGAAAAGCGGAATTCCAGATTACCCATATTCTGGAATATGGAATGGAATATAGGTAGCATCTTGGTCACCTTAATCAACAGGGCTATTAAGTTCCAAAGAAGATAAGGAATCATCAAGGTTCTGAACCTCTTCTTTAATTTCTGAAGATATACGTTACCATCAAAGTCTGAACGATAGAAAAACAGATAACCTGAGACCACAAAGAATGTTGGCACACAGATCATGGCAAGCACTTCACTGAATAAGACATTGATATAATAATACCAGTCAGGATAATCCAGTCCATAATGTACACCATGAACGACAAACCCCAGACGACCTAAATTAGAATGTGCTAAAATAATACCTACAGTTAAAGGAAACCTCAGGTATTTGATGGTATTTGATAGTGTTGTGTCGTTTTGATTCATCTGATAATAGCTATTTTACAGACAGTACCGCTTTTTCCATCAGAAGTGGCAGTAATAACCATATAAACACCACTGGCCACTCTCCTACCCTTCTTGTCGCAACCATCCCATGAGAACATACCACCATTGCTTCTGCCCTCAGCTATCAAAGCACCATTAGATGATGTAATCTTCACATCAGCATCATAGCTGAGACCTGTAATGGTGATCATTCCTTCATATTCTGGAGTCACAGGGTTAGGATAAGCAATGACACCATCATCTGTCATCTCTTGCGATGGTTCAGTAGCATCACTCATATAGGAACTGAGGCCTTTATCTGCTAAGAAGAACACTTCGCCTGATTCCTGATTGATGGCTGTCGAGAGGATATCATCTGACAGGAGATAGGAATTGCTTTTATTGAAGTTGGCTATCTGAGTCATATTGTCTGCACTGATCAGAAACACGCCTGCTCCATTGGTAGCAAACCACTTGCGATTACCTCCGTCGATGGCGATATGGTTGATATAGACACCATTCAGCAAGTAGTCAGCATAGTTACTGCCATCATTGCGAGGTACCTTAATCTGATTGAAGGTTACAGTTTCCTGTCCTACTTCATTCTTATCAATCATGAATGGTCCTATGTTCGTACCTATCCAGATATTCTTTTCCTTGTCTTCACAAACGCAATAGATATAGGTGGGATGATAGGTTATGCCATCCTGATTCTTGAAATTGACGTATTTAAGAAGCTTATCTGACGATTTATCGTAGCAGAATACAGCAGGATCCAACCAAGAGGTATTGACGAACCAGAGAAGGTCTCTGCTATCAAAAAGCATACTTCTTAAACCCGTCAGTCCTGTTTCCTTACTATCTTGTAGTGAAGGCTTGAAATGGTTTTTCCATTGCCCATCCTTCGTCAGTTCTAAAAGATTAACTCCTTTAGCTTGACTATTCAACACCCAGAGATGACCTTCTGAATCATATTGAATGCCATTGACGATGACAAAGTTGTTTCCTAATTCTTGTCTATTATCAATAGCAGCTCCAAGAGGACTGTTATCCTTATTGTAATACTTCAAAAGTTTGCCATTTTTGAATTCATACAAACCACATCTGCCACCTACAAACACATGTTCTTCATCAGCAGGATCAATATCAATACAGTTATTATCCCTATACTGATAACCCGTTATCTTCTGTAGTTCGTCTTCGTAGATGGTCCAATCATTACCATCAAACACTTGTACAGTACCAGGATAAGACGGATCATTCATACCTGAAAGAAAGAAACCTCCTGTGGTATAGAGTTTGCCATTCCTAAAGCTTGACTCATAGAAATGATTGTATTTCGGACCTCCAGGACTGAGCGTAGAAACCTCAGACTTATATTTCGACAAGTCTTTCGTCTCATTATAATCCGGAAGACTCGTAGGGTATTCAGGATGATTAGGTGTATAAGTATCTGCAATCTCAGCTCTTTGCATATTCACCTTCACATAGCCAAAGGCACAGTGCAGCCAGGCATAGACGCCATCGATGGTGATTTTGTTGACAGTCTTATCCTCTGTCATTGTCTTGCTATAGAGGGCAGAGATATTGGTGACGTTACCAGATACATCGATCAGGTCAATGTTTGAATTCTGATAGACAACAATGAGTCGCTTGGCTTGTGGATTCCATGCGATATGGGTGATAAGGATATCACTCAGTCCATTGGTCTTATCAAAGGTAGTAATACTCTGATCGTTCTGGTTATAAAGGTAGAGATCATTCGAAGCCAATACGAAGAGATAGTGATCAGCTGCACAGATATTCTGTACTTCATAATAGGCCAAATGGTTTTTCCAAGTACCTACCTGCGCCCTTGCAGGGCTAATGGATAAATGACAAATGATAAATAATAAAGCTATCAGACATATTTGTCTGATGGATGTTAGCTGATAGCTGCAAATGCGAATAATATGATTATCATTCATCATTTTTTATTTATCATTTAGAAACTCGCAGAGTTTCGCTACTGCTCTGGCTCGATGACTGATGTGGTTCTTGATATCCATACCCAGTTCAGCAAATGTCTGGTCGTAGCCTTCTGGTTGGAAGATAGGATCGTAGCCAAAGCCCTCTCCTCCCCTTCGCTCTCGGATAATCTCACCCTCGACGATACCTTCGAACTGATGGACCTCTTTGATGCTTGTGCAACCACAGGGACAGACATTCTTCTTCTGTATTAACGTAATTACCGTACGGAATCGTGCCTTACGATTGTTATTTTCTCCTAATTCCTTCAGGAGTTTAGTCATATTAGCCTCAGAATCATGCCCTTCTCCAGCATATCTGGCTGAATAGACACCAGGTGCACCATCAAGGGCATCTACCTCAAGACCAGTATCATCAGCAAAGCAATCCATGTGGTAATGGTCATAGACGTACTGAGCCTTTTGCAGGGCATTCTCTTCGAGTGTCTTACCTGTCTCTGGGATATCTACATCGCAACCAATATCCTTTAGTGAAAGCACCTCGATGCTATCTCCAAGGATACTACGAATCTCTGAGAGTTTATGCTGGTTGTTTGTTGCGAAAACAATCTTCATTCTTCTAACTCTTTTTTTCTTCTATATTCTTCACCTTCACTCGCATCTCATCGAAGCCTTCACCATAGACACCAATGACGCTTGACTGCGATACAAATGCCTGAGGATCGATCATCTTGATGAGACGGAAGATGTATGTACTCTCGTTTTTCCTGGCCAGAATACAGAGCACCTTCATATCCTGTCCTGTGTACCAACCATGTCCGTCGAGAATAGTTACACCATGATTCATCTCAGTACCAATGGCATTGGCTATCTCTTGCCATTTCTTGGTGAATATCATAAACTGAACGGATTGGCGACGAGCATTCATGACGTAGTCGAGTACGTAGTTTTCCATCGTCATCACACAGAAACCAAACATCACCTTATGGGCTCGCTCAAGATAAGTGCCGAATTGTGGGAAGAACATACAGGAGCCGATGATACAGAAGTCAGCAGCAATCAGTACATTACCCAATGTTACATTGGGATGAAACTTATTCACTGAGGCAGCGATGATATCAGTACCACCTGTAGAACCATTGTTCATGAACACAGTGGCCAGAGCGATACCAGTGAGAACACAACCTATCAGCATCGACATAAAATCCTGTCCCTCACCCATCAGTTTGAAGGGCAGACCATTCTCCTGCTTGGGGATTATCTCCTGAGCAAACATCAGCATGAAATAGAGGGTGAAGATGGCGAAGATGGTCTTCATCAGGAACTTCCATCCTAAAATCTTCAGGGCTATGACAAGCAAGATGCCATTGATGATGATATAGGTATTCTCCAAGTGGAAACCTGTGGCGTAATAGATGATAGCTGAAAGACCTGTCACACCTCCTGCCACAATCTGATAAGGCATCAGAAAGACTGTAAAGGCAATGGTGTAAAGGAAGAGACCAAAGGCTATGCAAAGATAGTCTTTGACCTCATTCCGTATCAGTTTGTGATTAATTGTCATTTATTTCTTCAGAACAATGTTCACCATACGCTTAGGGACGATGATAACCTTTGCTACCTGGAAACCTTCGAGATACTTAGCAGAGCGCTCATCAGCGAGAACAGCATCCTGAATGGTCTGATTGTCAGCATCTGCAGGGAACGACATCTCGAAGCGAGCCTTACCATTGAAGGCAATACCCAACTTCACTTGGCTCTCTACGAGATACTCCTCATTCCAAGTAGGCCATTGAGAGTCGCAAACACTACCCTGCATTCCCAACATCTCCCAAAGTTCCTCAGCAATATGAGGAGCGAAGGGCGCAATCAAGATCACAAGCGTCTTCAGCATCTCCTTGTTCTTGCACTTCTGCTGAGAGAGTTCGTTCACACAGATCATGAAGGCAGAGATAGAAGTGTTATAGCTGAAGGTCTCGATATCCTGAGATACCTTCTTGATGAGCTTATGGACACTCTTCAGGTTATCAGCTGTGGCCTCGCCCTCATCAAAGCCATTTTGATAGAGGTTCCAGAACTTGCGCAAGAAACGATGGCAACCATCGATACCATTGGTATCCCAAGGCTTGCTCTGCTCCACAGGACCTAAGAACATCTCGTAAAGTCTCAGTGTATCAGCACCATACTTCTCAACGATCATATCCGGATTCACCACGTTGAACATCGACTTCGACATCTTCTCGATGGCCCAACCACACTTATATTGACCATTTTCAAGGATAAACTCTGCATTCTCGTATTCAGGGCGCCAAGCCTTGAAGGCCTCGATGTCGAGTACATCAGCAGAAACGATATTCACATCGACGTGGATAGGTGTTACAGTATAATTGTCCTTCAGGCCAAAGCTGACGAACTTACCCTTATCAGCTCCCTCGTCCTCGATACGATACACGAAGTTAGAACGTCCCTGAATCATACCCTGGTTTACCAACTTCTTGAATGGCTCATCCTCGCAAGAATAACCAGAGTCATAGAGGAACTTGTTCCAGAAACGAGAGTAGATCAGGTGACCAGTAGCGTGCTCAGTACCACCTACATAGAGATCCACATTGCGCCAATATTCATCGACATCCTTGTTCACCAGAGCCTTCTCGTTCTTGGGATCCATATAGCGCAGATAGTAAGCAGAACTTCCTGCAAAACCAGGCATGGTGTTCAACTCCAAGGGGAAGACAGTCTTGTTGTCGATCTCATCTTTCGAAACCACCTTGTCGAACTTCGTATCCCAAGCCCACATCTTGGCACGTCCCAATGGGGGCTCACCTGTCTCTGTGGGTTTATACTCGTCGATTTCAGGCAATTCCAGAGGCAAGCACTCCTTTGGAATCATATAAGGCATATTGTCCTTGTAATACACAGGGAATGGCTCGCCCCAATAACGCTGACGAGAGAAGATGGCATCGCGAAGACGATAATTCACCTTCACACGACCTAAGCCTTGCTCAGTGACAAACTTCTTCGTAGCAGCAATGGCCTCCTTTACGGTAAGTCCATTGAGTGAGAACTTCGAGCTTGAAGAATTACACATGATACCCTCTTTGGCGTCATAGCTCTCCTCAGAGACATCAGCACCCTCAATCAGAGGAATAATGGGGAGATTGAAGTGCTTGGCAAAGGCATAGTCACGAGAGTCGTGAGCAGGTACAGCCATGATGGCACCAGTACCATAACCAGCCAATACATATTCTGCAATCCAGATGGGGATCTTTTCGTCGTTGAAAGGATTGATGGCGTAGCTACCAGAGAACACACCAGTCACCTTGTGATCCATCTGGCGATCACGCTCTGTACGCTTCTTCACGTAGTCGAGATACTTTTCTACTTCTTCCTTCTGCTCAGGTGTGGTGAGCTCTGCTACGAGCTCTGATTCAGGAGCCAGAACCATAAAGGTCACACCAAACATCGTATCAGCACGCGTGGTGAAGATCGTGAAGTGCTTATCTGAATCAGCCACGTTGAACTCCACCTCAGTACCCTCAGAGCGACCAATCCAGTTGCGTTGGGTTTCTTTCAGAGAGTCTGTCCAATCGATCTCCTCAAGACCATCGAGCAGTCTCTGAGCATAGGCAGAAACGCGCAAACACCATTGGCGCATCTTCTTCTGAACCACAGGATAGCCACCACGAACTGATACACCATCCACAACCTCGTCGTTGGCCAGAACAGTACCAAGTTTGGGGCACCAGTTCACCATTGTATCAGCAAGGTAAGCGATACGATAGTTCATCAGCACTTCCTGCTTTTTCTTTTCAGAGAAGTTATGCCAATCAGAAGCTGTGAAGTGAAGTTCCTCAGTACCAAGGGCATGACAATTCTCAGTACCCATCAACTCAAAGTGCTCAATCAGCTTGATGGTTGGCTGAGCCTTGTGCGATGAGGTGCTATAGTAGCTCTTGAACATGCGTTGGAAGGCCCACTGTGTCCACTTATAGTAGATCGGATCGCAAGTGCGGACCTCACGTTCCCAATCGAATGAGAAACCAATTTTATCCAACTGACTGCGATAGCGATCAATATTCTCAAAGGTGGTCTTCTCAGGATGCTGACCTGTCTGGATGGCATACTGCTCAGCAGGGAGTCCGTAAGCATCGTAACCCATGGGGTTCAGCACGTTAAAGCCTTGCTGACGCTTGTATCTGGCGTAAATATCCGATGCAATATAACCAAGCGGATGACCAACGTGCAAACCTGCTCCTGATGGATAAGGGAACATGTTGAGCACATAGAATTTCTTCTTCTTCTCGTCCTCCACTACGCGATAAGTGCCATTCTCCACCCATCGCTTTTGCCATTTCTGTTCGATGTCTCTGAAATTGTAATCCATTGTATCTTTTGTTTTTATTTGTTTCCGTACATTAATAATGAGGCTGCAAAGTTACAACTTTATTTTGAATATTTGGACTTTTTGCCAAAAAAATACTAACGGAAGATGGTGTTTTCCATAGGGTGTTATGTTGGTTTTTTTATAATCCTTTGATTTTTAATGATTTCCTATTCGTTTTTATAGGCTTTTTTTCCATAGGCAACAGATACAACATTCGTAAAAATGTTGTAACTTTGCAACCGAGAACAAATAATTATGCACAAGAGAATATTGTACATTTTCATCATAGGTGTTCTGTTGGTGGCTTGTAGTCAACCACAGCAGGAGGCAAATATGCAGACGACAGCCCTTTGTTTGGAGGAAGCAGAGGCTGCTTTGGCTAATGATAGCATCCGTTTGGGCGAGACCTTATTACGAAAAACCATCCATTTGGCAGAGAAATCTGAAGATTGGCACACCTATTATATTGCGTACCAGCGGTTGGCAGAAACATTATCGCAGAGTAACCCAGAGGAAGCATTACGACTGATGAAGAAAGCCCTGACTATCTATGAACAGCATCCCGACAATGAACGTAATCATGTTATTTTGCTTGACTATGCAGGCACATATGCAGCACAAGTAGCTTTTACCACAGAAGGTTCATTCGACGAAGCACTCGATTTCATCCATCGAGCATACGACATAGCAAAGAAAAATCAGATGACTGATATGATGTGCCAAACACTGACCAGTTTGGCCAATATCGCATGGGCAAAGGAAGATTATCGTCAAGCGCTCGACTATGCCCATCAGGCAAACGAAGTGGCAATAGAAGACCTACGACCAGGTACCTTACAGGTGCTCGCCCGCAGTTACTTCAGCCTCAACATGCTCGACTCAGCAGAAATAGCTTATCGACAGATTAATCCAGGTAATGATGTCCATCTGGCTTATATTGTGCAGAGTAACCTCGCAAAAATTGCGCTCCGACGTATGAATGCTACCAAGTTGGAAGACGACGTGGAGGATGCTTTCGAGCAAATAGAGGACTTTTATTATAAAGCCCTTGAACAAAAGGATCAATACTATCAGGAGACATTGCGTCAGGAAATGGAAAATCAGCAACTTGAATATCGCACAAAGATGTACGAACGTACACTTCTGATAGTCATCATTGCTGCGATAATCATTCTTCTGGTGGTCGTTCTGGCGCTCCGCTATCGTATCCGTATGCTTCGTCAGCAGAGAATATATGAGCAATCGAAACTGGAGAACGATCTTTTCATGAAGGAGCAGGAGAAATGTCAATTGCAACAGGAGGCAGAGCATCAGAAGACTCTTTTGCATCAGGCCAACGAAGTAGTGACATTCCTGCAGAACTTCATCCTCGAACGTACGGAGGTGATGAAGAAACTCAACAAAGGTGGTGATTCGCTTATCACCCTCAGTGAGCACGAATGGAGTGAGATAGAACGCACCCTCAACGCCATCGACAACAACCGCTTTGTCCATATTCGTGAGCAATATCCCAATATGCAGGAAGACGACATCCGCCTATGTATCCTCACTCGCCTTGGACTTAGCAACCGCACTATTGGTAACATCTACTGCATCTCCATATCAGCAGTTCAGCATCGTAAGCTCAAGCTGAAGAAGGAGGTGTTTGGAGAAACCAATCCAGATATTACACTTGAACAAATATTGACGAAATAAATAAGCAAAAAGATATGAAACGTACATTACTTATTATTGCATGCATGCTTACATCTATTACGATGCAAGCACAAGAGGACCCCAACGACTACCTTCCTTTTGTAGAGTTGGGCAAGCAGTGGCATGTGGTCAGTAACGTCACAAACCCGTATGTACCCTGTAGTTTGGAAAGATATCACATGTTCGAGGAAGTGGAGCGTGATGGTAAAATATACGCCCATACACGTCGTGTAGATGACGAACAGGGCACATATCAAGATACAGGATTATTTCGTGAGGAAGACCGTCGGGTATATAAGTATGACGAGGAGAAAGGTCGGGACATCATGATGTATGACTTCTCACTTAAGGAGGGCGACACATTCACTTACGAGTTTGGCTTTAATAAACCTGTGAATTGCAAAGTACTGAAGCAAGGATGGCTAGAGGACGGTCCTCAAATTGTGTCATCTAGAACAATCAATACAGACGGAACACAAGAAACCACGTATCGTCAACTTCGCACTTGGACCATAGTCGTCGATGATGATTCAGGTGAGTATAGTGATTCTTGGGATGTAACATGGATAGAATGTATCGGAGCACTTAGAAATATGTTCATTAGTCAGTATCTGGTTGGATTAATGTCTTGTTTGGCTTACATAGAAAGAGATGGGAGTAAAACCGACAATTTGGGAAACGATTATCTGCCTTTCTCGCTTAATAACATGTATGGTCCCGTTTATGGCTGCGACCTGCCAACAGGTTCGACAATCAATACAGAAACAGAAGACAGGCGCCATCATCTTACTTACGAATTGGAAAACCACCGTTTGCATGTCTTTGGAGATGTGTTAACCCAATGCGGACCTAACAACTATGCCTATTTTTACGAGAAACCAACTGAAGATCCATGGGTTCACAAGATAGAATTTGAAATACAAGAAGTAGAACCAACAATGGATTGTGTGGCACTCCATGCTACAGATTTCTATGTCCCCGTCCCAGGTTTTGACCCTAGTAGGAATTACATTATTGTGGACAATCAAGGCGAGGAACACCCTGTCATCAAAAAGACAACTCAAGTTGATTATCGCCCTCTGCTTGAGGAAGGAAAGGTATGGAAATACAGCTATAACAATGGCGTAAGAGAATATATGAAGTCGTTGACAATAAGTGGTGATACGATTATCAGGAATCAGACTTACAAGAAGATCATTGATGTTGCTTCTCAGGCGGTAGAGATGGCGCTCCGTGAAGAAGATAAGAAAGTATATTGCTGTTATCCCAATCGTGACACGGAAATCCTGCTCTATGATTTTGGTAAGAATGTAGGAGATCTCATCAGCAAAGAG
>Ga0310696_10006197_pt1 | contig 14240 bp, 11 predicted proteins | sample AusTroGonzalo_MG_4_FD_203885 | JGI IMG/M metagenome (GOLD analysis project Ga0310696, IMG submission 203885) | Bovine rumen microbial communities from tropical cattle in Woodstock, Queensland, Australia - Gonzalo_02 (v2) (version 2) | ecosystem: Host-associated > Mammals > Digestive system >...
CGAACTGCGCAAAGAAGCAATCTCTCGGACATTCTCCGCCGTCTGAAGCGACAATTGAACCAATTCGCGCTCACCCAACAATCCCTGATTCTCGATTATATAATCCTTCATTCGCTTGAAGGTTCTGATGATGGCCTTGCTTTGGCGCGTCGCCAGCGGGCCTTTCAGAACTGTCATAAGCATATATACGCCCTGTTCGGTAAACGCATGGGGGAGATATCTCGACCCACCCCAACTTGAGGTGGAATTTTTGCACCTCAAGTCTGCCCATTCCTCGCGAGTGAGCTCGAACATGAAATCGGCGTCAAACTTGTCAATGTTGTTCTTGACCTGCCTGTTGAAATCCTTAGTGGCATACCCGTATATGGCAGCCAATTCAAAGTCCAGCATGACAGGAACGCCACGTATAACCACAATGCGCCCTCTGATGTCAGTTTCAGGGACGATACTGGCTATCACCTTGCTTTTCGTGATGTCACATGCCATAATCAATCTCTCTAGCTCAAAAGGGTCAAGTATGTTTTACTGTATATGTTTGCCTCATATCATCTTCCACCGCGGCAATTCCGCCGCGATCCAACCTCATCTTACCAGCCAACACCTCAATCACCATCATTCCACCAACCACGCCACACACTCCACTTCTCAATCCTGTCAATCCCGTTAATCCTGTCCAAAACCTCTACACGCTCTACACGTTCTACACGGCTAAAAATCTGCTATCTTCTTTTCGTGTATTTAGTGTATTTCGTGGTTCAAATTGCGATACGCTCTCGCGCGGCCCCTTGAGGGCCCTTCGGGCTCGCGCACCCTCTTGCGACCTTGCTTTCGCAAGGCTCCTCGCTTCGCTCGTCGGGGAACCTGATGCCTGCGGCACAGGTGCATTTCGGCGAGGCTGCCCTCCGAAGCAAAGCTTCTTCGGCGCATCCGTACCGGGGCTCGAGCATACGCTCTCGCCCCGTGGAGTATGCAGCCGAATACTTCACCCTTGGGCTTTTTCGCCCCAACATGTGCCGTTTTGCGTCCATGCCTATGGCTATATTATACCATATTTTGTAACCTAGTGGTTACGGAGATAGGCTGAATGCCCGGAGCCGCTTCACTTTCGTCCCACTCCCTGAGGCCGGGGAGGAAATCCATCTTCAGCGCATTTGCCAACTTCGATGCGGTCCTGAACGAGAAATTGACGTCATGGGAGAGGACCTTGGTGATGTACGGGCGCGAGACATTCATGCGCCTGGCGAGCTCGGTCTGGGAGACGCCCAGCTCCTTCATGCGCAGGAGTATCTGGCGGAGAAACGCGGAGCAGATGTGATCGACGGTTTTCAAGGGGTGTTAGCCGTGTAGAGGGGGAGAGGGGGAGATGAGAGATGAGATAGCCGTCTAGAACGTGTAGATCGTGTAGAAATCTTTAACGCGGAGGCGCGGAGTACGCAGAGATTTTGGCCGTGTAGAGGGGGAGTTGAGTTGGAGTAAAGGGTTGGAGTGGGAGAGCGGAATGGTTCTGTTTGGGTAAATGCATTAGCCGTACATGCACCCGCCGAAAGAACCGCCAAGGCCGTCAGGCGCCAGTCTTTCTTCGTGGGACGGACCTTCTTTTCGTTTGCGCAGCAGCAAAGGCGGAAGCCAAGATCGTTGTTCGCCTTCTCCGCCATCCCTCCGTTCAACTCCATCCACCAGGGGAAAACGGCATCCGTCCCCGCACGGAAGTCCGCCGAGAAGTCCGCGGCATCCTGCGCGTCACTCGTGGAACACCTCCGCCTGGAACGTCTCGAACGTCGTCCCCTCGCGCCATGCGTCCGGCGAAAGCCCGGCCTTCTGCGAGAGGTACGAAAGCGTCGTCGGCAAATCCCAGCCCTGCTCGGGCGCGACCTGCGGAAGGAACACCGCGAAGCATCCGTCCTTCTCAAGCGTCATGCCGTCCCTGCCCAGGACGATGTCGCGCCACGACGCAACGCGCTTCGGCTGCGTCAGCGCCGAGACCTCGACGCGTATTCCGGCAAGCTCGCGCTCGGTGACAGGCACGAAGCGAGGGTCTCCGAGCGCAGCGTCGACGGCTCGGGCCGCCACCGCGTCGACGAGCGGACGCATCGGCAGGATCTCGCCTATGCAGCCGCGCAGCGCGCCTGTCGCCCTGTCGTTCAGGGTGACGAACGCGCCCATCTTGTCCCTCGTCGGCTTTGGCGCGTCCGACACGTCAACGCCTGCGCCGCGGCGCGTCCCGCCCCGCACCGCCTTCTCCATCGACGCGCGCGCGACGCGCAGGAGATACGCCCTGTCGCCGGCCGAGAGGACGGCGCTTCCCTCTCCCCGCCACTTCACGCATCCGGTCGCGGCTACATAGCAGACGAAGCGCGTAAAGTCGCCGTCTCCGTCGCTCGACGTGGCGTACTTCCGGCGGACGATGGACGCGCCCTTCGGAAACGCGCGGAGGGCGAGCTCGATAGGGACGTGTCCGCAGATCGTCGCGCCAGTGCGCTCCATGAACGCGGCGAAGGCGTCGGCGTCGCCCTTCGCGATCAGCCCAAACGCCTCGTCGTCGGACGCCGCGACCTTGCGGCGGACGTCCTCGCCGCCGCCCCTGCCGAAGGGAACGTAGGAAAAGTCGTCGCCGTAGTGCGTGAAGTCGGACGAGACGACAAGCAGGGTCTCCGCGTCCATCAGGCGCGCCAGCGCGCGGGCGCACATTCCCATCTGGTCCGGTCCGAAGGACCCCATCACAAGCGGCACTATCGTGAAGCCGTCGCCCAGCGCCAGCTGGAGAAGCGGGTATTCGATCTGCGCGGAATGCTCGGCGGAATGCACGCGGTCGTTGCGTGCGACGGGCGCGACGAGCGCGAGGCGGTCGAGCCAGTCGCGGTCGACCTTGATCTCCCCGAGGGGAGTCGAGACCGCGTCGGCCTCCGGGGCGACGAGCCGGTTCTCGATCCACGCGCGGTGGCTCGGAGCAAGGACGACGACGCGGCGGAACCCGGCGCCGCGCACCGTGCGCACCGCAGTCCACGCCGTCCCGCCGGAATACGCCCAGCCAGCGTGCGGCAGGACGAGGACGTTCGGCGCCTCGCCGGACGCCGCCTCGCCGCATGCGCCTTCCCACTGCCCGGCGAGCGCGCGGATTTCGCGTTCCGTTCCGGGGTACCACGTCCCCGCTATCGTGCTTTCCAGCGACATTCTGCAATCCTCCTAATAGTGCATCCGCACCGTATTATACCATAGCTGCGGCGACCCGTTGCAAGGAAAAGGAGGGACGTCCGCCGCCGCCGGCGCGTTGACACGCGGACGGGGGATGTGCTAACATATGCGCCAAATGATCATCTTGATAAAGAAGGGCGCGGACGAGACGCAGGTCGAGAACCTGAAGGCTCTTCTCCGCGCGAAGAACATCGAGCCCCACGTTTCGAAGGGCTCGATGCAGACTCTCATCGGCTGCGTCGGCGACGTGGCCAACCTCGACCCGACGCTCATAGAGGCGCTCGACGCCGTCGAGTCGGTGCGCCGCGTCCAGGAGCCGTACAAGGCCGCGAACCGCAAGTTCCACCCCGCCGACTCCGTCATCGACTGCGCCGGCGTCAAGATCGGCGGCGGCGGATTCGGCGTCATCGCAGGTCCCTGCAGCGTGGAGAGCGAGGATCAGGTCGTCGGGATTGCCAGGGCCGTCAAGGCCGCCGGCGCCTCAATGCTCCGCGGCGGCGCGTTCAAGCCGCGCACGTCGCCCTACGCCTTCCAGGGACTCGGCGCGGACGGGCTCAGGATGCTTTCGGTCGCGAAGCGCGAGACCGGGCTCCCGATCGTGACGGAGCTCATGGAGTTCCGGGACATAGAGCTTTTCAACGACGTCGACGTCATCCAGATCGGCGCACGCAACATGCAGAACTTCAACCTCCTCAAGGAGGTCGGGTCCTACACGAAGAAGCCGATCCTGCTCAAGCGCGGCATGTCCGCGACGCTCCAGGAGCTTCTCATGAGCGCCGAGTACATCATGGCGTCCGGCAACCCCAACGTGATGCTGTGCGAACGCGGCATCCGCACGTTCGAGACGGCCCTCAGGAACACGCTCGACCTCGGCGTGGTGCCGCTCCTCCACAGGCTCAGCCACCTTCCCGTGGTCGTCGACCCGTCGCACGCGACGGGCTACGCGTACATGGTGGACCCCGTGGCGGTCGCCGCGACGGCGATTGGCGCGGACGGGCTCATCATCGAGGTCCACAACGACCCGCCGCACGCGAAGTGCGACGGCGTCCAGAGCCAGACCCCGGAGATGTTCGCGAAGACCATGGCGCGCATCGCCAAGGCCCGCGAGCTGGTGTAGTCCGGCCCACGCCTGGCCCCGCGTCCTTTCGATTCAAATTTCCGCGCCCAACGGCGCGGGAAATATGGTATAATTTGTGAAGTCTTAGCCACAAGGACAACTGAGGAACCGGCCATGTTCAACAACAAGGTATACCACAAGATAGACGCCCTGTCCGGCTCGATTGCGACGCTCCGCGCCGAAGGCGTGAAGTACGACGAGATCGCGGAGGTCGAGTCGCGCGCGGGCACATCCCTGGCTCAGGTCATCAAGCTCGACGGACCGAACGTCACCCTGCAGATATTCGCGGGCGCGAGGGGCGTGGACACGGCGGCGAGGGTTCGGTTCCTCGGCGAGACGATGAAGGTGCCCTTCTCCGAGGCGCTTCTCGGGCGCGCGTTCACCGGCGCCGCGCACCCGCGCGACGGCGGCCCGGCGATCACGGAGAACCCCTCGCCCATCGGGCAGCCCTCGGTCAACCCGGCGAAGCGCATCATGCCCAACCGCATGGTGAAGACGAACATCCCGATGATCGACCTCTTCAACTCGCTCGTCATCTCGCAGAAGCTCCCGATCTTCGCGAAGGCCGGCGAGCCCTACAACGAGCTCCTCGCGCGCATCGCGCTGCAGGCCGACTCAGACGTCATCGTCATCGGCGGCATGGGGCTCAAGTACGACGAGTACCTCAAGTTCAGGACGACGCTGGACAAGTCGGGCGCGCTCGCGAAGACCGTGATGTTCGTCCACACGGCGGCAGACCCGACGGTGGAGTGCGTGCTCGTCCCCGACGTCTCGCTCGCCGTCGCGGAGAAATTCGCGCTTCAGGGCAAGGACGTCCTCGTCCTCCTCACCGACATGACCTCCTTCGCCGACGCGAAGAAGGAGATCGCGATCACGATGGAGCAGATCCCGTCCAACCGCGGCTACCCGGGCGACCTCTACTCCCAGCTCGCCGCGCGCTACGAGAAGGCCGTGGACTTCGACGGCGCTGGCTCCATCACGATTCTCGCCGTGACGACGATGCCGGGCGACGACGTGACGCACCCGGTCCCGGACAACACGGGCTACATCACCGAGGGCCAGTTCTACCTCCGCAACGGGCGCATCGAGCCGTTCGGGTCGCTCTCGCGCCTCAAGCAGCAGGTGAACAAGGGTGTGGACAAGTTCGTCGACGTCGACGGGAAGAAGGTCAACATCAACAAGACGCGCGAGGACCACCGCACCATCATGGACGCGATGATCAAGCTCTACGCGCAGTACAAGGAAACCGTCGAGAAGCAGTCGATGGGCTTCAGGATGTCCGCATGGGACCAGAAGCTCCTGAAGTACGGCGCGATGTTCGAGGAGAAGATGATGGACCTTTCGGTCAACATCGACCTCATCGACGCGCTGGACCTTGGCTGGAAGATTCTCGCCGCGTGCTTCGACCGCGGCGAGGTCGGCATCCCCTCGAAGATGTCCGACAAGTACTGGCCGAAGGGCTGACGCCCCCGGCCGGCGGGGCAGGTCACTGGATCAGGACCTGCCTCTGCTCGTAGTGGCCCGGCTGCCAGACGCGCACGACGGTGCCGTTCGGCTGGATCTGGTCTACGTAGCGGCCCTCCACCCATACGTTCTGGGTCTGGTAGACCGGAGTCGTCACTACTACCGTGGTGGGCGTAACGACCGGAGTCGTCACGACGACCGGAGCCGAGTAGCTGTACCTTGGCGGTGGCGGTGGCGGCGGACGGTGGATTCCGCCCGACAGCACGCCTCCCACGACGCCGCCGACAAAACCCGGCCAGAAATTGCGCCCGCCATGACCCCAGAAGCTGCCGTGGCCATGGTGCATGGCCGGGGCGGGCCCCCTTCCGAAGCCGCCGCGGGGGCCACCGGGCCTAGGCCCGCCGGGACCTCTCGCGAAGACCGATCCCACGCACATAATCGTCGAGATCGCCACGATTATCGTTAATTTCTTGTTCATTTTCCTACCTTGCCTTTCTCCGCTTGTTGCGGTTACATCAGGGTAGGGCAGCTCGGCGCGGAATTCTGACAAAATTTTTCGCGTATTTCTTCCGCCCGCCCGTCAGCACTTGACGAAGCCCTTGCGGTCCCAGCGCACCCAGGCCTGGCGCATGAACTTGACGGACCTGGAGAACATCTGGTCGACGTTGGCCGTGGAGGAGCAGTCCAGCATATCCCTGATCTCCTCGCTGGAGAGGTGGAACCTCGTCTTCAGGAGCATCACGTAGGCGCGCTCGGGGCCCTCGTTCCAGAGGTCCCTGAAGCAGAGGTGGGTCATGTTCCAGGCCTCGTTGCGGACCATGTTTATGTCGTCGACGGGAAGCTCCATCGTCGCAGGCCCGTCCTCCGCGTCGGCATGCGCGTTCTCGATGGATATCTCCCCGTGCTTGTTTGGGTCCGCGTTCAATATGTAGCCGCGCACGTACTTCCTGAGCCAGCCCTGGAGGCTGCCGCCGTCGTCGCGGTAGAGGTCTATCTTGCGACGGCCCAGCATCTCCTCGTAGAGCATTCCCATGAGGTCGCCGTCCGTCAGCGAATAGCGGCGCATCAGGTCGGCGTTCTTGGAGGACTTGGCCTCGGGGACGATCACGCGCTCCCACACGAGCTTCCACCCTGCGTCGCCGCCTTCCTTGACGAGTTCGTACCATTCGTGGTCCGTCATGCCGTCCTCCTCTCCGCGTCAGGCGAAAGTCAGCGCGCCGGGCACGGGGTCCATCCCCGGGCGCTTCATCCATATCGCGGGCTCGTTCTTGCCGGCGACGAAGTCCGTGTAGGCGATCTCGCCCTCGCCGCCGCGGATGCGGACGGCCTGGCCGGCGAATTCGAACACTCCTTCGGCCACGGGCGTGCCCTCGCCGTCCTCGGCGTGGACCGGCAGGCGCGCGTCCGCCCCGGCGCCGCCGGGGAACGTGACGTTGACCGCCCAGCGCATCTTCGTGTCCTTCACCTGGTGGGAGACGAAGGTCAGCGTTATGGTCTTGCCCTCGGGAACCTTCATGTCACACCACCGGCTTTATGTACTTGGACTTGAGGGACCGCCACAGGACGACGCAGAATGCCGACAGCGGGATGGCGAGAAGAAGCCCGAGCATCGACTTGAAGACCGCGCCCCAGAAGAAGAACGAGAATATGACGCCGGCGTAGCCGAGCCCTGTGCGCCCGCCCTGTATGCGCGGCGTTATGACGTATCCGTCGAGCACCTGACCGGCGAGCCACACGCAGAGGACCCCTATCACGCGGAGCGTAGAGCCGCCCGCGCCGAAGAAGGCGAGCGGGAGCGCAATCGGGAGGCACGTGACCGTGCCGAAGAGCGGCACGAGGTTGAGGACGCCGAGCGTGAAGCCTATGAGGAACCCGTACGGAAGGCCCACGAGCGCGAAGCCAAGCCCGTACAGCACGCCCTCGATGAGGCAGATGACCGTCTGGCGCTGGAAGAAGCTGACGACGATGTCGATGAACGCGTTCACCTGCTCCGCGACGAACGCCTTAGTGTCGTCCTTCAGGAAAGGCATCTCCTTTACGTAGTCCTCGCCGCGCATGCTGGGGCGCGTCAGGAAGTAGACGAAGAAGATGAGCGCGACGAGCCAGCTCACGAGCCCCGTGACGGACCCCAGAACGCCCACGCCGACCTGCGCCGCCTTGACCTTGTATATCTCGATCCAGTCGCGGTACGGCACGCCGACCTTGTCCGCTAGCTCGCGCGCCTTCGGGAAGGTGGCGTGGAACCAGTCCATGAACCTCTCCGCCAGCTGGGGGGCCTGGGTTATCAGGTTGGACGCCTGGTCCGCGACGAACGAGCCGAAGTACCAGATGGCAAGCGAGAGCGGCACCAGTATCGACAGCATCATCAGCGCGACGGCGACGGACGGGTTGCGGACCGTCTTCTTCCACCATGCGTAGTATGGCTTGAAGAAAAGCGCGAGGAAGAGCCCCGCGATCACGGGCGTCACGGCGGGGGAGACGAAGGCGAGCGCCTTCAGGATCCCCCACCCGACAAGGCCTACGAACGCGAAGACCACGGCGAGGGAAAGGAGCGTCAGCCCGCTGGCGACGGTCTTCCTCTGGGCATCTGTGAACTCTATCATGCGGCTTATTATACCAAATCCGGCGGACTAGTCCAATATCCCCTTTGACGGCGGCTCGGACTCATCCCACCATGAGCCCTTGGACGACGCGATGCGCGCTATGGGCTTCGTAGTGAGCTGCTTGCCCTTCGAGCCCGCGCTCCTGATGAGCACGACGTCCTGGTCCTCCAGCTTGCCGGTCTCGGAGTTGGTCCGCTTGACCTGCTCCTTGGGCAGAAAGTGCTGCTGGTGTATCTTCTGGTTCTTGGCCGGCTTGAACTTGACGTAGATCGTGTCGGGGCAGCCCGCCTGGAAGAAGATGATCTTCGACTTCGGCTTCTCGGGCGCGAGGCGGTACTCCTTGTTGCGGATAAGCCCGCCGAAGCGGAAGCGCTTTATGTAGCTGAAGCCGTAGCCGCCCTCCTCGTACACGCAGGTGAAGTCGCGCTCGTCGCGGTCCTTCTCCTGGTTGTAGCGGATGACCGCCATAAGGTCCTTGTCGACGAAGATCTTGTCCTCGGGCTGCACCTTCCTGAACCGCCCGTCCCTCCACACGAGTATGAGCTCGTCGAGCGAGGAGCACTTGAAGAGCTCGTCGCCGTTGCGGAGCCCTGAGCCGACGTAGTGGTTTTCCTTGTCCCACTTGATAGTGAGCTCGCTCGCCGTTATCGCGCGCACGTCGACCTGCTTGAACGCGCCCTGCTCGATTCTGGAGCAGCGCGGATACCGCTTGGCGTACTCCTTGACGAGGGCCTTCAGGTACTTCACGACGAAGGCGCGCAGATGGTCGATGTTGTCGCGCACCTCGCGCTCCTCGCGCTCGATGCCCTCTATCTCCTCGCGGTTCTTGTCGATGTCGAACTGGGAGATCCTCCTGATCGGGATCTTCAGGAGGCGCTCCACGTCGTCGTCCGTTATTCCGCGGCGGAGCTCCTTCAGGAACGGCTGGAAGCCCGTGACCACGGCCTTCTTCACGCCTTCCATCGTCTTCTCGCTCTCGATGCGCTTGTATATGCGCTCCTCGACGAATATCCGGTCGAGCGTCCGCGCGTGGAAGAGGTCGTCCAGCTCGCCGAGGCGGATCTCCTGCTCGCGCTTCGTGAGCTCCATCAGGCGGTCGACGTTCTTGCGGAGGATCTCCGAGACCGTCATCAGCTTAGGGCGCCCGGCGTCCAGCACGATCGGGCGGGACGAGAGGGACTTCTCGCAGTTCGTGAACGCGTACAGGGCGACGATCGCCTTCTCCTGGCTCTCGCCCGTCTGCAGCTCGAGCTCGATGCGGACGGAGTCGCTCGTCAGGTCATGCAGCTTGCGGACGGGCACCTTCTTCTTCTTGATCGCGTCCTCTATCGACTCCGCGATGGAGTCCGTCGTCTCGCCCCACGGAAGCTCGGTTATGACGAGCCTGTTCTTGTCCTCCTTCTCGATCTTCGCGCGGACCTTAACCTTGCCGAGTCCGTCCTGGTATTCCGAGACGTCCAGCGTGCCGCCGAGCTGGAAGTCGGGGTATAGCTGGAACGGCTTCTTCTGTATGCAGGCGATCTCCGCCTCGAGGAGCTCGATGAAGTTGTGCGGGAGGATCGCCGTCGAGAGTCCGACCGCGATGCCGTCCGCCCCGAGCATCAGGAGGAGCGGCAGCTTCGAGGGAAGGTAGACGGGCTCCTCGTTGCGTCCGTCGTAGCTGGGGACGTATGTGGTGGTCTTGCGGTTGAAGACCTCCTTCTTGGCGAGTTCCGTGAGGCGGCACTCGATGTACCTGACGGCGGCGTGCGGCATCCCCGTCAGGAGCGAGCCGTAGTTGCCCTGTCCGTCGATGAGATAGCCCTTGCCCTTGCCCCAGAGCTTGTTCGCCAGCACGCACAGCGCGTCGCCGATCGACGCGTCGCCGTGCGGATGGTACTGCATGGTGTGGCCGACGATGTTCGCGACCTTCGTGTACCTGCCGTCGTCCTTCTCCCAGAGGGAGTGCATGATGCGCCGCTGCACGGGCTTGAGTCCGTCCTCCACCGCGGGTATCGCGCGCGAGCAGATGACGTACGCCGAATACTGGCGGAAGTTGAAGTCGAAGAGCTCCTTCATCGGACCCGATCCGGTGAGGCCGTGCGTGTCGAAGGATACCTGGGCCTTCTTCGCCTCCGGGGCCGCCGCAGGCGCCTCCGGGGCCGCCGCGGGCGCGGACTCGCCGCCGCCCGCCGTGAACATGTCCAGGTTGTCGAACAGGCTCGGCGGCAGGTTATCCTTCGCGTTGTCTTTCCCTTTTTTCATGTCTGCAGTAATTTACAATGTGCCGTTTGTCGGTCCGCCGCTCAGGCGATGGCCACGTCAACCGGTACGGTGAGCCCGGCGAGGACGACGTCGAGGTCCTTCGGGGCCATCGCGACTAGAATGCCGCGGTGCCCCGCGTTGATGTATATCTCCGGCAGGTCGTAGATCGTCTTCTGCACGTATACGGTCATGCGCTTCCTGGTCCCGAACGGGGAGGTGCCCCCGACGTGGTACCCGGAATGGCGGTCGGCAGTGTCGGGCGAGCACGTCGCGACGGTCTTGCACCCCCTGGCCCTCGCGAGGTTCTTGGTCGAGATCTCGCGGTCGCCGTGCATCAGGCAGACGAAGGGCTTCTTGTCCTCGTCCTCGAGGATGATCGTCTTGATCGTCGCGTGGTGGTCGAGTCCGAGCTCGGTCGCCGCCTGGATCGTCCCGCCGTGCTCGGTGAAGTCGTAGCACCGCGCCTCGTACTTCACCTTCGCCGCGTTCAGCGCGCGAATGGCGTTCGTAGCCGGTATGGTCGTCGGTTTCATTCGGCAGCCGGTTCGGTCGGGGCGGGGGCTTCTGCGGACGGCGCGTCTCCTGGCGCCGCGCCCTCCGGCGCGGGAGCCGACGCGTCTCCGGACGCCTCGGCGGGCTCGTCCTCCTCGCCTTCGCAGACGGACACGGAGACGAGCGTCGCGCCCTCGGAGAGGCGGACGAGCTTCACGCCCTGGGCCATGCGTCCCTGGACGCTGAAGTCGGAGACGGCGCTCCTCACCATCTGCTGGTCGCTCGTGATAGAGATCACGCTCTCGTCGTCGGAGACCGCGTGCGCCGCGACAACCGCGCCGTTGCGGTCCGCGCCCTTTATGCCGATCATGCCCTGCCCGCCGCGTCCGTGGCGCGTGAAGTCCTTGAACTCGCAGCGCTTGCCGTACCCGTTCGCCGTCGCGATGAAGAGCGTCTTCGAGTCGTCCACCGCGTCCAGCGAGACGACGCAGTCGTCGTCGAGGAGGCGGATGCCGCGCACTCCCGTCGCGGTGCGGCCCATGCGGCGGACGTCGGACGCGGCGAAGCGCATCGCCCTGCCGTTCTTCGTGAGCATGATGACGTCGTCGTCGGGCTTGACGAGGCGGACGTCCTCCAGCGCGTCGCCCTCTTCGATGTTGATGGCGCGGATGCCGGACTTGTTGACGTTCTTGAACTCGCCGAGGAGCGTCTTCTTGACAGTGCCCCTGACGGTCGCGAAGAACACGTCGACGTCCCCCTCGAAGGAGCGGATCGGGAGGAGCTCCAGCACCTGCTCGCCCTCCTGGAGGTTGAGGAGGTTGATGAGCGGACGCCCGAAGCTGGTCCTGGGCGCCTCGGGGATCTGGTACGCGTCCTTGAGGAAGAGGCGCCCGGTGTTCGTGAAGAACATGAGCGAGTCGTGCGTCTGCGCGACGAAGACGAGGCGGATGAAGTCCTCCTCCTTCACCTGCGCGCCCCTGACGCCGTGGCCGCCGCGCTTCTGCTCGCGGTACTCGGTGAGCGGCACGCGCTTGATGTAGCCGCGGTTGGAAAGCGTGATGACGCACGGCGCGTCCGGCACGAGGTCCTTCATCGACACCTCGTTCTCGTCCGCGACGAGCTCGGTGCGGCGCTTCGCGTCGTCCTTCGCGCAGTAGCGCGCCTTGATGTCCGCGAGGTCCGTGCGGATGATCGCGTAAACCTTCTCGGGGTCCGCGAGGATCGACTCCAGCTCCGCGATCGTCTCCAGGAGCTTGGCGAGCTCCTCGGACAGCTTGTCGCGCTCGAGCCCGACGAGCTGGTAGAGGCGCATCTCGAGGATCGCGTTGACCTGGAGGTCGGTGAAGCCGAAGCGCTCCTGGAGGCGCGACTTCGCCTCGTCGCGCGTCTTCGACGAGCGGATGATCGAGACGACCTCGTCGAGGTTGTCGATCGCGAGGAGGAGCCCGTCCAGTATGTGCTTCCTCGCCTGCGCCTTCTTCAGCTCGAAGCGCGTGCGGCGGGTGATCACCTCGAAGCGGTGGTCGACGTAGCAGCGGAAGAAGTCCTTGAGGTTCAGTATCTTCGGCCTGCCGCCGTCGATCGCGAGCATGATCGCGCCGAAGGTCGTCTGGAGCTGCGTGTGCTTGTAGAGGTGGTTCAGGACGACCTCGCCCATCGCGTCGCGCTTGACGTCGACGACGATCCTGACGTCGGCCTTCGACTCGTCGCGGATGTCGCTCACGCCGACGATCACCTTGTCCTTGACGAGCTCGGCCATGTGCTTGATCATCTCGGCCTTGTTGACGCCGTACGGGATCTCGGTGATGATGATGCGCTCGCGGCCGTTCTCCTTCGTCTCCACCTCGGCCTTGCCGCGCACGGTGAGCTGCCCGCGCCCGAGCTTGTACATCGAGTTGATGCCGTTCCTGCCGCAGATCTGCGCGCCCGTCGGGAAGTCGGGACCCTTCACGAACTGCATGAGGTCGTCGACCGTGCACTCCTCGCGGTGCTGCACGTAGTAGTCGATGCCGTCGCAGAGCTCGCCGAGGTTGTGCGGAGGGATGTTGGTCGCCATGCCGACCGCGATGCCGCTGGAGCCGTTGAGCAGGAGGTTCGGCAGCTTCGCAGGGAGGACCGTCGGCTCCTCGAGCGTCTCATCGAAGTTCGGCGCCATGTCGACCGTGTCCTTCTCGAGGTCGCCGAGAAGCTCCTCGGTGACGCGCTGCATCCTCACCTCGGTGTATCGCATCGCGGCCGCGCCGTCGCCGTCGATCGAGCCGAAGTTGCCGTGCCCGTCGACAAGCGGGACCCGGAGCGAAAACGGCTGCGCCATTCGGACGATCGTCTCGTACACCGCGGAGTCGCCGTGCGGATGGTACTTGCCGATGACGTCGCCGACGATGCGGGCGGACTTGAGGTGCTTCGTGTTCCAGGTGTTGCCGAGCTTGTGCATCGCGTAGAGGCAGCGGCGGTGGACGGGCTTGAGGCCGTCCCTCACGTCGGGCAGCGCGCGCCCGACTATGACCGACATCGAATAGTCAATGTAGTCGCGCGACATCGAGTCCTCGATGTTGATGTCCTCCAGCGCGGCTGCGGCGGCCGCTTCCACGGCGCCCTTTTCCTGGTTGCTGTCTTCGCTCATAACCTGTATATTATACCAAAATTCGCGCGCACGCGCACGCGCACGCGTGTAGGACAAGGACATTGTTGGCGTGCGCGTATCTTCGTGGTCAGCAAAGAAGCAAGTCAGCTACCGTGACAAACTCCACGGGAGAAGTCGCTGGCGCATGCCCACAACCATTAGACTACAAGCTCACGTCCGTGACGACGTTTGCATCATCGACCGTCAGCGTGACGGCGAAGGTCTCGCAGAATCCATCGAACGGCGGCTTGGCAGTCGGTTTCGGCGGGGCATAAAGCGTCACCTTCCAGCCGTCGCCGCCATTGACGAGCTGCGACGAGCCGCTTACGCTTGCGCCGCCTACCTTGCCGGCGAACGAAACCACGCCGTCCTTCTTGAACGTGAGCTTGACAGTGTTGTTGGCGTCGCCTGGTTCGCCGAGCTCATAGTCGAACGTAAAGTTCTTCTTGAAGACAGGCATCTCCGCCTTCGTGTCCGCGCGCTTCCAGAGGTTCTGGCTGGCGCT
>Ga0310696_10006199_pt1 | contig 14237 bp, 8 predicted proteins | sample AusTroGonzalo_MG_4_FD_203885 | JGI IMG/M metagenome (GOLD analysis project Ga0310696, IMG submission 203885) | Bovine rumen microbial communities from tropical cattle in Woodstock, Queensland, Australia - Gonzalo_02 (v2) (version 2) | ecosystem: Host-associated > Mammals > Digestive system >...
CTTCCGCTCGTCGTCCTCTGCGGACACTGGGCGATGCGCGCCTACGCGAAGCTCGCTTCGCTCGGCGAGGTGCTTGAGGTCAAGCGCAGCGAAACGGTCCCGAAGACTCTCTATGCGCTCGCGGCGCACGGCAAATCCGCCGCGGCGATGGCAGTCGCCAACAACTCGGCGAAGCCGGTTACGCTCAAGATCGTCGGCGAGAAGCGCCCCGGCCCTGCAACTGTGACGGTCGTCACGGGCGAGCAGCGTCCGCTAGCCCCCGCAAAGGCGGAGGTCGAGAAGCACAAGTCGTTTGACGGATCGCTTACGCTCAAGCTTCCGCCTTGGGGGATTGCGCTCGTCGAGCTCGACGGCCCGGCTACGCGTTGACTCGCTTTGCGTATTCCTTGTCAGCGGGCGACGAGTTCAAACACAGCCGAATCGTACTGGCCGTTGAACTTGGTCGAGAAGGTGCGGCCTTCCAGCTTCGCGGAGTGCTTGCGCTTGTCGCAGTTTATCTCCGTCATGGTGTAAGTCTTAGAAGGGTCTATGCCTGACAGCGAGAATTCCACGTCTCTGCCGCGGAACCCGTCGAGCCCTAGCGCGAACACCACTGCGCGGGACTTGTCCTCGTTGACGTACATCAGCGCGGAGTAGGGGTTCTCGTACGGCGAGGCGAGGCGGTAGAGATCGCCCTGCTGCACGATCGGCCTGATGCGCTTGTACGTCTCGACCGCCGCCTTCGCAAAGGCGAGCTCGTCCGCCGAAAGGTTCTTGGGATGGAGCTCGAAGCCCATCCTGCCGGTCATCGCCACATCGAAGCGGTACTTGAGCGGAGTTGCGCGCTTTGTCTGGTGGCAGGGCGACGCGGTTACGTGGCACGCCATCGCGCAGGCGGGGTAGAACTGCGACGCGCCCCACTGGATGAACACGCGCTGGTATGGATCGGTGTCGTCGCTCGTCCAGAACTCGTCTGCATAGCGCAAGAACCCGAAGTCCATGTGTCCGCCGCCCGACGAGCAGGCCTGCACCATCACGTCGGGCCGCTTGGCCTGGAACTTGGCGAGAAGCTCGTAGAGGCCGATGGTGTAGTCATACCATAGGTTGGGCTGGCGGTCGGCCGGAATGTACTTGGAGCCGGGGTTCACGATGTCCTGGTTGCAGTCCCACTTGACGTACGCGAGCGTCGGCATTTCGGAGTAGGTCTTGTCGATCGTCTCGAAGATGTAGTCGCGCACTGCGGGGTTGGCGTAGTCGAGCACGGTCTGGGTGCGCCCTCTGCCGAGCACAAGCGGACGTCCCTCCTCCTGAAGCAGCCAGTCGGGATGTCCCTCGGCGAGCCAGCTCTTGGTGTTCACCATCTCCGGCTCGACCCATAGGCCGAACTTGAGCCCCCGCGCGTTCGCCTCCGCCGCGAGCGCGCCGAGTCCGTTCGGCAGCTTCTCGGGATTCGTCTGCCAGTCGCCGAGCCCGACGGTGTCGCGGTTCTTGTCGTCGCGGGCGTACTTGCCGGTGCCGAACCAGCCGTCGTCGAGCACGAACATCTCGCCGCCGAGCTCCTTGACGCCGTCCATCATGTCGCTTAGCGTCTTCTCGGTGAAGCTGAAGTACGAGCCCTCCCAGCTGTTCAGGAGGATCGGATGCAGGTCAAGCCCGTGGGGCATGCAGTGCCTGCGCGCCCAGCGGTGGAACTCGCGCGAGACGGTGCCGCGTCCGGATTCCGACCAGACAAGCACCGCCTTCGGCGTCGTGAACGTCTTGCCGGGGTCGAGGGTGTAGGGCCCCGTCGTCATGTCGACGCCTGCGAATACCTCTGTCTGCGCCCCCTGCCAGTCGCGGCGGACGCGGCGGCACGTCGTGCCGGACCATTCGAGCGCCACGCCGAGCACTTTGCCATATTCCTCGCCTGCCTCGTCGAACGACACCATCATGGCGGCGTTGGACTCCCATGCATCGCGCGTTCCGGACTTGGACGCGAGCTCTACGATCTGGCCGTTTCCGACAGGAGCTTCGGAAACGTTCGCCTCGTACGCCCATTTGCCCGTGAGCGACAGGACCTTCACGGTCTTCGCCAGGCAGTCCATTGGCGCGGCGAAGCTGTCGGCGCGGACGAGACGCACGGGGCCTGGCTCGGAATGGCGCAGCTCGACCCATGTCTCGACGGCGTCGCAGTCGTCCCACTTCCTCACATGGCGCACAACCGCGAACGGGCGAACCTCGTCGCGGAGGTGGATCACGATGTGCTTGGCGCCTTTCTCCTCGACTTCTTCGCGTCCTTTCTCGACGAGGCGCAGCGTGACCGCGCCGTCCGAGTGGATCACTTGTAGACCGGCGTGCTTGACGATAGTTGACCCTCCTTTTGGAAGAGTCTGCCCGAATGCGAGATATCCCGCCATGACGACTTGCAGAAGATTCATGTCTTGAGTGCCTTTCTTTGCTTAGACGTATTATACCAAATTTGCCGGGCATAATGCGATATGCCGCTCGCTTTGTTGTCTAACTCCGCTGTATTTTCTGGGAATAGTGCCGTGCACGAGGGGGGCTTTTTGGTATAATATCCGGCGCTATGAAAATGCGTTTTGACATCATTCGCCTGCTGGCGGTCTCCGCCGTCCTTGTCTTTTCCTCTGCCTTCGACTGGAAACCCAAGCCTTCCCCGCAGGTAAAGGCCGACCTCGTCGCCTACGCACGCAGCGTCGGTGAGACGAAATTCGCGGACGCCGTCGAAAAGACGTCCTCGACCGCGGAGTGGATGCGTCTGGCGTTCAAGCACGGCGCGGAGCTCCTGAAGGCGAGCGAGGGCGGAGACTTCGACGACAAGAAGCGCATGTACGGACTCAGGATCATCGACTATCCCCTCCACGTCGAGAACTTGGGCAAGGACGTCCCTCAAGAAGACGTGCAGGCATACAAGGACACGGTGCGCGAATACTGCGCATCGGCCCGCGACCGCGTCTTCGCCGAAGTCGCAGCCGCAAAGATTCCGAACGGCAGCCTGCGTTTCTGGCGCATCTACAACATGGGCTACGTGATCAAGGGCCCCAAGCACACGATTGCCATTGACATCACCCACCGCCCGCTCTTCTACGACTACGACGGGCGCTCCCTCACTGAGGACAAGAAAGTCGCGGTCTGGCATCCGGAGGACTGGAAGCGCCTGGCGCAGCTCGCGGACATGCTCTTCGTCACGCACCCACACGGCGACCACTACTGCCGCGGTTGCGTCGAGGCGTTCGTCGCGGCGGACAAGCCGGTCGTCGTTCCGTGCGACCTAGAGGAGTACGTCATTGGCCAAAAGCCGAAGAAGGGCCCCGACGGAAAGTACATCATCGAAAAGGACAACCTCACGAAGGCCCCGTGCTGCGTCAAGCTGACGAAGGACAACCTCGAGCCTGTCGACGTCCGCGGGGTTAAGGTCCGGAACTTCCTCGGCAACCAGGGCAAGGACATCCCCTGCAACGTATATCTCATAGACGTCGACGGCGTGCTGGTCGCGGACAACGGCGACAACTATGACCTTGGCAAGGAGCGGATGCTCGGGAAGTGTCCGCCGGCCGACGTGATCATTGCATCGACCTGGAACAAGGTGCAGGAGATGGTGAAGAGCTGTGCGGCGGCACCAGGCTTCGACCGCACGAAGTCCGTGCTGCTGCCGTCACACGAGAACGAGCTCAACCACCGTGTCCAGCAGCGCGAGTCGTACTGGGAGATGTACACAAGAAAGGATCGCCTCGGCAACCGCGAGTTCCCTTGGCCGCGAGTCCATCCCCTCGGCTACGGCGAGAGCTTTATGTTCAAGAAATCCGCCTCAGCCAGCCGTCCGCCTGAGCCGACGCCGGCGAAGCCGAAGTCCGACCCTACGGGGAAACGCTAAGCGAGTCTTCGTGGGCTAAGACTATTTATGAACATGACGTAACAAAAAAGAAAGCAGGAATGAACAATGAATATTCGTCCGATGAAATACTTGAAAAGTGTGGGGCTAGCCGTGTTGTCGTTTGGCGTATGTTGCGTCGACGCGCGTGCTGATGGCGCAGACGACGACTGGGAGTGGCACGACGGCTCGACGTTGCCGCAGGAGGGCCGTGGCTTTTCAGACACGGCCACGCCGTATGTGCGCATCCCCGACCGCCTCAAGGCCAAGTGCCCTCCTGGCGGCGTCTGGGACCTGAGCCGCAACTCCAGCGGAATCTGCCACCGGTTCTCGACGGATTCAAACCGAATGCGCGTCAGATGGAAAGTGCGCGACCCTAAGCTCTCCACGCACAATATGACTGGCGCCGGCCGAAGCGGCGTCGACGTATATATTCAGGACGCGAAGACGGGGAAGTGGAAGTTCAAGCAGGGGAGCCGTCCGATGGCGACGACCAACGAGCTTGAGTTCGCCTGGACGCCGACGCGGGGCTGCATGATCTACTTGCCGCTTTACAACACTGTAGAGAAGTTTGAGGTAGGAGTCAGGAAGGGGGCTTACGTCAAGCCTCTGCCGCCGCGCAAGAACGGCGTGACGAAGCCGGTCGTATGCTACGGAACCTCGATTACGCACGGCGCAAGCGCGTCGCGTCCTGGCATGGCGTGGACCGCACAGGCCGCGCGCCGCGCGGATGTTCCGTTCGTGGACCTTGGCTTCGCGGGAAACGGCAAGATGGAGATGTCTATGGTCGACGTCGTGTCCGAGATCGACGCGTCGCTCTACGTGCTCGACTGCCTTTGGAACATGACGGACAAGATGGCGGAGGAGCGCTTCGAGCCGTTCGTGCGAGAGCTACGCAAGCGCCGTCCAGACACGCCGATACTCTGCGCCGAGGACTGCTCGACGTTCAAGGACAGGACGAACAAGGGAATGTTTGTCGAGAAGACCATCGAGAAGCTTAAGGCGGAGGACCCGAAGCTCTGGAAGGACATCTACTTCATCCCCAACACCGAGCAGATGATCCGCGACGGCGAGGAGACGGTCGACGGATGCCACCCCAATGACTGGGGTATGACGCACATGGGCGAGGGCTTTGCAAAGCGCTACCGCCATATACTCGGAATTGCAGCCGGGTGCTCGTGCGTTGAGGAGTACGCCGTCTCAGGGGAGGCGCCGAGCCTTCTGCCCGCCGGGCGCTCTTTCCGGTTGGTTTGGAATGACGAGTTCAACGGCGACAGCCTGGACACGGGCAAGTGGAGCTATCGCACTAACTTCTGGGGGAAGAGGGCGCCATGGTTCGCGACTCCGGAAGACGGGGCGGTCGATGTCAAGGACGGCAAGATACATCTCAAGATACTCAAGAGGCATGACGGACAGTATGTCTCCCCCCAGCTCCAGACCGGAGAGCTAATGTGGGATATCGCCTGGGACGAGAACCGTACTGGTTTTTTCCCGCTGCCGAAGCGCCAGAAGCCGAAGTTCGTCCACAAATACGGTTACTACGAATGTCGCTTCCGCCTTCAGCGCAAGCCCGGCTGGTGGAGTGCATTCTGGATGCAAACCGAGCAGCAGGGCTGTTCGCTCGACCCGGCCATAAGCGGCGTCGAGCATGACATCATGGAGTCGTTCAGGCCTGGGGAGATTATCCCCCACTGCTTTCACACAAACGGCTACTCTGGCGACTATCTTGGCTTCAAGACGCCGCGCGTAAAGGATGCGTTCGACACGAATGCGGTCGTTCAGGTGGGCTGCGACGACTTCCACACGATTGGCATGTTGTGGGAGCCTGATGGGTATACAGTCTACATCGACGGATGTCAGCACGGGCCGAAGGTCGGTATGGGCGAAGGCGAAGCCGTTTCGCACATTCCGGAATTCGTGCTGCTGACGACCGAATGCCATCCATACCGCCAAAAGCGGATGACCGCGCAGCCAGACGAGGCGCTGCAGAAGAAACTTGACGAAGCTGTCGCGGCCGGAGACGATTTCGTCGCTGATTTCGTCCGCGTCTACGATATTGTGGAATGAGAGGGCGGTCTTGACGTCCCGCTTTCGCTTCAAAGCTCTGTTTATGCCATGAAATGTCGAATAGCATTTTTTGTCGCCGCAGTGCTGGCCTGCGGATGGAGTTCCCTCCGCGCGCAGGACATTGCCCTCGCGTCTCCCGAGTCCCAGGGCGTTTCGTCCCTGGCGATCCTGCGTTGGATCGAGGCGTGCGAAAGCGATTCGGCCGAGAACAGGCTGAAGGGCTTCTTGCACGGGTTCGTCATCCTTCGCCACGGGCGCACGATAGCGGAGGGGACCTGGGCGCCGCATAACACGCTCGAGAAGCCGCATATGCTTTACTCGCATTCCAAGAGCTTCACTTCCACGGCGATAGGCTTCCTCGTGGACGACGGCAAGATCGACCTCGACAGCAGGGTGATCTCGTTCTTTCCGGACAAGGCGCCGGCGAATCCGTCCGAGAACCTGCGCCAGGTGCGCGTGCGCGACCTGCTGACGATGAACCTCGGCGCCGACCACACTGACGCGGAGCGCGACGACATCACGGGAGACTGGGTGAAGGCCATGCTGCACAACAAGATCGACCGCGAGCCTGGCACGGGATTCAAGTACGATTCCGGAGCGACGTACCTTCTGTCCGCAATCGCCGAGAAGGTCAGCGGGAAGCCGCTTATGGAGTTTCTGAAAGAGAGGCTTTTCGATCCGCTCGGCATGACGAGCCCGTGGTCGACCGTTTCACCGACAGGCGTCGCGTGCGGCGGCTGGGGGATGAACATGACGACGCGGGACATCGCGCGGTTCGGTCAGTTCATGCTGCAGGAAGGGCAGTGGGACGGCAGGCAGCTGCTTTCGCGCGAATGGGTGCGCCTTGCGACTGCGCGGCAGACATGGTCCGGCGGCATCGTTGTCCAGTCACAGACGATCGGTTCCGGGAGTGATTGGAACCAAGGCTACGGATTTCAGTTCTGGCGCTGTCGGCACGGCGCATATCGTGCGGACGGTGCCGCAGGACAGCTCACTGTCGTGATGCCGGAGCAGGACGCAGTGGTTTCTGTCAATGCAGGACTCGGCGACATGCAGCGCGAACTGAACCTCATATGGACGCATCTACTGCCCGCGTTCGGCTCCGCGCCTGTTGCGGAAGACGCGGCCGCGTTGGCAGCGCTGCGGGCGAAATGCGCGTCGTTGGAGCTTCCACACGAAGACAACGCAGAGTCCGTATTCGAAGGCTTCGACAAGGCCGGCTTCGAGCCTGCGCCTGACGGATGGGTGCTGACAGCGGGCGGACGTCGGCTGAGCGTCGGGTCCGGTAAATGGTCCGTGACGCCCTGGAAATTCGACGGCACGAACGTCGAGGCGCTTTTCGTCAACTGCGGTACGCACGAGATCGCCGCCGTCGGCAAGCTCCTGCCCGATGGTTCGCTCTCGGTGACGTGGCAGTTCCTCGGAGGCATTCGCCACGGACGCTTCACTGTTCCCAAGGACAACTCATTGCGGCAATAGCCCCCGTCTCCGCTTAGACCTATCCTGGCGAAACGCGGAGCGGATTGGCTAAAATTCGCCATTGAAGGCGGCGAGAATAAATGATATACTATTTACCGTTCATTTGCCAAGCGGGCGTAGCTCAATGGCAGAGCTCCAGCCTTCCAAGCTGGCTACGAGGGTTCGATTCCCTTCGCCCGCTCCATAAGCGGGGCAATGCCAGGGTGGCGTAATGGCAGCCGCGGCAGACTCAAAATCTGCTATACGTGAGTATGTGCGGGTTCGAGTCCCGCTCCTGGCACCAGTTTGGCGGATGGACGAAATCGACTGGAGGGGTGTCCGAGTGGTCGATGGTGCAACCTTGGAAAGGTTGTGTGGGCGCAAGTCCACCGGGGGTTCGAATCCCCCCCCCTCCGCCAGCAAAAATGATGGGATATGCTGGCGTTTGGTGCGAATTTGGAGCTTGAGGGGTGCGGGGAGTGTGTGGCGAGTCGATTCGGCGAAATAATTTGCTGATGTGCCCAGCGATGAAGTCGTATCTTGAAATACTCAGGCTTTCGTGGCCTCTAGCGCTTGGCATGGTCAACAATGCGGTCATGCAGTTCGCTGATCGCGCATACCTCGCCGGCCATTCAATGGCGGCGTTCGAGGCGGTGTTGCCGGCGTCGACGCTCTCGTGGGTGTTCGTTGGCTTCTTCCAGGCGGTGGTCGCCTATTCCGGAGTCTTTGTGGCGCAGTACCACGGAGCGGGCAGCCCGAAGATGTGCGCCGTCAGCTGCCGCGCCGCGTCGTTTATCGCGCTAGCATCGGGCGCGATGGTCGTTGCGCTCGTTCCGTTCGCCAACTGGATACTACTCAAGACCGCGCCGTCCGCGGAGCTGCTGGCGATGGAGCGTGAATACTGTGACATATGTCTGTCGGGCGGATTCTTCGTGTGCGCCCAGATGGCGGCGGCGTCCTACTTCACCGGAAAGGGCCGGACCCGCATCGTGTTCTGGGCGAATCTCCTGGGCAATCTCCTGAACGTCATCCTCGACCCGTTCCTGATCTTCGGATGGTGCGGACTGCCGCGGCTGGGGATCGCAGGCGCAGCGTACGCCACGGTCTTCTCGATGGCGGTGCAGTGGCTGTGGCTTTCGGCGTGCGTCCTCAGGGACATGCGGCGCGGTTGCGAGGGCGAGGCGACCGACACGGCCATGAGGCTCGTCTGGCGCATACTCCGTTTCGGCGTGCCTTCCGGCGCGTACAATGTCCTCAACCTGCTTTCGTTCACGGTGTTCGTGTTCGTGACAGAAAGGGTCGGCGACTTGGAGTTCGCCGTTTCGAACGCGGTCTTCACCGTCAACTACCTGCTCTACGCGCCGATGGAGGGCTTCGCCATCGGGGCTCAGACGCTTGTCGGACAGGCGCGCGGCCGTGGGGACGACGCGCTTGCCGCATTGTCGGCGAAGCGCACTGTGCTGTTGGCGGCGGCGGTCGCTTTCGCTTTCGCGATTGCAGCGCTCATTCTCTGCCGCCCGGTGCTTTCGGTGTTTGCGCCGGCTGACCCGGATATGGCGGAGAAATTCCTCGTGCTCGGGTCGAAGCTTTTTCTGCTGATGGGCTGCTGGCTTGTGCTGGACGCCGTGGACACCGTGCTTTGCGGGGCGTTGCGAGGCGCAGGCGACACGAAGTTTGTCATGTGGTGGATGATTTTCTGCGCTTTCGGCGTGTGGCTGCCGCTTGTGTGGCTGGTGTCCCTGGCGGGATGCTTCACTATGCCGGCTCTCTGGACGACGACGGTTGCGTATGTGGCGGTGCTGTTCGTCGGCTCTCTGGTGCGCTGGCGGCGCGGAAGATGGAAGGCGATACGGTTGGTGGAGCGAGCATGAGGATATATGTGGACATGGACGACGTCCTCTGCGAGACGGCGGCGATGCTCTGCGAGTTGGCGGAGCGCGAGTTTGGCAGGTCTGTCAGGTACCGTGACGTGAGGAGCTTCGATCTTCAGGAGGTCTTCGGACTGACCGACTGCGAGATGGAGCGTTTCCGCGTCGTTTCCCATGAGCGCGGCAGCATCCTCGGCTATCCGCAGACGCCTGGAGCCGCAGACGGAGTCAGGGCCTTGGCCGCCGCGGGCCATCGCGTGGACATCGTGACGGGGCGCCCCGCATTCACGCACCATGACACTTCGGAATGGCTGCGCATTGCCGGACTGGGAGCCTTCCCGGTCACATATGTCGACAAATACGGACGTTCCTTCGCTTCCGGACCGGAAGATCCTCCGACAGTGACCATGGACGAGTTGGAAACGCGTTGCTACGATGTCGTGATAGACGACTCTCCCGTCGTGCTGCGCCGGCTTGCGGGATGGATCCATTCAAGAGTCTTGGTGTTCTCGCGTCCCTGGAACGAATCGTTCCCCCTTGCCGAGAACATGACCCGAGTTGGCGGATGGACGGACGTCACCCGCTTGCGCTGGCTGTTTCCGGCCTGACAAGAGGGATGCCTCGCATTCATAAGAGGACGAAAACTCATGCATGCCCGCAGTTAAACCATGAGTTTGTCCGCTCTTCTCGCCTGAGATTTGCTATAATTATTGAAAACTCTACTAGACACTTAGTGGCATAGATGAGATTTTCAATATTGCTGGTATGTGCATTTGCCGCATCTGTCGCGGCGGAGGCCGCCCTGACGTCGTCCGACGCCGGGGCTCTTGCCGTCAGATGGGCCGATGCACTGCTGTCGCTCAGGATCGAAGGCACCGGACGCCCTGAGCTCGACGGAGGACTCATGTGTCCCGCATGCGGCGGGATGCACGGGCGCGCAGCGGACGCCGCATGGCCGCTCGTCTGGCTCTGGGACAAGACGGGGGACGAACGATACCTCTACGCCGCGAAGGGACTCGTCACGTGGGCGCGGCTCAACTGCGAGCGTCCCGACGGCGCGTACGTCAACGCTCCTAACCTCACCTGGCGCGGCACCACGAGCTTCATCCAGGCCGCCATAGGACGCGTCCTCCTCAGGTACGGCGACAGGCTCGACGAGACGACGCGCGCGGAGTGGCGCGGCATGTTCGACCGCCAGACGGCGTGGCTCCACAAGTGGATGGACGATCCCGCCACGTCCGTCAACGTAAACTACCACGCCGGTTTCGCGCTTTCGATGGAAATCGCCTACGCATTGGACGGCAACGCCGCGCACAGGGCGTCCGGCGACCGTGCGGCGAAGCGCGTGCTCGCATGCATAGCCGACGACGGACTTCTCTTCGGCGAGATGAATCCGATGGACCGCACGACGGTGCGCGGATGCCATGGCGTGGACGTCGGCTACAACATGGAGGAGACGCTTCCCTCGATGCTGGAATGGGCGGAGCGCCGCGGCGATTCCTCCGCGCTCGACAGGCTCGTGCGGTGCGGCGAGGCGCATCTCGCGTTCGTCCTCCCCGACGGCGCCATAGACAACTCATTCGGGTCTCGCGCATACAAGTGGACGTACTGGGGCAGCAGGACGTCCGACGGCGCGCTCCCTCTTTACATCGCGCTTGCTCGTCGCGGTGTTCCCGGCGCGCAGAAGGCGGCGCAGACGACGCTCGCCCTCTATCGGCGTTGCACTGATCCGGCGAGCGGACTTCTCATGGGCGGCCTCTGCCAGGCGGCGGCCGGCGAGCCCGTCTGCGTGCATCACACGTTCTGCCATCTGAAGACGTTGCCGGAGGCCGTTGAGGAGCTCCGGCCGTCCTGCGCTCTCACGGCGCTTCCGTGCGACAGTCCGTTCGGGCTGAGGCGTTTCATCACTACGGACGTCGCGATTGCGCGCGTCGGGCCTTGGCGCGCGACGGCGAGCGCGAGCGATGCGTACCTGCGCGAGGGCGCGAACCTTGCTGCGGACGGTGGCTCGCTTACGCTCCTCTGGCACAGCGACGTCGGGCCGGTCTTTGCGTCGTCCATCGCGAAGTGGAAGATCGTCGAGAAGATGAACATGCAGGAACAGCGCCGCGATGACGTGACGCGTTCGTTTACTCCGAGGCTCGAGACTGCGGACGGCGAGTTAAGGAGCGTCTATGACGACAAGGTCGCGTTCTCGTCCGAGCAGCTCGACGACGGCTCGGTGCGCTTCGGCGCGAAGGGGACGTTGCGCGACGGCGACAGGAAGGCTGCGGAGGGCGCCGGGTTCTCGCTCGATTGGACTGTTTCGGCGGACGGCGTAAAGGCCGTTGCGAAATGCGACTGCGCGGCGACGTTCGTCGTCCCCGTCCTTGTACTGCCCGGCGACTCTGTGTCGGTGGAGGGAAGGGCCGCTAAAGTTGCGAAGAAGGCCGGCGGAGCGATTGAACTCAAGGCTAACCGCGACTTCGCGCAGGCGCGCACGGCGCGTCCTGACGGCCTCGCGTTCAGTCCGCAGACCGGGTTACTCGCCGCGTACCTCACGCTGCCGGTCATGCCCGGCGAGACAACGGGAATGGCGATTTCGTGTTCAGGCACAAATACAAAAGGAGAAATGAGATGAGTAACAGAATCGGACTTGCGGCGCTGACGGTGTGCGCAGCTGCGGTCGCTGCGCAGGCGGAGATCGTGACGTATCCCGCATATCCCAAGCAGATAGAGCGCGACTGGACGTACGCCGTGCGCGTGACGCAGGATAAGGACAGCAAGTTGCTTACGGTGTACAACCACTGCGAGAAGTCCGCGCTCACGCGCAGGACTTACGGAGGGGACGTGAACCGCAGGTTCTGCGAATTCGCGTTCTCCGGCGGACAGGTCCGCGTGGACATAGCGGTGTGCGAGGACGTGAAGTCGTACGCCGTGTTTCCTTCGCGCCTCAAGCTCAAGAGCTCCTTCAAGAACGGCGTCATTTCGGTGTTGCTGGACAAGCCGGCCAACTTCGGCATAAGGCTGAACGACTACGACAAGACGATTCTCTCCGTCTTCGCCGACGCGCCCGAAGATCCGGCGAAGATTCCGCAGAAGGGTGCGCCAGGGGTGCTCTACGTAGACAGCTGGACCGATCCTCCGGGCGAGGACGGCGTGACTACGATTGCCGACCCGATCAAGGAGGTCTACATTGCGCCGGGCGCAGTCCTTAACTCGCGCCTTGTCGTCAAGACAAAGGGCGCATACATCCACGGCCGCGGCATGATGCTTGACCCGCTGTCGGACGTCTTCCGCTTCGACCAGACCAAGAACACGAAGCGCGGATTCCTGAACGTGCAGGCGCCCGAAGTCGTCATCGAAGACGTGAAGCTCGTCGACGCGCGCACGTTCAACTACTGCAGCTGGGGCAACGACCTGACGTGCCGCAACATCAAGGCGCTGGCGTCGATGATGTGCTCCGACGGCATGACGAACGGCGGACGCAACCTGCGCGTCGAGGGCGCGTGGCTCTATGTCGGCGACAATGCGCTTGTCGTGAGCGGAATCAAGGAGCAGGGCTTATACCGCGATGTCGTGATCGGGACTTCTTGTAACGCAATCTTCCCGCAGGGCTCCAACGCGAACGTGACGATGGAGAACATCGACATATTCCGCGCGGACGAAGGCTTCATCAAGAACACCTACAACGGCGCGCTTCGCCGCAACACGAAGTGGAACGAGATGAATTCCGGGGCTGCGCGCAAGGAGCCGGGGCCGCAGGATCTCGCCCACCAGAAGCAGCAGTTCTTCATGAAGAACGTATCTGCCGTCGACAGCGTCCTGTTCTCGCGCTTCTTCGTCGGCGGCAACATGGGCACGCTCCCGAAGACGTTCGCGCTTGAGAACGTCTCCGTTCCCTGCCCGACAGGCGTGGACGAATGGCAGGCGATCGGCAAGAAGAGCAGCATCCTCGTGAACATCCTGCACAATTCGGAGAAGTACCTCGATACCGACAACTACACGCTTGCGCTCACCAACTTCTGGGTCGCCGGCGAGCGGATCGAGTCCATGCCAGCCGATTCGGTCAAGAACCCCGACCGCGTCGCCATCTCCGTCGCGAGCACGAAAGACGAGCCGGCGGTCCCTGTCGCCGCTGACCGTCATGTCGTCGGCTGGACGTGTCCGTACAAGTGCTATATCGGCGAGGCGCTTCAGCACGACGTACGCAAGGTCTCGCCGAAGAAGGGCGAGCAGCGCCTCGCGCAGCCGAAGGACGGCGAGAACCTTCTGGCGGACCGCGCCTCGACGCGCAGCGCATGGCAGAGGAGTCCGTCATGGCTCGTCAAGTTCGACGCGACGACCAAAGACGGCGACGAACGTGTCTACCGCCTCACGCAGTGCGAGAAGGGTGCGGGCATTGCGAACATAATCACGGATGCATTGCTCAGGCATGGCGCGGGCGCCTACCGCATTTCCTTTGATGCACGTGCCAAGTGCGGCGATTCGGTGCCGTTCGAAGTGCATGTGCTGTCGAATGAGAAGCGCTTCGTCGAGAAGGGATCCGTCGCCAACGACGGCGATTGGCATCGCTTCGAGGCCGATATGAACCTCGACTTCGACACCGCCGCGACCGAGCTGGTGTGCGTGTTCATAAAGTCGCTCGTGCCCGCCGACGAGCTGTGTTTTAAGTCGTTCTCCTTGGTGAAAAAAGACGAGGTAAACTGATTTTGCCTAAAATGACACATTTTTTTGCTAATCTGTGTGTGGCGGCGCGGATCGGTAAATGATAAACTATGCTCATCAACTGCAAACAAGGAGCTGAGAGATGACGAAAACGATGACGATTGCGATGGTTGCCGCTGCAACGACGCTTGCCGCATCCGCCGCTTTCGAGATGGACAAGTCGGTCATGGCCGACAAGTACTGGGAAATCTGGAGCGACGGTGTCCAGGCGAAGATCGACGCCGACATCGAGAAATACCGCAAGGCCGACGGCGCGTTCGAGGTCGCGGCACCCGACGGCGCGGAGG
>Ga0310696_10006201_pt1 | contig 14235 bp, 16 predicted proteins | sample AusTroGonzalo_MG_4_FD_203885 | JGI IMG/M metagenome (GOLD analysis project Ga0310696, IMG submission 203885) | Bovine rumen microbial communities from tropical cattle in Woodstock, Queensland, Australia - Gonzalo_02 (v2) (version 2) | ecosystem: Host-associated > Mammals > Digestive system >...
TTAAGCCGTCTTCTAAGCAATTAAAGACTCCGACGGATATGGTTCCGAAAATACTGTCTCCTTTAAACTCGATTACCAAGAGGAGATTTAATCGATTGGGGAAAGAGGCGGACAGCGCGGGATTTTCGTTGAAATAAATGGAGGTGATTATGAATTATTTATTGGGTTTGACAGCGTGTTGTTTGATACTAACTGGATGTAGTGAAAATAAGCTTAAATCGCTCAATAATTTCGAAGAAGCAACGATTGATATAACAGAAAACAAAGTTACGCACTTTTTCGATTTGGGCAACGACTTTCGACTTTCAGCAAGTGACCAGGAGAAACTGGAAAAATTGCTAAAAGATTCAAAAGGAGAGGGGATCGAAAATGTCGGATTTATGATTATTTCAAATTCTCCGGTTTTGACAGCTCAAAGAAAGGCCCTTTCGAATCAAATAAAGTCGAAAATGGTTAGAGCAGGCTTTTTGGAAAGTCGAATTACAGATTCGGGTGTTTGCGTATATAAGGATGCTAAGAAAGGAATCAGAATCGATATTTTAAGATACGATCTTCAGAGAACAGATATTAGTCTGTGGAATGAGTCCATTGGTGATTGTGATACGGATAAGTCATTGCCTCACTACGGACGATCTACCAATTATAATATAGAAGAGATGATAGCCAACAGTGCTGATTTAATAGCTCCGAGAAAATATAAAGGGCAAAATACAGAACAAGCTATTCGCGCAATGAGCGACAAGGGATCGAGCAGCGGAGGGGGTAGTTCATCCTCTTCATCGAGTTCATCCTCTTCATCGAGTTCATCCTCTTCGTCAAGTTCATCAAGTAGGTCATCGAAATAATCTAATTAGAAAGGAGATTTGTTATGGTTAAGAGTACATCCGAATTACCTCACAACCTGATAGCTTTCGTAAATGACCCTGTTTCTGAACAGGTTATATGGAATGTCATAAAAGAAATGAACTTAGCTTATGCAGAAGCTAAGATGGGAAGTATTACGGACGCGCTGGAGTTTTTAAAAGTTAACAGAAGTCCAAAAGTATTAATTATTGATGTTTCCAATTCAGAACTTCCTTTGGGGGATATTGAGAAAGTAAAAGAATTTAGTGCTCCTAACATTTCAATCATAGTGATTGGCTCCAGAAATGAAGTTGGATTGTTTCGGGATTTGAAGGCAGCAGGTGTTGTCGATTACATAGTTAAACCGCTAAGTAACGTTTTGTTGCGAGGGGCGATAGATCAGGCCAATGGACTAAAAAATGAAATTCAGAAAGAAGGAAAGTTGATCCACGTGCAGAGTGCCACAGGTGGCGCAGGTGCGACGACTGTTGTCGCGAATGTCGGATGGCTGCTTGCGAACAGACGGTTCAAACGTACATTGGTTATGGACTTAGATTTCCTGTATGGAACGGCGAATTTGCTTCTTGATATTAAAACGGAAAATGCTTATTTGGATATTTTAGAATCTCCAGATAAGATCGATGACTATTTCACTGAGACGATTTTGAAAAAATGTACGCAACGACTGTACTATCTGGGTGGATTGTGTGATTTGGTCAGAGGTGTGCAAGTAGATATAGAGGCTTTTGAAGCCTTGGTGGCGATATTGAAGAAACAGTTTAATTATATTTTGGTCGATGCCCAGCGGGATCTGAACGAGATAAACAAAGTTTCCATGAAAAAAGCCGACAGCTTTATAATTATGGTTGAGATGACTATGGCGTCTGCTCAAAATGCGGCAAGAATGCTAGAGTTTATGTCAGTCGAATATAGTAATAAGAAGATTATTCTAATTGATAACAAAAATGGTCTTTCCAGTGCGGGAGCTATTGCAAGAGAATCATTTGAAGAAGTTATAGGTAGAAAAATAGATTATGTTATGCCTTTAGATGAGACCATAACTCTTGCGGCAGCGAATATAGGTCAACCTGTGGTGACTTCAGAGGGACCTTTGACAGAAATTTTGGATGCTGTTACCGATGACGTTCTTGGCAAAAATGAGAACCAAACCATTGCTAAAGCGATCTCGGAAAGAGAAGGATTTAGCTTCGAAAAATTCAAGAATGAAATTTTTAGTATGATAGGTAAATTTTTGAAAAAATAAGAGGGAGAGTTTAGATGGCTGATGAAACAAAAGATGTAATATCTGAAGAATCTCCTTTACTTACAGTCTTTCGTAAAGAAGCCCACGACACAATGTTAAACCGAATTAACTTGGCAACGGCTTTTAAATTAACTCCGCAGGAGTTAAGAACTGAGATCGAAAACTTCGTTTTTGACTTTGCGCAAGAGCGTAGAGCACAGATTACAAAACGAGAGCAGGTAGGAATTGCTCGAGAGTTAGTCGATGATATGATCGGACTAGGTCCTTTGGAGGTTTTAATAGATGACGATACGATTTCCGATATTGTGGTCAACGGACCTTTCCAGATATATGTTGAAAGACGCGGAGTTATGCAATTGGTTCCGGTAAAGTTTCGAGATGATGCTCATCTTATGCAAATCGCACAAAGAATTGCGCATAGGGTAGGACGTCGAGTCGATACTTCCAGTCCTCTTTGTGATGCTCGTCTCCCTGATGGAAGTCGTGTCAACATAGTTGTTCCTCCGATTGCGTTGGATGGTGCATCTATTTCAATTCGTAAGTTTTCCAAGAAGGCCATGGATCTGCATAATTTGGCAGCTCATAACAGTTTAACTGAGGAAATGGTCCGAGTTTTGCAAATAGCGGCTACCTGTGGATTAAATATCATTGTCTCAGGTGGTACGGGTTCAGGAAAAACGACAATGTTGAACGCGTTATCACAACTTATAGATCCTCGTGAGCGTATCGTAACGTGCGAGGATGCCGCTGAGTTGAAGTTACAACAGCCACATGTTGTACGTTTGGAAAGTCGTCCTCCTAACATTGAAGGAAAAGGTGAAATAACTATTCGTGATTTGGTTAAGAACGCACTTCGTATGAGACCTGACCGAATAGTTATCGGAGAGGTTCGAGGTGAAGAATGTATTGACATGTTACAGGCTATGAACACTGGTCACGATGGATCTATGTCGACAATTCACGCGAACAGAGCGAGAGAAGCATTTATTCGTTTAGAGAACATGGTTGCTATGTCTGGATTTGATTTGCCTAGCGAGATAGTGAGAGCGCAGATAGCAGGTGCAATTAACATGATCGTCCAGACAGAGCGACTTCATGATGGTACCAGAAAAATTACAGAGATTGTTGAAGTGACAGGTATCAGTGAAAGGGGAGATATTCAGTATCAACACTTGTTCAAATTTGTTCCGATAGGGGAATCAGAGGATCACAAAGTTATTGGTAGATTTGAAGCAAAGGCGGAACAGCCAGCTTTCTTGGATAAAGCCATAACGTATGGTCTCGATAAAGAATTATTGAGTATAATGAGAACGGCTATTGAGAAGAATGGGGGAGAAATAGAAGATGATAACTCTTATTGATTTTTTGTTTTTTTTCTTCTGCTCTTTCTTCTGTACCTACACGGTTTATGTGTTGATGTCCAGACCATCTATAAAGAAGGAACAGCAAGAATCTTCCAGAGATAGAATAAGAAGGCGCTTAAAAATGTTGTCTAAGCAACAGGATATGCTCTTAGAATCAGCGGGTGCGGACAAAATTTCCACATTCGCAAAGGGTAGTTTTCAGGGAGAAGGGGAAGTTAGTGATCAAGCTCAAAATATTATAAATAAGATAAGAAATATAATGAAAAAAGCAGGTATTACGGATATGTCAGTTGGTCATTTCGTGATTTATTGCTTTTTTGGAGGAGTTGCGATGTCAGTCATTATCCTGTATTTCAATTTTTTAAACGCACTGACAGGTATTCCTATAGGTATGTGCGTTGGGGCTTACTTGGTATATAACTACTTGAGATCCAGATCGGAAAAGAGAAAAGACGAATTTCTCAAATTGTTTCCGGATGCGATCGATATGATGATTCGAGGAGTAAAAGCCGGGTTAAATATTGGTCGTATAATGAAGTTAGTCAGTGTTGAATCAAAAGATCCGGTAGCCAGCGAATATCGGATAATCAGCCAGAAACTCGATTTAGGTGTTGAACCGGAAAAGGTTTTGCAAGAGGCTGCAGATAAAATTGATTTGGAAGAATTCAGATTTTTAGTTGTGGCATTAGTGCTTCAAATGGAAAACGGAGGTATGTTGGGAGAGATTTTAGCTAATCTCAGCAGCATCGTGAGAAAAAGACTTGAACTGGGTCTAAAACTGAAAGCAATGTCAGCTGAAGCCAGAATGTCTGCTATAGTTCTTAGCGCTTTGCCATTTTTATTTGCCGGAGTTATGGCATTGTTAAATCCTGCTCACTTAACAACTTTTATAGATACGAGTTCGGGGAAAACACTTCTCAAGATAATGTTAGTTTTATTTTTTTTAGGAATGTTTTTTATGTTAAAGGCAACGAAGATAAGGGTGTAATATGGGAGAGTTGTTTTTAGATATAATTACTTTGTTTATTGCCTTGGCCGTTTATATATGGGTGAAGCCGTATATCAGTACTTGGACTTACAAAGTAATGAGTGGCATAAGAGTTGCAACCAGAATAAAAAAAGTGGGAGTGCAAGCTTCTGAAGTTGAAGGTACTCTGGGAGATGAAGAGGATGAAAACATCGGTTTAAGTAAAAAAGGTCCGATGTTTGGAGAAAATAAGTTATTCAACTTCATAGGTGAAAAATATCCTGAATTAATAGAGAATATGAAATCGTTGCTTATAAAAGCAGGTATAAGGCACGATAGTGCAATGGAAGAGTTTATGACATCGAAATTTACTGCTAGTATCGCAATTTTTTTAATGATATTGCTTTTGTTAGGTACAAATGATTTTGATATTCCTTTTTATTTGACTGTTTTACTTGGAATATTGGGAGGAGTATTAGGTGGGCATAAATTGACTGATTTAAACTATGAAATGATCGCGGAACATCGAAAAGAAGCCATTGACAAGGGAGTTCCTGACTTGGTCGATTTGCTGGTTATTTGTACGGAATCAGGATTAGATTTGCCGAAATCTATCAGGAGAATCGCTCGAGAGATGAGAACATCTAATCCTGTTTTGGCGGATGAACTCAGTTTGACGTCAATCGAGCTGGAGATGATCCCTGATCATAGGCAGGTTTTTACAAATCTGGAAAATAGAACAGATTGCCTTGAGATTAAGACTATTTCGAAAACATTGAGTCAATCTCTTGAGTATGGTTCGTCATTGTCTACGTCATTGAAAGAACTGGCCATTGAGGCAAGAGAAAAAAGAATGTTGGAAGCGGAAGGAAAAGCCGCGCAGGCTCCGACATTGTTGACACTACCTATGATGTTTTTCATCATGCCTTGCTTATTTATAGTCATGTTAGGGCCGGTCATCATAGGAATGATTGATTCCTTCTCATCGAAATAAAAATATTGAATTTTTGATATATATATAATAACATTACTCACTTGTTAGTGGCTGGGGGAAGTTTATGGCTCGTATAACTGTTGAGGATTGTGAAAAGGTCGTAAAAAATCGTTTTGATTTGGTTGTGCTCGCGGCGCAGAGAACGCGTCAGATATTAGCCGGAGATGCTGTTACTGTCGATGCGAATGACGAAAAAAAGCCAGTGGTTGCTCTTAGAGAAATTGCTGCTCGTACAGTTTCCGTGGATGATCTGAAAGAAGCGGCGATTAACAGTTTTCGTTCATTTTTGCCTTCAGATGAGGAAGAAGAGGATCTGGACGATATGATCGAGGAGGATACCTACAATCCTTATGAAGGTCTGTCTGTGAAAGCTATCGAAAAAGAGGGTGTACATGTCGTCAGCGAGAGCGAGATTGATGGTACTGCCGATGATTCTGTGGATTCCGATGGGGATTCAGCGGATAGCGAGGTTGAATAAACGGGAGATGACCCTTTTGTTTTTGGTCTGATTATTCTTGAAAAAGTTTTTGTATTGGACTATAAAGACATTGATTGTGCGGTCGTGGCGGAACTGGTAGACGCGTAGCGTTGAGGTCGCTATGAAAATTATTTCGTGGAAGTTCAAGTCTTCTCGACCGCACCAGTAGCTTGATTGATATTCTGAATGAAAAATTATGGAGATGGAATGGATACTTTGGTGGTCATACCTGCCCGTATTTCGTCAACTCGATTGCCGGGAAAGGTTTTAGCTGATATAAATGGGAAATCTTTGATTGTTCGGGCATATGAGTGTGCGGTATCGTCAAAAGTTGGTGACGTTATTGTTGCGTGTGATGATCAGAAAGTGAAAGAGGTCATTGAAGATGTCGGTGGGACAGCGGTGTTGACCAATCCGGATCTTCCGTCTGGTACAGATCGGGTTTTCGAAGCATGGCAGAAATTCGATAGCGAGAAAAAATATGATTGTATAATCAACGTACAGGGAGATCTTCCTTTTGTGGATGCGGAGTTTATCCAGAAGGCTGCTGAGATTGTGAAAAAGTCGGATTATGACATATCCACACTTGCTACTCCAATCAAGGATGAGTCTTATCAGTGTGCTAGTACGGTGAAGCCTGTGATTTCTTTTACGGATTCCGATTCAAAAGATGGAAAGGCGCTTTACTTCAGTAGATCTGCTATTCCTTACAGTGGCCCTTATTATAATCATGTCGGGATTTATTGTTTTCGTGCTGAATCATTGACCAAGTTTGTTAATCTTCCGCAGAGCTTGCTTGAGAAGACAGAAAAACTTGAGCAGTTGCGTGCATTAGAGAACGGAATGACCATAGGAATTACTGTTATAGACAAAGATTCTCCGATTAGTATTGATACTTATGAAGATTTGGAGAGAGCTCGGGATTATGCGCAAAAAAGAGTGCAATAGTCCGGAATAATCTCTCTGTGATTGGTAATTGATTTTCGTTTATTTTTACAGAATTGACTTTAGTTCAGCGTCGAATTCAAATACCCCGATGTCCGATGACTGCATTTTTCGGAGTCTGTTCAGAAGGTTCAGCGCCTTCAACTCAGACTTTAAATGGTCTTCGAAAAATTTCATCGCGAACTGCTGCGTTATGTAGTCTTTATCAGCAATGGTAGATTCATGGACGACTGATATCAATTCGGATAACTCTTGCTCTTGTCGATACACTTCCTCGAAAATGTGAAGAGGTGCTCTCCAATCTTGTCGAGAAGTAGGAATAGGTGCTAACTTGAACTTAATACCCCTGTTTTCCAGATGATGGAAAACTTCCAGTGCTCTCATACGGCTGTCTTCTGACTTTTGAAGAGCCCAGTCAGCGCAATTAATTAATCCCATACTTCTGAGAGTACAAGACATAGCCAGAAAATTGTACGATGCAGTAAACCCTCTCAACATATATTTACTGGCTGCCTCGAAGGACCTCTTTCCCAACGTTATTGACATATCACATTCCTTATATAACTACTCTGATTATGCCAACAAAAGGTTAAGATATCGTTTATTTTGATCTGAAAGTTATGCGACCTTTCGTGAAATCATAGGTCGTCATTTCGACGTTTACTTTATCACCAACCAGGACACGGATCCTGTTTTTTTTCATTCTTCCGGAAGTATGAGCCAATATAACATGCCCGTTTTCCAATCTGACTCTGAACATGACGTTAGGCAATACCTCAATGACCTCTCCCGTAAACTCGATCAAATCTTCTTTAGCCATAAAATCTCCATAAATTCAACGGAATAGTACAACAGACAGTAAATTTTTACAAGTTTCGATACGGCTTACTGCGGATTTACATGTTCTAATATTGAATAAAATCAAAAATTCGGTCCTATCTATATGATTTATAAAAGTTTTTCGGATTTTTGGTATTTTTTAATTGATATCATTTTTTAAAAGATGTATAAGTAACCGTGGCAGTGGAGAGTGTGGTACTTTCCCGTTTATTGATGGTAAAAATATGACATTATATGAAAACATTTTTATAGGTCGTCAGGATCTTTCGCAGCAGCAGATTGAGGCGCTGGGAGTAGGACTTGGGTTATATATTTCTCAGAACGGCGGAACGGTTGTTCGCAGTGAGTATTGTGGTTTGAGAAAATTGGCCTATCCTATCAAAAAAAATCACAAGGGACATTATTACATCATTCAAATGAAAGCGACGGGAGCTATTGTTGCAGAGTTGAATCGTAATATGAAGATTAACGAAGACATCATTCGTCACTTGATCGTAAGAGTGGACGCCTTTGAGGATAAAGAGAATTTGATTTCTCAAGCAAAGACTTACGGGGACGATACTGGAACGAAGGATGTCGGATATCGAGCGGCTAACAGCAAGATCGATATGATCAAGGAAGAAAACAGCGAAGAAAAAGCCGAGACAGAGGAGTAAAATCATGAGAGAAGAGAAAAAGGATAGAGGTTGGAAGAAAGGTAATCTGAACTACAAAAGAAAGAAGTGTCCTTTTGAAAGTGGTGTAATGAAGATTGACTACAAAGATCCGCGTACTCTGCAGAAGTTCATTTCCGAAAGAGGGAAGATCATGCCTTGCAGGATTTCCATGGTATCTTCCAGAAAACAGAGAGCTTTGGCTCTTGCCGTCAAAAGAGCGAGATATTTGGCTTTGTTGCCATACGTTTCCGACTAATAGCTGAAACTGTTTTTTTATTGTTTTGAAATAAAAAAGCCGCTGAAAAAGTGGCTTTTGTGTTTTGCTTCCGTCTTTCTAACACAATCGCAGGCTGATTTTTCGCTAAAACGAAATTTAGAGTATTCATATTTCAAAGAATTGTACAGAAAAATCAAACACCTAAAGAAATGTAGATTTTACACAGACAAATGGATCGGATTCTCCAAAGTTTTGTCCAAGAAACGACACTTTACAACTTTTGCTTCAATCTCTTGATATATTTATATGAATACTCTCATTTTTTTAATGGGGAATTTTTTTGTATTGTCGAATTGTCTGCAATATACTATAATGCATTTGTTGATTTTGTTAAGGTGAAGAAGTGAGGAAATATTTAATTTTAGCCAGTTTGTCTATAATAACAGCAGACATATGGGGAATGGAGTATCTAAACAGGGAAAGTCAAGGTGACAGCAGTCAGTCGATTACAACTGTTCAAAAAGATAATTCTTTGGATGAATTATTTGAAGCTCTAGATTCAACAGAGGAAAAAGATAACCTGTCAAAAACTTCAAAAAAAGAGATTCTAAAAGATTGGTTATTCGACCGTAAATTTCCTTCTAAAGGCTCTGAGTACATCAGATATGATCTCAATCAAATAAACAAAAAAAATGGAAAAACCCTTTTACATTATGCATGTGAAATGGGAGACCCTCATCTCATAACTGATTTGTTGAGTCTTAGAGCAAATATTAACGCAACAGATAACAATGGGAATCCCGTACTATTCAGCCTCTACGAAGCAAATAAGTATGAGCTTATGAAATTTTTAATAAAAAAAGGAGCAGATGTTAATGCCAGGAATAGTGAGGGATCTACTTTGTTACATATTGCCTGCCAAAAAAAAGACTATAAAATGATAGATGTCCTGTTAGAGGCAAAAGTGGATGTTTCTGTAGGAGACAAATATGGGAACAATTTATTGCATTATGCCTGCAAAGAAAATCAGCTTAGTATTGTGGGATATCTTGTAGACAAAATCGATATCTACGGCTGCAATAAATACGGTGAAACACCGATATTTATCGCTTGTAAAGAAGGCCATAAAGAGACTGTAAATCTTCTACTTAATCATAATCGGAAGTTTCATAAAGAGCAGCTAGGAAGCACAAACATATACGGAGAAACTCCGTTGTTCAATGCCTGTGAATCAGGGAATAAGGAGCTTGTAGAATATCTATTTAGATATGTCGATTTCATCAAGCCTGATCATAAAAATAGAGACGGATATAACGCATTAGACGTCACGAACATCTTTTATGAAAATGATAATGATAAGTATAAAGAAGTTCGATCTTTTTTAATGAATAGTGTTTATATAAACGACTCTAGTGATGATAGTGACGACTCTAGTGATGATAATGACGGCTACTAGTCGGAAAAAAATGATAACCATAAAATTTCTAAAAAACCAGATAGATTTTCTCGAAAATGAAGTTCGAAATATCATTAATTCTAACAAACATTTGAAAGAAAAATTCGATAGAATTACTGAAATTAAAAATGCATTTTTATATCCACTTACTTACCCCACTATATTATCGTATAATATACTTATATGAATACTCTTGTTTTCCGTCCGTGTTTAGATAGAGCCAAACTTTATTTCAGGCTTTTTCCAACTTCTCTGATATGCTCAGCAAGTTTTTCGAGATCAGGATTTGGTCCGTGATACTCGTGGGATGAAACGTATCCCTCATAATGGTCGAAATACTTGTTATAGTCGGTGTGAATTGGTTTCCATCCGCCTTTTGTTTTATGCAATGGAAATAGTTTTGCGTGGACGTGATTGATACCGAATCCTTCATAGATAATTGCGGTGCGTCCGACATCGTCGAATGAGGCATCCAAAAGTCTTCCGACTATTGCTGATTTGATAGTGAGTTTAGCAAGTTCATCGTCCGGTAAATGAAAAGCATAACTATCGAAATGTTTTTTCGGAATCACTACAGACGCTCCCAGCGTATTCGGGTAGATAGATAAAAATGCAAGATGTTCCTCATCCTCCCAAATTTTATAGATCGGACTTTCTCCTCGAACGATTTTACAAAATAAGCAATCTTCCACAATTTTCTCCTTTTTTAAACCATTACCTTGAATTGCCCCGCCATATTTATTTTGATTACTCCTCCAAACGCACACATCAATATCGAATTGTCTGCCAGAATAGGTCCAGTGGTTCCTATTAAATTTGGTTTTGTCGGAATCCAAATACCGGTGGGGGTAGGGATGCAGGGTCCTGGAGTAAGCACTCCAAATGCCGCCGCGGTGAGTGCAGCAGTTGACGGATTTAACAGACTTTTGCAGACTCCAAATGGGGCTATATTCAAAAAAGGAACGCAATCCGTACATGTTGCCATCGGGCCGGTTGATCCTAAGAGAGTTTTCGGTATAACATTCAGTGGAGTTGGTGCTAGTCCCATCGGGCAACTTAATATAGCTCCGGTGCAGCAACAGAAACCCATTTATGCCTCCTTACTCGAAATTAAATTTCCGTTTTCGTCATAGGTTTCCGTATATCCGATGAGCTTGCCATTCTCATAATTTGAAATTTCAAGGATAGCCCCCGAATTGTAATATCTCGTGACACTTCCCTCAAGTTTGTTGTTCTTGTAAAACGATTTCTCCTGAACGACTCCGTCCGGATAATAGAGGTAGCAATCACCTTCCATTTTTCCATTTATATAGCTTGCTTCTCGGACGATCCTTCCATTTTTATCGAACGAGGCAAAAATGCCATCGATTACTCCGTTTTTAAAAGTTGTTTCCCCGGATTTTAATCCGTCAACAAATAAGATAGCGGGCCCATTCAAAACGCCGTTTTGAAATTGCGCATACATTAGCGGAATTCCATCTTGATAAAATTCCGCGGGACCCGACAGTTTATTGTTCTCATAAGTTAATTTTTGAGCGACCATCTCATTGTCATCATAAATAATCATTTGGCCATTTATTTGATGATTCTTAATTGAATAAGTCCTCATTAATTTTCCGTCGGGAGATCTAACTTCTTCTGTTTTTGTTTTTTCAGGTTGTTGTAAATTATCCAAACGAAATCATCCCTCCTCCGATAGTTAGCATTGGTGCGCGGAAACTGGATACTCCTTTTCCGTTTATTTGAACCATCGCTCCAGATAAATTTGTCATTCCCGTACCTTCAGCCTTAAATATTCCCATAGATTTTATATTTATACTGGCATTAGCTTTTAAGTTCATACTTGCGGTAGCTTTAATTGTCATTGCAGCTCCTGATTTGAAGGTAAAAGCTCCGGTGGATTGAAATTTTGCTGATGTATTAGCTTTTACCGTAAGACTTCCTTGGGCCTGGGCTTTCATTGCTGTCCCTGACTGGAGGGACAATTCTTTTCCTGCTTTTATATCAATATTTTTACCAACTTTAATTAGTAAATTTCCGGACATTTTGAGTGAGCAATCTCCATTTATATCAATGCTCAGATTCCCTTTTTGCAATTTTACGGAACTGTTTCCTTTTTTTAGAGTAATCGAACTGTTTCCTTCATCCAGTTGAATCGTACTATCTCCTTTTTTTATTGTGAAGGATGATTTCCCCTCTTTTAACAGGACCGATTTATTTCCTTTTACCAACTCCAGCGAATAGTCGGCTTTTTTCTTATTATCTTTTGCGTGCAGTTTTATGGAGCGAGAGCCTTTCAAAATATCCAATTTGTCGTTGTCTTCTTCGATCGTAGTTTCTCGTGAATTGACTATGTCCGTTTTCATATCTTTTTGAGCATGGATGAAAATTTCTTCTTTTTTCTTTTCATCATTAAATCGGATTTCATTATATCCTTTATCATCAGTGAAGGTTACCGTCTTCATTGTTGATATTTTGTCTTTAGATTCAGGATAAGGAGGCATAAATTGGTCATTATAAACACAGCCTACGACGAGTGGTTTGTCCGGATCGCCCTCCAAAAATGAAACCACAACTTCTTGGCCGACCCGTGGAACATAAACCGCTCCCCAATTGCTTCCGGACATCAATTGAGCGACTCTGATCCAACAAGAGCTGTCGTTTGTATCTTTTGATTTTCCATCTTGATCCCAATGGAAATGAACTTTGATACAGCAGTATTTGTCGCGATATATTTCCTGTCCTTTCGGACAGACTACTACTGCCGTTTGATTCCCGTAAATCTTCGGTTTTTGTGTTTTCCTTGGAGGTCTGAATTCAGTGCCCTTTGGTAATGCCAAAAATCTATTTCGATAAATGAATCCGTTTTTTTCTGTACGGTCGAATATGTGTTCGACTTTGTACAAGATGTAAGAATCGTTGAAATTTTCCGCATGGTGTTTTGTGAGTTCAAATGTAGTGCCGGGAGAAAAATCCGGAATGGTAGAATCTCCTTGCAACATCATGTGTTTGCATTCAATTTCCTGAACTCTTAACTTCGATAATTTTTGTCCTTCTTGTGCTTTAGAAAATCCCCCCGGATATTCGTAGAAGAAAGTATTTCCCTTCCATTTTGTTTCTAATTTGCTGAATAGCTTGGTTTGGGAATTTTCATAATTATAATCTGCCAGAGAATATCCATTGACATTCATAAAGGTATTTTTACTTGTATTAAAAACCTTTCCGAGAGGACAGATTTCATGATTGCTTTTAATAAACTCGGCTTTTTCTTTAAGTTTTTGATTAGTATCTATGCTATCTCGGATTATGAGGGTATGTTTATTCTTTTCATGTTTAAAATAATAAAAAATTCCCTCATCTTCCATAAGTCGAGAGATGAAATTAAAGGAACTTTCATTGTATTGTACGCAATAAGTACGATTATTGTTTCCGCAATTCGACCCGGAGACGTCTATTTTGTGTTCTCCGAGTATGTTTTTTATTATGTCCATCGTAGATTTTTTTTGAAATATTCGACAGTTGTTATCCAGAGACAGCAACCATAATTTCGGGCGCATCGTGAAAAAATATTCGGTGTGATAGATATCTTCCTTGAGTGATGTTGTTCCTTGTGAAAATTGAGTTATTATTCCATTTATAAATCTTTCGTGATTTTCCGATTTAAAATGAAGTGTAACATTTGATCCGAGGATTTTTTCGGCGTTTATTTGGCTATTCGCAGAAGAAAAATTTACGTGAAACTCGAACAATTCGGATAGGGATTCCGAACCTCTTATATTGTTGATGATTACATCTTCCTTCAATTCGGATATAGATAATTTAACAAACAAATCTTTTTGAGATTGCAGAAAATCCACTACTTATTCCTCCTTGATAAAATAATATAAAATTAATCAAAAATATCAATCAATTTTAATAAAATTTGAGATTATTTACTTTTTTGAAACTTTCTTCAAGTTATAATTGAGTGAATTTATGGAGGAAACATTGGATAATTTCTCAGACAGTAATGGTTACTTGTCACGGAATCTTTTTACCAAAGCGCCAGCGAAAGTGGAAGAAAATTATTATTCGACACATCAGTCTTTGGATAAAGACTCGAAGAGCAATACAAATACTTTCTTTTATATTGTTTTGTTCTTGATTGTGGTTTCGGGAATCATTTTAGCGGAAAAGAAAAAAGTTTTCTCCAAATACTTTACGCCGTCAAC
>Ga0310696_10006203_pt1 | contig 14234 bp, 2 predicted proteins | sample AusTroGonzalo_MG_4_FD_203885 | JGI IMG/M metagenome (GOLD analysis project Ga0310696, IMG submission 203885) | Bovine rumen microbial communities from tropical cattle in Woodstock, Queensland, Australia - Gonzalo_02 (v2) (version 2) | ecosystem: Host-associated > Mammals > Digestive system >...
CCTCAGTGTCCATTGGCAATGGCGTGGCTTCCATTGAATCCGACGCCTTTGCCAATTGCACCAGCCTTACCTCAGTCTCTCTTCCCAATTCTTTGGTATCTATAGGCAATTATGCGTTTTCGGGTTGCGGCAACCTTCCTTCAATTACCATTCCCGACGCAGTGCTTTCCATCGGAGAGTCTGCGTTTGAAGGTTGCGGCCTCAATTCGGTCAGCATTGGCAGCTCCGTGGCTTCCATTGGCAATTCGGCGTTTTCTGGTTGCGGTTTTACTTCAGTAACCATTCCCAATTCTGTGGTTTCCATTGGGAATTCAGTGTTTTCGGGTTGCGGCAACCTTGCTTCCGTTATCCTCGGCACTTCAGTGTATTCAATAGGTGATTATGTATTTTCAGGTTGCAGTAGCCTCACTTCGATTGAAATTCCTGCATCCGTGGCTTCCATAGGTACTGGAGCGTTTCAAAACTGTATTGGTTTGGGGCAAATTACCGTGGCATCCGGAAATCCAATCTTGGATTCGCGCGACAATTGCAACGCCATCATTCAGACTGTTTCTAACAAATTGATAGTAGGCTGCAAAAACACCGTTATCCCCAGCACCGTGACCATTATCGGAGAGCAAGCCTTCTATGGTTGCACTGGACTCACTTCCATCACACTCCCTGATGATTTGACTTCCATTGAGGATTATGCGTTTTTGAATTGTACAGGCATATCATCTGTGACCATTCCTAGTGCTGTTACATCCATAGGTTTTGATGCTTTTAGTGATTGCACTGGTCTTTTTATCCTAAACTATAACGCCACCAACTGCGTTGGAAATGGCTTTACTGACTCTTATTTTTCTCATTGGTTATCTGGCTGCTCCTCATTGGTCAGCCTAAATATCGGAGAGAACGTGCAAACCATCCCCGCCTACTTCGTTTGCAATAACTATGGCGGCTACAACTTGGCTGGAATGCTCACCATTCCCAATTCGGTGACTTCCATCGGGAGTTATGCGTTTTTTAATTGCCATGGCTTCACTGCGGTTACCATCGGAAATAGCGTGACTTCCATAGGAGACTGGGCGTTTGCAAGTTGCACCAGCCTCGTCTCGGTAAGCATTCCTAACTCCGTGGTTTTGATTGGAGGCAGCGCGTTTGCAAGCTGCACCAGCCTCGTCTCGGTGACCCTTCCCAGTTCGCTGACTTCCATTGGCGAATTTGCCTTCGGCTACTGCGACAACCTTGACTCCATCTCCATCCCCGATGCCGTAGTCTCCATCGGACATAATGCGTTCTACAGTTGTGACAACCTCACTTTCCTTAGCCTTGGCAGTGCCCTTGCTTCCATTGGCAGTGAGGCGTTTTTGGGTTGTAACAATCTTGGTGTTATCATTGACCATGCCGAAACGCCACCTTATTTGGGAGGAGATGCTTTCTCTAGCGTTTCTGCAAATATCCCCGTTTACGTACCTTGCGAGGGCGTGGAAGCCTATACCTCAGCCAACTGGGGCGGCTTCAGCAACATCATGGGCATGTGCGCGGGCGAGATTTCGGTCTCGTCCAATCCAGCGGGCGGCGGCACGGTGAGCGGTGGCGGCTCATACGAAGGCGGTGCCACTTGCACCCTCAGTGCCACGTCCTATGGCTACCTGCCCTTCCTCAACTGGACGAAGAACGGCGAAGTGGTTTCCTCCAACCCGAACTACAGCTTCATCGTGACAGGTGATGCCTCCTACGTGGCCAACTTTGGTCAAATCGGTGGCGGCGATGAATTCCAAATTGGTTCTGGAACTGCAACCAATGCAAATTTGCCTAGCCAATCGTATTACGGTTACACGCTCTCGCAGCAAATCTATTCCGTCGAAGAAATGGGAAGCATGCCTGGTATCATTACCAGCATTGCTTTCTACAATGGCGGCTCGGAGAAGACGCGCAGCTACGATATTTACATGATCAACACCCAAAAGACCGCTTTTTCCAGCAATAGCGACTGGATTACAGTCACAGAAGACGACCTTGTTTTCAGTGGAGAGGTCACTATGATTGTCGGTGATTGGACCACCATCACTTTAGACTCACCCTTCGTCTATGATGGTGTGAGCAACCTCGCCCTCATCGTAGACGACAACACGGGCAGCTATTCTCAAGGCATGGCATGTCGTGTGTTCGATGCCAATGGCTACCAAGCCTTATACATAATCGATGATGGCACCGACTACGATCCATTCAATCCTTCCGGCATCAGCGGTACTCGTTTGTCAGTGAAGAACCAAATCATGCTGACTTTTGCCTCAGGGTTAGGAGACCACATCGTTTTCGCTGACGAAGCAGTGAAATGGCTCTGTGTGGGTGAATGGGACACCGACGGCGACGACGAACTGAGTTACATAGAAGCCGCCAACGTAACCGACCTGGGCAACATATTCGTGCAGAATGACGAAATCACCTCGTTTGACGAACTGCGCTATTTCACCGGCCTTTCAGCCATCGGTGCCAATGCCTTCAACGAATGCTTCAATTTGGTCTCCATCGAGCTTCCTGTCACCTTGGCCTCAATTGACGACCAGGCATTTTACGGTTGCTCAGTCTTGGCCTCAATATGGTCACATGCCGAGAATCCTCCTACTTTAGGCACGAATGTCTTTAATGGTGTGAACACTGGCATTTCTGTGTATGTGCCCTGTGGAAGCGCCGAAGCTTACAACGCTGTGACTTGGGGCGGTTTCAGCAACATCATGGAACTTTGTGCTGGCGAAATCAACGCCACAGCTAACCCAGCCGCAGGCGGTACAGTGACAGGCGGTGGCAATTTCGAGGGTGGAGAAATCTGCACACTCACAGCTACAGCCAACGAAGGTTACACCTTTATTAATTGGACCAAGGACGGCAACGTGGTTTGCGAAACTGAAGTCTACAGCTTCATGGTGGCCGGAACTGCCGCTTATGTGGCCAACTTCAGTATCAACAGCTACGACATCACCGCCACAGCAGAACCCGCCGAAGGCGGTACGGTAACAGGCACGGGCACATACACCTACGGCGCTACAGCTACCCTTACGGCCACGGCCAATGAGGGCTACGAATTTGTGAAATGGACGAAAGATGGAGCAACCATCTCGGCTGAATCCACCCTCACCTTCACCGTGACGGAAGACGCTGCATACGAGGCTGAATTCAGCATCCTTTACTATCAAGTTTCTGTAGCAGCCAGTCCCGAATACGGAGGCCAGATCGCCATCGACGGCAATGCGAGCGGCAGTATTTCCCAAACAGCCTATATCGAATTTGCCAACCAAGGCTTTGCCAACGGTCAAAGCGTCGACGGCCTTGTCATCGACTTGGACGAAAACGTAGCAGTGGTGTTCGAATTAGGAACGGGCTCAAATGCGCCGAAATACTACACAACTAGTGCCTCGGTGAGATGCTATGCCGGAAACGACTTCATCGTCAGTTCTACAGCAGGTCTCATTACTTCAATCGCCCTGACCTATGGCGAATATGACGGTACCAACACGATTAATACCGATGTCGGCACCTTCGATGGAACAACATGGACGGGCGAGGCCGATACCGTGACCTTCAACATTGCAGGTTCCACGGGACAGCGCAGAATCATGGCTATGGAGGTCACATACAATGTGGAAGGCTCGGAGTATCAAGGCAATTTTGCCTACGGTTCGGAAGTTATCCTGACTGCTACGCCCAATGCTAATGAGCATTACACCTTTATTAATTGGACCAAGGATGGCGAGGAAGTCGCCACCACTACAACCTACAGCTTCACCGTCACCGAAGCCGCCGACTATGTGGCTAACTTCGAGCTGATGAGCTTTGAGGTGACGGCGACACTGCTTCCCGAGGCTGGCGGCACCCTCATCGGCACAGGCACATACGACTACGGCACAACGGCCACCCTTACCGCTACGCCCAACACGGGCTATAACATCGTCAGCTGGACGCAGAACGGCGAAGTGGTCGCCACGGGCGAGACCTACAGCTTCACCGTCACCGAGGATGCCCATTTCATTATCACTTTCGAATATGCGCCGGAACAGACCCTTGCCAACGGCTGGAACTGGTATTCCACCTACGTCGAAATGGAAGGCAGCAACGGCCTCGAACAGCTTGAAAACAGCTTAGGCAGCAACGGCGTGATAATCAAGTCGAGAAGCAACGGCTTTGTGGAATACTACGAGGCTGGCGGACAGTCGGGCTGGTTCGGCAATCTGGGTGCCATCGCCAACGAGCAGATGTACAAAGTGCGCACCAATGCCGCTTGCACCACCACCATTGTCGGTGAGCCTGTAAGTCCGGAAGACCACCCCATCACCATCGCTAATGGCTGGAACTGGATCGGTTTCCCGTGCAGCCAGCCCGTGAATGTGAGCACGGCCTTAGCCGACTTCACGCCCGCTGCCAACGATGTCATCAAGGGCAGAACTGGCTTCACGACCTATTTCACCAACGAAAGCGGCGGTTTATGGTACGGCACCTTGAACAGCCTTGAACCTGGACAGGGCTACATGTACCAGTCGAACAGCACCGAAGCCAAGACCTTGACCTTCCAGATAGGACGTGGCGAGGCGGTTGAGGCCAACATCACGCCCGACGATAACGTGTTCCAGCCGAGAGGCGAGAACTTTGCCGACAACATGACTGTTACGGCTATCGTTGAACTCGACGGCGAGGAAGTCCGCTCAGAGGACTACGAATTAGCCGCCTTCGTGGGTGACGAGTGCCGTGGCAGTGTCAGGCTGATGTACGTCGAGCCGATTGACCGCTACATTGCCTTCCTAACCGTGTTGGGCGAGTCGAACGAAACCCTCAACTTCCAATTCACTGACGGCACCGAAACGCTGCTTTCCATTGACGAACTGAGCTTTGTCGCCGATGGCATGGTAGGCAATCTGTCGCAGCCTTTTGCCGTCAGCTTCCGTGACATGACTGGCATCGAAGACGGCACAACCGCGAAGGTGAGGGTGTATCCCAATCCTTCCGACGGCATCTTCCACATCGAGGGACAAGACATCCGCAGGATTGAGGTCTTCAACGGCATCGGCCAAATGGTCGTTTCCGAGGAGACAGGCGCCGAGTCCTTCCAGATTGACTTGGGCAACCAAGCCAAGGGCATGTATACGCTTCGCGTCATCACCGACAACGGAGTGAAGGTTAACCAGCTCATCAAATACTGATTGCCATGAAAAGGATTATTGTTTTTCTATTCGTCATATTGACGTCCAATGGTTGGCTTTTGGCCAACTACTGGACGCCCGACGGCGCGTCTTTTGAGGACAACATGACGCTGACGGGCATCGTGCAAATCAACGGCGTAGAGCAGCAGTCGCAAACACTCGAGGTGGGCGCGTTTTGCGGCACTGAATGTCGCGGCTCAGGTATTGTGGCCTATTTTCCTCCGACGCAACGTTATGTCATCCAGATGCTTATCTTTGGCGAGAACGGCGACCAACTGACATTCAAGCTCTTCGACCACAGTTTGAATCAGGAGCTTGACCTAGTTTCGCCCGAAGCCATCATTTTCACCGCCAACGGCTACGGCAACCTAACCGACCCTTACGTGCTGAACTTTACGGGAGCATGTGTCGTCACGGCGACGGCCAATCCCGCCGAGGGAGGTATCATCACAGGCGCAGGTGCCTATCCGCAAGGGGCCACTGCAATCTTGGTCGCCACGGCCAACGAAGGCTACACTTTCGTCAACTGGACAAAAGGCGGCGTGGTCGTCTCGACTGGACCGACCTACAGCTTCACCGTGACTGAGGCGGCAAGCTATGTCGCCAATTTTAGCGACAACTACTGGACACCCAACAGCACCCCTTACGAGGACAACATGACCTTGACGGCCGTCGTTAAAATCAATGATGTGGAGCAGCAGACCACCGCGCTTGAAGTGGGTGTTTTCTGCGGCGAAGAGTGCCGAGGTGCAGGGAGGCTTGCGCTCTTTCCTCCGACACAACATTATGTGGTTCAGCTGCTTATCTATGGTAGCAGCGGTGACGAACTGATTTTCAAGCTCTTCAATCACGAGCAGAACGCCGAGCTTGACCTAGTTTCACCCGAAGCCATCATCTTTACGGAGAACGGCTATGGCAGCTTAACGAATCCTTATGTGCTGAATTTCCTTGAAGTTCATGAGGTTACGGTCACGGCCAATCCTTCCGATGGAGGCACCGCTGACGGCGCTGGTACTTACATTCATGGCACAACTGCCACCTTGACCGCCACTGCCAACACGGGCTACCACTTCCTCAATTGGACAATGGGCGGTGAAGTCGTTTCGAGCGAAGCCTCCTACAGTTTCACAGTGACGGGAGACAATGAGTATATGGCCAATTTCGAGCTGAACAGCTACGAAATCACCACTATTGCCAATCCGACCGATGGCGGAACGGTGACTGGCGCAGACACTTACAACCATTTTGACACCTGCACTTTGATGGCTGCGGCCAATGAAGGTTATACCTTCATCAACTGGACCAAAGGCGGCGAGGAAGTCACCACAAGCACGACCTATAGCTTCACGGTGACAGAGGCAGGCGATTATGTCGCCAACTTCGAGTTGAATACCTACGAAGTCAATGCCACGGCGAACCCTGAAGTGGGCGGTTCGGTGAACGGAGCAGGCACTTATGACCATGGCGCAACCGCCACTTTGACTGCTACAGCTAACGAAGGCTACACCTTTGTCAACTGGATGAAGGACGGAACCGTAGTTTGCACCAATGTTAGCTATAGCTTCACGGTGACAGAAGCCGCTACTTTCGTGGCAAACTTCGTGCTGAACAGCTATGCTATCACCGCTACGGCTAACCCGACCGAAGGTGGCACGGTGACAGGTACAGGCACTTACGACCACGGCACAACGGCCACCTTGACGGCAACGCCCAACGAAGGTTACACTTTCACGAACTGGACGAAGAACGGAACCGTGGTTTCCACCAATGCTAGCTACAGCCTCACGGTGACCGAAGCCGCTGATTTCATGGCAAACTTCACTTTAAACAGCTACGAAATCACTGCCACGGCGAATCCTGAAGTAGGCGGTTCAGTGAACGGAGCAGGCACCTACGACCACGGCACGACGGCCACTTTGACCGCTACGCCCGACGAAGGCTACACTTTCGTCAATTGGACGAAGGACAACGAAGTGGTCTCGACCAACGCCACCTACAGCTTTACAGTGACCGAGGCCGCTGCTTACGTGGCAAATTTCACCTTAAACAACTACGAAATCACCGCCATAGCAAACCCTGAAGTGGCCGGTTCAGTGGACGGAGCGGGCGCTTATGACCACGGCACAACGGCCACCTTGACGGCCTCGCCCAACGAAGGCTACACCTTTGTCAGCTGGTCGAAAGACGGAACCGTAGTTTCCACCAATGCTTGCTACAGCTTTACGGTGACAGAAGCTACTGCTTTCGTGGCAAACTTTGAATCGACAAGCAGTGACATCACCCAGACTTCGACCTTTAACAACGGATGGACATGGTGGAGCACCTGCATCGAGACATCAGAAGCTGATGTTCTTGACCAACTGAAGACAGGTTTGGGTGCGAGCGGCCAAGTCATCAAGTCGCAGACAGCCTCAACCATGCATCTCGGCAATAACTGGGTCGGTTCACTGTCCATGACCAACGAGAACGGCTACATGGTGAAGTCCAACGGAGAGGTCACGGTTGACATTACTGGTCCAGCGACCACACCTGAAAACCACCCGATTTCGCTCAATTCAGGCTGGACATGGATAGGCTATCCTTGCACCGAAACAATGACAGTCGCAGAAGCCTTGGCGAACCACACACCACAGCCGAACGATGTGATTAAAGGCCAAAACGCCTCTGCAATGTTCATGATGGGCCAATGGCGCGGCGCGCTCACTCTCACGCCTGGCATCGGCTTGATGTACAAGTCAAACAGCAACGCTCCCGTGACACTAACTTACGCAACACCGAGTAAATCAGGCGAAGCTGAAGCTTATGCAATAGAAACACACTGGAACGCCAACCACAACGCCTACCCGACCAATATGACGGTCTTGGCCGTGGTGGAATTGGATGGCAAGGAGTTGGCCCATCGACAGGCTCAGGGACCAGACGCGAATTATGAGTTGGCCGCCTTTGCCAACGGCGAATGCCGTGGCAGCGTGGCCATGATGTATGTCGAGACACTTGACCGTTACATGGCCTTGCTGACCATCTCAGGCGAAGAAAGCGACATTTTCCACTTTGCGCTATACAACACTGAGATGAGCGAAGAATGCTTCAACGCCGATGAAACCTTGACCTATGAAACGGATGCAGTGATTGGCAATCCTGACGAGCCATTTGTCATCCGCTTCCGCAGCACGACGGGCGTGGATGAATGGGCTAACAGCCTACAAGTCTTCCCGAACCCAGTGGAACATGGTCAAACTATCAGCTTCGGCATGACCAATGATATGGGCGAGGTGCAGGTGGAAATCATCAATGCTCTAGGCGCTGTGGTAGAGATGCAGCGCACCACGTCTTTACAAACCCTCACCGCTCCGAAGGTGGCCGGCGTTTACACGCTGAAAATCACCGTGGAAGGCAAGGGAACGTGCTATCGTAAACTGGTGGTGAGATAAGAGAAAACACACGTTTTTGGTATATCGCAAACGGTCACCTCATGAGGTGGCCGTTTTTTTACGGGGAAAAAGTAATTTTTTTCGCAAATTTGCGGAGCTCCGCAACTATATAATTCGCCTCATTCCTTCAAACTCTGCCGAGCATACGGCACCAAGTCCTGCGAGGCAAACTCGCCTTTTAGATACTTGAAATAGCCCGCCACGGCCACCATAGCCGCGTTGTCGGTGGAATAGGAAAGGCGCGGGATGAAGACCTTCCAATGATATTTCTCGCCGAGCGAAAGCATGGCGTCGTGAAGGCCGCTGTTGGCGCTCACACCACCAGCGATGGCCACGGTCTTGATGCCGGTCTGCTTGCTGGCTTTCACCAACTTGTTCATCAGAATGTCGATGATGGTCTTCTGCACCGAGGCACAGAGGTCAGCCTTGTTCTCTTCGATGAAGTTCGGGTTGAGCTTCAAGTTGTCGCGGACGGTGTACAAAATACTGGTTTTCAGTCCACTGAAGCTATAATCTAAGTCAGGGATTTGAGGCTTGGCGAAATTGAAGGCATTCGGGTTGCCGATTTTGGCCAACTTGTCGATAACGGGACCGCCAGGATAGGGCAAGCCAAAAATCTTGGCCGTCTTGTCGAAGGCCTCCCCTGCCGCGTCGTCGATAGTCTTGCCGATGACTTCCATGTCGAAATAGTCCTTCACGACCACGATTTGAGTGTGGCCGCCCGACACGGTGAGGCACAAAAACGGAAACTCAGGAACCTCAGTATGAGTGTCGTCGGTGGCAAAATGCACCAGAATATGTGCGTTCATGTGGTCGATTTCCACCATGGGAATGTTCAAAGTCTGTGCGAAAGCTTTTGAGAATGAGGTCCCTACAAGCAATGAGCCTAAAAGTCCAGGGCCACGCGTAAAAGCGATGGCGGATAACTGATTTTTTTCTATTTTTGCAGTCTTCAAGGCCGTGTCGATGACAGGGATGATATTCTGCTGGTGGGCGCGCGACGCAAGTTCGGGGACGACGCCACCATACTGCTCGTGAACCTTCTGTCCAGCAATGACATTCGACAACACGCGCGTGCCTTGTAGCACTGCGGCCGAGGTGTCGTCGCACGAAGATTCGATGCCTAAAATGTATTCGTTCATAGTCTCAATTTGAAGGGTCAAAATTATCAAAAAAAAGATTATCCATAGCATCCTAATTTTGCTCACGGTGGTATTTGCCGTCGTGATGACGCTGTTTGTGGCCATTCAAGACCCTATCGTTCAGCGTTTTGCGGTCAGATTCGCAGGCGGCTATCTTTCTGAAAAAACGGGTGCGGAAATCAAGGTGGGACGAATCATCGTCACGCCCGATTTGCGGGTGTTCATCAGGGATGTTTCGGTTAAAGACTTGAACGGCAACACTTTGGCTGATATTGGGGCGTTGAGAACCAAAATCATCGTTACCGACCTCTTGGACGGCAAAATCCACCTCGGCAAGGTCGATTTGCACAACGCGGAGATCAATCTCATCCAATATGAAGGCGCTGACGGCCTCAATTTCAAGTTTCTCGCTGACTTTTTCAAATCCGACAAGGTAAAAGAAAAAGACCCTAACAAGAAGCCTTTGCAGCTTTACATAGACGTCATTTCGCTGAAAAACGTCGATTTCATGCTGTGGAACCAAGACAAGGCCAACCCGCTGAAAACCCAGAAAAACCAGATCGACTATGCCCACCTCGACCTCGACGACATCAACATGGAGGCCAAGCATTTCGCCATGATTGGCGACTCCATTTATACGGTGGTGGAGATGCTGAGGGCCAACGAGCAATGCGGCCTACAACTGAAGCATTTCCAGTCGGATGTGGTGGTCTGCCAAAAGGGTATCTTCCTGAAAGACTTGCAGATGGAGACCAACAACAGCCTGTTCCACATGGACCTCAACATGAAGTACAACAGCTTTAATGCCTTCAAGAAGTTCGTTGATTCCGTGGAGTTTGAGGCGAATATCCATCCCACCGATATCATGCTTTCCGACATAGGCTATTTCGCTGATGTGATGTACAAAATGCCCAACCGCGTGCATTTCCAGTGCAATTTCTCCGGACCAATAGAGAATTTCTTTGTCAAGGACTTGGACCTGAGTTTCGGCAAGATGTCCAACATCAGGGGCGACCTGAGTATGCACCCGCTGAATTTCAACGATGGGTATCACACGATGAACCTCAAGAACATACGGTTCTCGTATGACGATTTGGTGAATTTCTATATCCCTGGGAAGTCGGGCACGATTCCCCTGCCCGAGTCGCTGAGCACGCTGCAGTCGGGGAACATCAAGCTCAATTTCAAGGGCTCGTACAACAACTTCAGCTCCAACATCGCGCTCGTGTCCGACATCGGCAACCTCAACGCGAACATAAGCCGCAACAAGCAAGGCCTTACAGCTAGTATGTTCTCTGGAAACCTTGATGCCCAACGGCTTAACGTTGGTTCGTTCGTCAATACCAATCTGATTGGCAAACTCGACCTGACCACCGATTTCGCCGTCACCTTCTCCAAAAGTGGAAACCTCGACTTGGATTTGAACGGTAATATCTATCAGGCCGAACTGCTTGGAAACAATATCGATGAGATCATTCTCAATGGCGAGATGAAGGATAATCGCTTCAAGGGCAAAGTTGACATCGACGATGACAAGCTCTTTCTCGCCTTCAACGGCATGATTGACTTCAGCACCCCCAAACTGCCCAAGTCCGACTTCGAGGCCGTCATCCGCAACGCTGACTTGGCATCGCTCAAAATCTTGAAGGAGGACTCCATATCTATCGTCAGCACAAACATCTACGTCAACATGACGGGCTTCGACATCGACAACTTGGAAGGCGTGCTGCACTTGGACAGCACTGTCTACCGCAACAGCCGTGGGAGCTATTTCATGAAAATGTTCGACGCCCGCATCGTTAACGACAACCTGATGCAACGCCGCATCAACATCACCAATGACTTCTTCGAATTCAACATGGGCGGCAAGATGAACTTTGCCCATTTGATGATGGCCTTGAACGAATACGGCGACTCCTTCGTCCATTTCCCGCAGTTCGAGCAGAAGTTGGAAGAATACCAAAACTACAAGCTCAAGCACGACGTGGACCAGGACTTTTTCTTCCAACTGAACCTGAAAGACACCCGAACGCTGAGCCGACTCTTCATGCCTTCGCTGCAGATTGCGTCGAACACGTCCGTGACGGGCACCTTCACTTCGCGCACGAAGCAAATCAACCTGACCGCACGTGCCAAGGGCGTCCATGTTGGGAATCTGGGTATCAACAATGTGGAACTCAGGAACTTCAACACAAGAGACTTCATTTATGGATCGCTGGCGTTGGGCGACATCACTTGGACTAAAATCAACGAAACCGACACGGTAAGCTACGGCCTCGAAAACATCTCGCTTACCACCAAGATGGGCAACGACACCATCGCAGCGCGTTTCCTTTGGGACGACATCACGAACGAAGACCACAACAAGTCGCTGATTAACTTGGTATTCCACCCGTATGAAGAAGGAAGCATCATCTCCATCAAGAGCGCCGACTTAATCATTAATGACACACTTTGGCAGATTGACCCCAACAATTTTATCGACCTCGGAAAAGACCGCATCCAGATATCGAACATCCACTTGAGCCACAATGACCAGTCGCTCCACTTGAACGGATTTGTGCCTAATGAAGAGCAGGATACGCTCTCTTTGGACCTGAACCGCTTCAACATTTCCATGTTCGACATTCTCTACAACCGTTTCGGCTTCGACATAGACGGCCTCATCACTGGCAACGCCCTTCTTAGCAACCTGAAAAACAACCCGATGATTCTCGCCGACCTGACCATCAAAAGCCTTGGGCTGAATAGGGATGAAATCGGCGATGCCAGCATCCTCAGCAACTGGGACAACGTGGGAAAGGCGATTCACGTCGACATGGGCATCCTGAACGCCAACAAACAGACGCTGAATGTATTAGGTTCATATTACACGCAACGCAAGACCGACAACCTCGATTTCCTCGTGAAGATGGATTCGCTGCAATTGAGCATCATCTCTCCTTTTGTGACAGGCATCCTTTCACGCGTGCAAGGCTTTGTCGACGGCGGCGTCACGGTCAAAGGCTCGCCGAAAGAGCTCCAGCTTGATGGCAACCTAAACATCAAGGACGGCGGCTGCAAGGTGGGCTATTTGAACACGTTCTACACCTTTAGCCCTACGGTTTTAGTGAACTCCAAGGAGATCGAACTGCAAAACATGGAGCTTACCGACACCTTGGGCCATAAGGCCACTGTGGAAGGCAAGATCTACCACAGCTTCTTGAAAGACTTCCATTTAGACCTGAAAATCCACCCGCGCGACTTCTTGGTCATGTCCACTACCATCAAGGATAACGACACCTTCTTCGGCTCGGTGATTGCTAACGGACTGGCTGTAGTGAGCGGCTCGCTTCAGGACGTCTTGTTGGACATCAAGGCCATGACCTGCAAAGGCACCAAATTGACCCTTCCGCTGAACCGTGTCTCGACCGTGTCGGACAATGACTTCATCGTTTTCATCAACGATGTGGAGGATGAAGAGGAAGAGATTCAAATTCTGGAGGAAGCGAAAAAATCGAACAATTTTGCCATCAACCTTGACGTGAGCGTGACGGACGACGCTGCAGTGAAGATTTATCTTCCCGGGAATATCGGCACCATCGATGCCACGGGACACGGCAACCTGAAAATCGGCACCTCGAAGGCTGAAAGCCTGTCGCTGATTGGCAACTATGTCATCAACAGCGGACGTTTCCAATTGAATTTCAAGGAAGTACTCGCCAAGAACTTCACTTTGAAGCAGGGTGGCACCATCGATTGGACGGGATCGCCGACCGATGGACGCATCAACGCCACGGGTGTATATTCCGTGAAAGCGCCGCTTTCTTCTTTGGGCATTGCGATAGACACCACCTCGGTTTCTTCCTCCGACAATGTCAACGTGGAATGCTTGATCCATCTGAAAGATGCCCTGCTGAACCCGACTATCACTTTCGGTATCCACCTGCCCAACGTGTCCGAAGACATCAACCAGGCTGTTTTCTCCTTGCTTGACACCACTAATCAGGCGGTAATGAGCAATCAAGCCCTTTCGCTTTTGGTGTTCGGCTCGTTTGCCAATGTCGGCAATGCCAACTATGGAAGCGGAGCCTCATTGTCTACGCTCATCAACACTTTCCTGCCCTCGTTGACCTTGGACGTTGGCGCAACTGTGGATTTCGGCATCAATTATTTCAACAATTCCGCATACTATGACGAGATGCAAATCGCCCTGAGGACGGAACTGTTTGAAAACCGACTCATTGTGGAGACCAACTTGGGTGTCATCTCAAACGCCATCACCAGTGCCGGAAACGCCTCAAACGTCGTCGGAGAGTTCGACATCAAGTACAAGCTGACTGAAGACGGGCGCCTGATGACCTATTTCTACAACCATTCCAACTACGGCACCAACTTCTCGACCGTTTCGTTCGACAAGATGGCGCCCTACACGCAAGGCTTGGGTATCTCCTACGGCCGCACGTTCGACCGTTTCCGCGACCTCTTCGCACCCAAAAAGACTA
>Ga0310696_10006205_pt1 | contig 14231 bp, 10 predicted proteins | sample AusTroGonzalo_MG_4_FD_203885 | JGI IMG/M metagenome (GOLD analysis project Ga0310696, IMG submission 203885) | Bovine rumen microbial communities from tropical cattle in Woodstock, Queensland, Australia - Gonzalo_02 (v2) (version 2) | ecosystem: Host-associated > Mammals > Digestive system >...
CCGTGCTGGAACGCGGCGGGATCGTGATCTCCGACCGGTTCACCGACAGCACGCTCGTCTACCAGGGGTGCGCCCGCCGCATCGACCCGGAGACGGTCCGCCGCGTGAACGGGTTCGTATGCCGCGGGATCCGCCCCGACCTGGTGCTGGTCCTGGATGTGCCCGTGGAGCTCGGACTCCGCCGCACCGCCGTGCGCTCCGGTTCAACGGCAGCGCAGGACGACCGGTTCGACTCCGAATCCGCGGCGTTCCACGAGGCGGTCCGGAACGGCTTCCTCGAACTTGCCCGCCGGGAGCCGGAGCGTTTCGCCGTGATCGACGCATCCGCACCGCCGGAAGAGGTCACGCAATCCATTCTGGAGGCGATCCATGAACGACTGGCAATCCTTTGAATCCGCTTTCCCGCTTCTCGGGCGCTCCCTCCGCACGGCGAAAAATGCCGGACGCCTCGGACATTCCCATCTCGTTGTTTCCTCGAACGCGTCCATTCGAGCACGGTTTCCGGTCCTCCTGGCGCAGCTCGCCGTCTGCATGGACCCGCGTCCGGACGGAACGCCCTGCGGCCGATGCGAGACGTGTTCCCTGCTGGAAAACGGGCTGTATCCCGACCTCTTCCTGCTTGCGCCGACCTCGAAATCGCGCCAGATCACCATCGGCTTGACCGAAGACGAGCCGGACACGCTCCGCAACTTCGAGTCGATGTTCCACCTCAGCAGCACTTCGCCCGGCGGCTGGAAGATCGGCGTCATCCAGGACTGCGACACCATGAACGAAAACGCGCAGAACGCATTCCTGAAGACGCTGGAAGAACCGCCGCGCAGCTGCCTTTTCATCCTCACCACGGGGCATCCGGGTTCGCTCCTGCCCACCATACGTTCCCGCTGCCAGATACTCACGCTCACGGACAACGTTTGCAAGTACGATATGGAAACATTTTCCGCCATGCCGGAACTCCTCATGAAGCTCTCCTTCGCTTCGAAGGGCGACCTGGTGGCCGGAGAGGACTGCGCCGCCGGGCTCATCGACGTGCTCGGTTCGCTCGGCGATATGGCCGAGACCACGGTGCAGAACCGCTGGGCCGACCGCCTGAAGTCGTCCGAAAACCTCGAGCCCGCCGCCATGAAGCTGATCGAGAAGCGCATGGACGGCGAGACCGGGTGCGAGTATCTGCGTCTCCGCGAAGAGTTCCTCAGCATCCTTCACACCTGGTTCGCGCAGATTGCGCTCGTTTCCGAGGGGACCCCGCTCGAACTCCTCCCGAACCCGGAAGTCATCCGCATCTGGCTTGACGCCGGCCCGCGCCCGGAGATTTCGCCGGACGAAGCCGCGCGAATGCTCGCCGAGGCGGAAAATCTGGTCCGCGTATTGAACACCAACGTCAGCGACGAACTGGCCGTGCGCTCGTTCGCGCTGTCCGTCGCGATCGACACGGGGATCCGGGGGTAAGCCGTCATGCCCGCCGAGATCAGGGACCGCTACGAGTTCGCGCCGATCGGGCTTCTGCATACCGGGCTTCGCTGGCGCTACGAGGCCCCTCGTCAGGCCGGGTTTTCCGATGCGAAGGCGCGGATCGAGCTCTATCCCGGGCGCGGGTTCGAGCAGGCGCTTGAGGACCTGGCAGGATTCGAGCGCGTCTGGGTGCTTTTCGTCTTTCACCTGAACGCGACCTGGAAGCCGAAGGTCACGCCGCCGTATGCCCCCGAAAACCGCAAGTACGGCGTCTTTTCCACGCGTTCGCCGCACCGCCCGAACCCGATCGGCTTGAGCTGCGTCGAGCTGGAGGGCGTCGACGGGCTGAACGTCTACCTGAACCATTGCGACATCCTCGACCGGACCCCGATCCTCGACATCAAGCCGTACATCCCCGCGGTCGACGCGTTCCCGGAGTCGAAAGCCGGCTGGCGCGACGACCTCGTCCTGACCGAATGGACGCATGAGTTTTCGCCCGCCGCCCGCGCAAAGATGGACTGGATCGCAGAGCAAACCGGGCTCGACCTCGCCAATTTCTGCGCCGTCCAGCTCAAGTACGAGCCGTTCAATCCCGCCCGCAAACGCATCGAACAGCTCGCGGACGGCGCATGGGCGATCCACTGCCGCACCTGGCGCATCGTGTACCGCGCCGATCCCGCCGCGCATGTCCTCCATTTCGAGGACGTGAGCTCGAACTACACGGCTGACGACCTCGCCCCCGGTGCCCCCGACCCGTATTCCGACAAGGCCGCCCACCGCGCCTTCCTGGAGGCCGCGACATGGAAGTGAAACTCTGCCGCATCACGGGATTCTGTTCCGGCGTCCGCGCGGCGCTCGACCTCACGGCGGATATGCTGAAACAGCACGGGCCGCCGGTCTTCATCCTGCACGAGCTCGTGCACAACGAATCGGTCGTGAAAGATCTGCTCGCAAAGGGTGCGAAAATCGTCGACGAACCGGATGGGCTGCCCGAAGGCGCCACGCTCATCTTCAGCGCTCACGGCGTCTCCGAGGATGTCGAAGCGCGTGCCCGGGCGTTGCCGCTGAACATCGTGGACGCCACGTGTCCGCTGGTCCGGCAGGTGCAGAAACGCGGCGCGGCGATGTCCGGCGCGGGCCATACCGTGCTGCTGTTCGGCAAGGCCGGACACCGGGAAGTCGAAGGCATCCTCGGCCGGATCCACGGCGAGAAACACCTGCTGACAAGCCCGGACGACGCCCGCGCGTTCGTGCCGGTCCCCGGCCGCACCTACGCCTGCATCAGCCAGACCACGATGAATTCCGATGCGATCGCGGAAATGACTTCGATCCTCAGGGAGAAGATCCCGGGCCTCGTCGAATCCGCTTCCGTCTGTCACGCCACGCTTACGCGACAGAACGCCGTCCGCGCGCTTGCCGCCGAATGCGACCTCGTCCTCGTGGCCGGGTCGGCCCACAGCTCCAACACGCTCCGGCTCTGCGAGATCGCCACCGAACAGGGGGCGCGCACCGAACTCGTCGCCGGCCCGGAAGCCGTCACGCCGGAACTGCTCCGCAGGGCGAAACGCGTCGGCGTCACTTCGGGCGCAAGCGCCCCGGACGCCCTCGTGCGCGGCATCTTCGACGCGGTGAAGCGCCTTGCCGCATCCATGCCCGGAGAATAAAGGTTTTTCCACAGTCATTTCATCCTCAGGAGAACACCCCATGCGACGTCAGGACCGCGAGATCAAAGACCCAAGCGTCATTTCGGACATCATCAACGCGCTTCCGTTCGGGCATCTGGCCATGAACGACGCGGGGAAGCCCTACGGCGTGACCATGAACTATTTTTCCGAGCTCGACGCGGACCGGAACGCCGTGCTGTATTTCCACGGGGCGAAGGAGGGGCGCAAAGCGGAAATCCTGTCCCGCGATCCGCATGTGTATTTCTTCGCGGAACGCGACGACGGCCCGAAGGTAATCGTCCGTCCGAAAGGAACGAAAAGTGTGACAAATCTCTATGTTTCCGTGGCGGGCGAGGGCATCATGGAGCTTGTCGAGGATGCGGCCGAAAAACGCCGCGTCCTGCTGGCGATGGCAAACGCATTCTCGGACGAGCCGTTCGAGTCGATCCCGGACGCCGTGGTGGAAATGACCGCCGTATGGAAGCTCGTTCTGAACAGCGTGACGGGGAAATCCAATCCGCCGCTCACGCCGTCGGAGCCATAAACGCACCATCCGTCTCGTTTCCGCTTCGGCATGCGGCGCGTTCCGTCTGTGCGGCTTCTTTCCGGTCCGGCATCCGGCTGACCGATTTCAGCTTGATTTTCGGGCTTTTTTCGGCATTCCATTTGCATTTTTGAGAAAACATGATATTTTATATTGTTTCACGTTTGTCGTGGGCCGGTAGCTCAGTCGGTAGAGCATCGCCCTTTTAAGGCGGTGGTCCAGGGTTCGAGTCCCTGCCGGCTCACTTTTTTTGTGCCCTGATTTCCGGGTTTCCCCGATATTTCCGCTCTTTTTCCTGTTTCGCGGTTGAAAAAAACGCGTTCCGGCTGTATAATTACTCTGTATCGTTTTTAGGTAGTGGACACGCGCGGTGAAGCCCGATGCGGTCCGTAAAAATGGATTTTTAACGCAAACGATTGGGAATACGGGGATCATGGCAACGGATTTCGTGCATCTGCACTTGCATACGGACTACAGTCTGCTGGACGGCGCATGCGCCATTTCCTGGGCGAAACTGAAGAAGGAGGACGCCGAGGGCAAAGTCGACCTCGTCACCATGGCGCAGGAGTACGGCATGAAGGCCGTCGCCATCACAGACCACGGCGTGATGGGCGGCTGCTACGAGTTCCACAACGCCATGAAAAAGGCCGGGATCAAGCCCATAATCGGCTGCGAGACGTACATCGCGCCCGGCAGCCGTCTGGAAAAGACGCCCGGCGTCCCGAACATCAAGGGATTCCACCTGATCCTGCTGGCGAAGAACAATGTGGGCTACCACAACCTCTGCAAGCTCAATTCCGAGGCGCATATGACCGGCTTCTACTACAAGCCGCGCATCGACCGCGAACTTCTCGCAAAATACCACGAGGGCATCATCGGCATGAGCGCGTGCCTCCAGGGCGAGATCGATGTGGCGATCCTCCGAGGCGGCGTCGACGCCGGCCGCAAGGTGCTGTTCGAGTACCTCGACCTCTTCGGCGGCAGGGAGAATTTCTGCCTCGAACTCATGTACCACGGGATCGAAAACCAGAAGATCGTGAACCGCGGCCTCATCCAGCTCGCCCGCGAGAACGACATCCGGCTCGTGGCGACGAACGACGTGCATTACCTGAAGAAGGAGCACGCTCATTCCCACGAGATCATGCTGTGCATCCAGACACGCACCACGATGGACGACCCGCGCCGCATGAAAATGGATTTCGACGAGTTCTATTTCAAATCCGGCGACGAGATGATGCAGGTCTTCGGGACCGAGGTCCCGGACGCCATCACGAACACGCTGGCCGTGGCCGAGCAGTGCGACGTGACGATCGGCTACGAGAACCATTACCCCGAATACACGCCGCCGCAGGAATTCGTCGACACGCTCGACCTGAAAGCCATGCGAGCCGAATCCGAACAGGAGATCGACGCCGAGATCGCGGCGGACCACGAGAAGAAACCCGACGATCCGCTTCCCTCCGGCGACAAACGCGCCAACCTCGTCGAACGCCGCATCGTCATGAAGAAATCCGCCGCTTATCTGCGGAACATCTGCCTGTACGGCACGGGCCGCGCGGACAGCGTGTGCGGCTACGAGAAGAAATACGGCTACGATCCGTTCAATCCGCCGGAGGACAAGAAGGAGGAGGCGGAGCGCAACCTCAAGCGCATGGACTTCGAGCTGTCGGTCATCACCCGCACCAAGTATCCGAGCTACTTCCTCTGCGTGTGGGACTTCATCAACTGGGCGAAGGAACACGGCATCCCGGTCGGCCCCGGACGCGGATCCGGCGCAGGCTCCATCGTCGCCTACCTGAGCGGCATCACGAACATCGACCCGATGAAATACGACCTGCTGTTCGAGCGTTTCCTGAACCCGGACCGCGTGTCGCCGCCCGACTTCGACACGGATTTCTGCGAACGTCATCGCCAGGAGGTCATCGACTACGTGATCCGGAAATACGGCGAAGACAGCGTTTCCCAGATCGGCACCTACGGCACGCTGAAGGCGAAGGCCGTGGTGAAGGATGTGGCCCGCGTCCTCGGGCGCACCCCGGCCGAGGGCAACATGATCACCAAGCTCATCCCGGACGACCCGAAAATGACGCTCGCCAAGGCAGTCAAGGAGTCGCCCGAGCTCAAGCAGCTCCTCGAAAAGGAAGCCTGGGTCCGCGAAATCTTCCAGTACTGCGTCCCCATCGAGCAGCTCAACCGCCAGATGGGCATCCACGCCTGCGGCGTCATCATCTGCAACCAGCCGCTCGCCGACCTCGTCCCGCTCGGACGCGGCGCCCACGAGGAAGTCATCACGCAGTACGTGGCTCCGCTTTGCGAGAGCATCGGCCTGCTGAAGATGGACTTCCTCGGCCTGCGGACGCTGACCGTGATCCAGGACGCCGTGGACAACGTGAAGCGCACGCACGGCGTCACGCTTGACATGGACGCCATCCCGCTGGACGACAAAAAGACCTACGACCTCATCAACCGCGGCGACACCGTTTCCGTGTTCCAGCTCGAATCCGGCGGCATGCAGGACCTCTGCCGCAAGTTCGGCGTGGAAAACCTGCGGCATATCATCGCCCTCGTGGCGCTTTACCGCCCCGGCCCGATGCAGTTCCTCGACCTCTTCGTCGGACGCAAGAAGGGCACCATTCCGCTCGAATACGACCATCCGCTCATGGAGCAGTACCTCAAGGAAACGTACGGCATCATGCTCTACCAGGAGCAGATCATGCAGGTGGTTCAGGTGCTCGCCGGATTCTCGCTCGGCCAGGCCGACATCCTCCGCCGCGCCATCGGCAAGAAGAAGATCAAGGACATGGAGGCCCAGCACGACAAGTTCGTGGAGGGCTGCGCCAAAACGAACAACATCCCCGCTGCCAAGGCGGAGCAGATCTGGGAGAACATCAAGAAATTCGCCGAGTACGGCTTCAACAAGTCCCACAGCGCGGCCTACGCGCTCCTGTCCTACCGCACCGCCTACCTGAAGGCCAATTACCGTGCGGAATTCATGGCCGCCGTGCTCACAAGCGAGCTTTCCAACGCGAAAAAACTCACCTTCCTCATCAACGAATGCCGCACCTCCGGGATCCGCATCCTGCCGCCGGATGTGAACACCAGCGACGTGAACTTCACTGTGGATGGCGGCGCGATCCGTTTCGGGCTCGGCGCCATCAAGGGATTCGGGCAGGGCATCTCCGCCGTGATCATCGAGGCGAGGAAGGACGGACCGTTCACCTCGCTGGCCGATCTGGCCGAGCGCACGGAAGGGCTCAATGCAAAAGGGCTCGAAGCGCTCATCCGCTGCGGAGCGCTGGATTCCACCGGACTCAAACGCGCCCAGCTCATGGCCATGATCGACTCCGCGCTGTCGTCCGCGGCCTCGGCCCGCCGCGACCGCGAATCCGGGCAGGCCAGCCTCTTCGATATGCTGGACGACCCCGGGGACGCCGGATTCGACGAACAGCCGCCGCCGGATATCCCGGAATTCCCGGAAAATGAGATCCTGGAGGACGAGAAACAGCTGCTCGGGTTCTATGTGTCCGGGCATCCGCTCTCTTCCTCGAAGGGCATCATCGACACGTTCTCCACAGCCAACCTCGCGGAGATTTCCCGCATGCCGGGCGACGTGGGCGTCAAATTCGGCGGCCTCGTGACCTCGGTTGTGAAGAAATACACCAAGAACGACAAAGCCCCGAAGCCGTTCGCCGTGGTCCAGATCGAGGACCTGACCGACACCATCGAATGCGTCTGCTACAACCGGCTTTACACCGAGGTCGCGGACCTGCTCGCCGAGGGCGCGAAAGTCTTTGTCCGCGCCGTCACGAAGAAAGGCGACGAGGAGGGCGCCGAAGTCTCGCTTCAGCTCGAGGATGTGATTCCGCTCGAAAATGCCATGATCTTCAACACCGGCACGCTTCAGGTCAATCTTTCCGAGGCCGATATGAAGCCGGATGCCCTGGAGGGACTGCGTTCCATCCTGGGCCGCCACGCCGTGCTTCCGCCCGAACTGAGCCCGACGCCCGACGCATCCGAGCCGGAGGACGCTTCGCCGAACTGGCGGAAGCAGAAGCCGAAGCCCGGGCCGCAGCCCGTTCCCGTGCTCATCTGCGCCGCCACGAAGAACCGTCTGGCCGCCTTCATCGAACTGCCGGAATCCGTTCGCGTCTACGTGTCGCGTTCCCTTTTGGACGACCTCGACGCGCTCCTCGGCGCGAATCATTACACGCTCAAACCGAATGACGACGTCCCGCAGCCGCGCCGGCAATGGCGCAGGGACAGGGAATCCGAAGCCGAACCGGCTTCAGCTTGAAGAACCGGGAGTATCCCCATGAAAAACGCAATCCGCATCCGCTTGTTTCTTCTTCCGCTTTGCCTGATGCTCTTCGCTGCATCCGGTGTCCTGCTTCACGCCGCGCCGATCCAGAAACTCTCCGACGACGAGGAACCGGAGGCGGAACCCGCCCCGTCCTCGGAGGGAGTCCCGGCCGGGAAGGAAACGCCCGCCGAAGCCGGTGGGGAAGATGCCGGAAAAACGGATGGGAAATCCGGGACGAAGACGGAATCCGAGGCCATCAAGGAGATCACGGAGCGCCTGGACAAGATGATCTACCCGTACGCGCCGCTTCAACGCAGCCGGGAGCCCCTGCTGAACCGCGCCATTTCCGATGATGTCATTCCGACCTGGCGTCTGATCTACGTGAAGGATTTCGACCCTCCGCAAGATGCCGCGCAGAACATTTTCGCCACGGACGACGACGAGGAAGAAGCGAAGGAGGATTTCGCCGCGATCACGCTCATCCCGGTCAATGCGATCCGCATTTCCGACGCGCTCCGCCTGAGTTCCGTCGGGAAGCCGCCGGAAGCGATCCTCCAGCCGCTCTTCTTCACGAAATACGGCATCATGTGGCGCAAACTCCAGACGCAGTACGAGACCTTCACGCTCTATCTCGGTGCCACGGAGGACTTCCACGTGTTCGCCTCCGCCAACATCAGCGTCATTTACACGCTTTTCCGCTACGTCAATGTGCGGGACGGCACGGACCTGATCTCCCTGCTGGTGGACTGCCTGGACATCGAAGACGAGGAGTATTTCACGAACCGGTTCGCGCTCGTGCATCTTGCCGAGTTCGGGGATGCTTCGATCCCCACCCTGCAGCGCGCCATCAAGCGGGCCGCGGCCTCCGGGCATGTGCCGATCCAGCAGTTCCTCGGCCTCACGAACATCGCCACCCCGAAGGCAATCGAACTGCTCAACGAAGCCGCCGATTCCCGCGACGCCCAGATCCGCGAGGCCGCGTTTGCCGCCATCATCGGGATGCCGACCGTGGACCCGGAACTGAAACACGCCTATGTCCGCATGGTGGAGACCCGCGAAAACATCTGGCCCGGATTTGCCGCATGCGATATCCTCGGCTGCGCCAAGGAGCTCTCCCCGCTTCTGGATACCTTCTACGCCAGGCCGAGATCCGTGGCCGAGTTCGAGACGGTGGCCCGCGCCCGCTGGCTGCTCAAGGATCCGAAACTGAACCTGGTCCATACCAAGGCGCTGAACGAGATCATCATCGCGTCCATTCGCGGCGGCGAGATCGCCAATTCCCCGCAGTACCGCAACGTGCAGGAGACGGACGCCTCCCGCAACGCGCGGCTTCAGGTCGAGGACGAAAAACGCATCGCGTCGGCCAGGGATGCCATCCTGAAAGCGCCCCAGACCGACCTCAGCGTCGCCGCCGGAATCGAACTCGTCATGTTCACCACCAAGGACAAGCGAGTTTCCACGCAGTACATCAGTCGCGTGAACCGGATCGGGATCGATATTCTCCGGGCGCTCCCGCGGCAGGAGACGATGCGGTATCTGGACGCCATGATCCGGTACAACGATTCCATCCCGGAGATGGAAAAACTTTCCGATATCCGTGCGAGGATCGGGAAGTAAACTCTTTTTTCGTGTTTGGTTTAATTATTTATCTAAAAAAAATAGCGCGGCAGTTGAAAAATGAAAAAGCGAGTGTAAAGTATTTAGATAAATAACACAAATCAACCCCCCATCAAAAAAACAATCAGGAATGGAGCGAATGAACCCCGGAGTCGTCATTACAGGCCGTGGTCTTATCACCCCGATCGGGCTGAGTCTGGCCGAAAATCTGGAGTCCCTGAAAACAGGAAAAAGCGGGATCAGGCGGGATCCTTTCTGGCAGGAGCTCAATCTGGACTCGCAGGTCGCCGGGTCGGTGAATCTCGACGGGTTCGAATGTCCCGCATTTGACCGGAAACAGCTTCGTTTCATGCCGCAGAGCGCGCGCATGGCCGTGGCCGCCGCATACGAGGCCATCACCGAGGCCGGTTATACCATGGAGACGCTGCCCGGTTCCAAAATGGCCGTGATCACCGGCTGCGGCGGCAGCAGCTATTCCGAGTATTTCAATTCCATTGAGACATACCACAGGACGCATTCGGTACGCAGGATCTCTCCGTTCAGCATCCCGCGCATCATGCCGTCGTCCGCCGTCGCCAATCTCTCCCTGGTCTACAAGATCGGCGGCGAGAGCTACGACGTGAGCTGCGCCTGCACCAGCGGCGCGGTGGCGCTCATCCAGGCGTTCCGCCTGATTCAGTCCGGCGCATACGACATCGTGATGGCGGGCGGTTGCGAGGAACTCTGCTGGCAGCAGGCCATCGGATTCGGCGCGATGCACGCATTGGCGCACAATTTCAACGAAGAGCCGGAAAAAGCCAGCCGTCCGTTCGACAAACAGCGTACCGGATTCGTGCTTTCCGAGGCTGCCGGCATCATGATCCTGGAAAGCGAAGCCCATGCGAAGGCGCGCGGCGCGAAGACCTACGGCCGGATCAGCGGCTACGCCTGCAACAGCAACGCCTGCGATATGGTCGCACCCAGCCGGGAAGTCTCCGCGGCGGTCATGTCCGACGCCATCGCAAACGCGCATCTCCAGCCGTCCGACATCGACTATGTCAACACGCACGGCACGGGTACTCCGGTCGGCGATCCTGTCGAAATCGACGCCCTGAAGACTGTGTTCCACGAACACGGAGCTTCCCCGATGGTCAACAGCACCAAGTCCCTCACCGGTCACCCGATCGGCGCGGCGGGCGCGATCGAACTGATTTTCTGTACCCAGATGATCGAGCATTCGTTTGTCAGTCCGTCCATCAACGTCGACGACATCGAGGAATCCATGCTCTGGGCCGACATCGTGCGCACTCCGCGCCTGAATGTTCCCGTCCGCCACGCGCTCAGCAACAGTTTCGGATTCGGCGGTACCAACGCCGCGATCATCGTTTCCCGCGACGACGCCTGAGACCGACATGCCCCCTGAGCTTTACCCGCCCGGCGCGGCCGTCATGGCGCCCATCGCGGGGCACACCGACATCCCGTTCCGACGCATGATCCGGCGGTTCGGCTGCCGCCATGCGTTCACCGAGATGATCGATGCGGGTTCCCTTGTGTTTCAGGGGGAAAAGACGCTCCGTCTCGCCCGCCGCGGCTCAGACGCCGGTTTCCTCGGCATCCAGCTTGTCGGCTCCGATCTCCCAACCCTGAAACGCGCCGCGGAGATCGTCAACGGCATGGATTTCGACGTGCTGGACTTCAACCTCGGCTGCCCCGCCCCGAAAGTCGCCCGCAAATGCGAGGGCATCCGGTTCGCGCTGGAAGATCCAGACGGTGCGGTCCGCGCGTTCGAGACTCTGGTCAGCGTTTCCCGTCTCCCGGTCACGGCGAAGACGCGGATCCAGGACGAACACGACCCCGCTCCGACGATCGCTTTCTGCCGCCGTCTCCGCGAAGCGGGCGCGAAATCCATCACGATCCATGGCCGCCTCATGCGGAATTTCTACTCCGGTCCCGTGTTTCATGAGATTATCGCGGCGGTCCGCGAATCCCTTGACATCCCCGTGATTGCCAACGGCGGCGCCATGGACGGCGCATCGTTCCGCACGCTTCTGAAGAAGACCGGATGCCCCGCGGGCATGGTCGCACGGGGGGCGCTCGGCAATCCGTGGATTTTCCGGGAGATCGCCGATCCGGCCGCGCCTCCGCCGGACGTGGCGGAGTTCACGGAGACCATCCGCGTGTACATGGACGACATGCTTGATTGCTACGGAGCGGAATTCGCATACGTGGTGGCGCGGAAGACTCTGCTGGAATTCCTGCGCGGACGCGGCTATCCCGGCGCGCTCCGGGCGTCCGTTTCATTTCTGGATTCCTCCGACGCGCTGAAAAGACTGCTGGACGCGGTCGCGGCGGGACCGACGGAGCGCTATCTGGAGAATCTGTCGCTGCATCCCGAGTCCGTGGAACGAAAGCTCGTCCGCGGTCATTGAAGAGAAAGGAAGGTCGCGGCCAACGGATCAACCGCGGCGCCGTGCGGCGATGGCCCGCCGCATGTCGAGGTCGTCCTGCTTGCGGCGAAGCGTCTCGCGCTTGTCGCCGAACGTCTTGCCGCGTGCGAGGCCGAGTTCGACTTTCACATGCATTCCCTTCAGGTACATCTTGAGGGGGATGAGCGCATAGCCCTTTTCCTTGACCTTGTTTGCGAGGCGCAGGATTTCCTTCTTGTGCATCAGGAGCTTGCGCGGACGCTTCGTTTCGTGGTTGAAGCGGTTTCCGAACGAGTAGAGCGAGATGTGGATGCCATAGGCGAGCAGTTCGCCGTTTTCGATGCGCGCGAAGCAGTCCTGGAGCTGGACGCTGTGTCCGCGGCAGCTTTTGACCTCGGTGCCGACCAGGACGATGCCGGCCTCGCAGGTCTCGAGGATCTCGTAGTCGTGAAACGCTTTCCGATTGCGTGCGATGACGGGATCGGAACCGTTTTTCGATGTGTCCTTGTTCTTTGCCGAGGCCATGGCGGGAGTCGTCCGGTGGGGGTTATGTGTGCAGGAATTTCGCGGCTTTCGCGCGGAATTCCGCCTGTTTCGGGTAGTTCGCGGCGGTCAGGCCGAGCGAGGCGATCTTTTTGGCCTGTTCCGAGGTCAGTCCGGACGGGAGCTCCACGAAGATGCGGACGATCTGGTCGCCGCGTGCGCCGCCCTTCAGCGCGGGGATGCCTTTTCCCCTCAGGCGCAGCATCGTGCCGTTCTGGGTTCCGGGCGCGATCTTCATGCGGGTGCGGCCGGAAATGGTCGGCACGTCCACGACGCCCCCCTGAAGCGCAGATTCGAGCGGGATCGGAAGTTCGCAGACGAGGTCCTGTCCTTTGCGCTCGAAGACGGCGTGCGGACGCAGGGCGATGATTACATAGAGATTGCCCGCGGGACCGCCGCCCGCGCCGGGGCCGCCCTGACCGGAGACGCGCAGTTTCGAGCCTTCGTCGACTCCGGGCGGGATGTGGATCTGGAGTTCCTTGTCGACGCGCACGCTTCCCCGGCCGCCGCAGCGTTTGCACGGGTGCATGATCACGCTGCCGGAGCCGTGGCAGGCCTGGCAGGGCTCCTGGGCCTGGAAGAACCCCTGGCCGGCGACGGTGAAGCCGGAGCCGCCGCAGGAAGGACACGATTTGCGGGCGGAGCCCGGTTCCGCGCCGGAGCCGCCGCAGGCGGGACAGGTCTCGTCCTTCGCGATGCGGATCTTCTTGTCGGCGCCGAGGATGGCGTCCTCGAGGTCGATTTCCACGCGGCAGTTCAGATCCTCGCCTTTTCTGGCGTTCCCGGACGAACGCCGGCGTGCGCTGCGGCCGTTTCTCATGCCGCCGAGCAGGTCGTCAAACGAGAAACCGCCTCCGGCTCCGCCGAACACCTGGCTGAAGATGTCGCGCGGGTCGGAGAAGCCGGAGAAATTGAAGTTCGAGGAGGAAAAACCGCCCTGGCCGCCGCCGAAACCGCCGGCGCCGGGTCCGTATCCCTGGCCGCCGGTGCGTTCGAAGAGATCCGGGCCGAACTGGTCGTACTGCTTGCGCTTCTTTTCGTCGCTGAGGACTTCATAAGCGCGGGAGACTTCCTTGAACTTCTCCTCGGCGGCCTTGTCTCCGGGGTTCTTGTCCGGGTGGTATTTGACGGCGAGCTTGCGGTACGCTTTCTTGATCTCGTCCGCGGTCGCCGTTTTGGATATTCCCAATGTTTCGTAATAATCCTTTGCCATGGATGTTCCCTCGGTATTGACTGAAGATGATCCGGCGGTCTGCGATTGCCCGGAGGGCCGCCGGATCATCCGATTTGCTTATTCTTCGTCCTTCTTCATTTCGGCGGGGCCGGAGCTGACCACGACCATCGCGGGCTTGAGCAGGCGCGAACCGCACTGGTAGCCGCGGCTCCACTGTCGGATCACGGTTCCGTTCGGCACGGTGTCGGACGGCTCTTCGGCGACCGCCTCGTGCAACGCGGGATCGAACGGCTTTCCCTCGGCGTCGATGACGGTCACATCGAGGTCGGCGAACGCCTTGTCGAATTCCTTCTGGATGATTTCCATGCCCTGAACGATGGATTCGAGCGAGCTGGCGTTTCCAGCGGCGGCGACGGCCATGGTGAAGTGGTCGAACACCTGAAGGAACGGGAAGATGGTGTCCTGCGTGGTGTTGTACCGCACGTTCTCCATTTCCTTGGCCAGGCGCTTGCGCTGGTTGTCCATCTCGGCGAGG
>Ga0310696_10006207_pt1 | contig 14230 bp, 10 predicted proteins | sample AusTroGonzalo_MG_4_FD_203885 | JGI IMG/M metagenome (GOLD analysis project Ga0310696, IMG submission 203885) | Bovine rumen microbial communities from tropical cattle in Woodstock, Queensland, Australia - Gonzalo_02 (v2) (version 2) | ecosystem: Host-associated > Mammals > Digestive system >...
CATTCATGCCGGTTGGCGAGGCACCGTCAGACGTGTTGTCGTGAAGGGTGTTGAAGCAATGACGGCAGCCTACGGCACTCGCCCTCAGCAACTGATAGCACAGATTGGGCCAGGCATCCATCTCGACAGTTTCGAGGTGGGCAACGAAGTGTATGATGCCTTTGTACAAGAGGGTTTCGACATGCCTGCCATCAGCCTTCGCAGGGAGAAGTGGCATATCGACCTGCCTGAGTGCAACCGTCTGCAGCTCCTGGCTTCAGGCTTAGAGACACAGCACATCAAGGTATCATCCGTCTGCACCTTCCAGCAAGCCGACGACTATTTCTCAGCCCGCCGTCTGAGCATCAACTCAGGACGAATCTTTACAGGCATTCTTTTCAAATAGTCATCGCACAGCATAGTCAATAAAAAAGTGGCGTAACCGCTTGGATTACACCACTTTCTTATGATTTTCTTATCGTTGCTTATCGTGGATTATTTCACCTCCTCGAAGTCGGCATCCTGGATGTTGTCGTTGGGGTTCGACTGAGCCTGCTGACCACCCTGGAAGCCTGCGCCGCCTGCCTGCTGGCCGTTAAAACCTGCATCGGCACCGGGCTGGGCACCAGCCTGCTGGTACATCTTCTGAGAAGCAGCCTGCACAACGGTGTTGAGGTTGTTGATGGCGCTGTCGACGGCAGCCACATCGCCGCTCTTGTGGGCGTCCTTCAGCTGCTGCACAGCCTGCTCGACGTTGGCCTTGTCGGCACCAAGCTTGTCGCCGTTCTCCTGCAGGAAGGTCTCGGTCTGGAAGATCATCGAGTCGGCCTGATTCAGCTTGTCGATGCGCTCGCGCTCCTTCTTGTCGGCCTCAGCAAACTGCTCGGCCTCGGCCTTCATGCGGTTGATCTCGTCCTGTGACAGACCAGACGATGCCTCGATGCGGATGGCCTGTTCCTTGCCGGTGGCCTTATCCTTGGCGCTGACCTTCACGATGCCGTTGGCGTCGATGTCGAAGGTGACCTCAATCTGAGGAATACCGCGGCGGGCGGGAGCGATGCCAGTGAGGTTGAACTGTCCGAGGCTCTTATTCTGGGCAGCCATCGGGCGCTCGCCCTGCAGCACATGGATGGTCACCTCCGTCTGGTTGTCGGCAGCCGTCGAGAATACCTGGCTCTGCTTGCAGGGAATGGTGGTGTTGGCATCGATGAGCTTGGTCATCACGCCGCCAAGAGTCTCGATACCCAAAGTCAGAGGAGTGACGTCAAGCAGCACGATGTCCTGGCCAGTCTCCTGGTTGAGGATAGCACCCTGGATAGCAGCACCTACGGCCACCACCTCGTCAGGATTGACGCCCTTCGAAGGCTCCTTGCCGAAGTAGTTCTTCACAAGGGTCTGCACGGCGGGGATACGGCTGGAACCACCCACGAGGATGACCTCATTGATGTCGTTCACGCTGATGCCTGCGTCGCGGACGGCGTTCTGGCAGGGGATGAGGCAAGCCTGGATGAGGTTGTGAGCCAGCATCTCGAACTTGGCACGGGTGAGGGTCTTCACCAGGTGCTTGGGCACGCCGCCAACGGGCATGATATAGGGGAGGTTGATCTCCGTAGAGGTCGTAGAAGACAGCTCGATCTTGGCCTTCTCGGCAGCCTCCTTCAGACGCTGCATAGCCATCGGATCCTGCTTCAGGTCGGCACCCTCGTCGTTCTTGAATTCCTGCACCAGCCAGTCGATGATGACCTGGTCGAAGTCGTCGCCACCAAGGTGAGTGTCACCGTTGGTACTGAGCACCTCAAAGACACCACCGCCAAAGTCGAGGATAGAGATATCGAAGGTACCGCCACCGAGGTCGAAGACGGCAATCTTCATATCCTTGTGTGCCTTGTCAATACCGTATGCCAGAGCGGCTGCCGTAGGCTCGTTGACGATACGGCGCACATTCAGACCTGCAATCTGTCCGGCCTCCTTCGTGGCCTGACGCTGTGAGTCAGAGAAGTAGGCAGGCACGGTGATGACGGCATCGGTCACCTCCTGTCCGAGGTAGTCCTCAGCGGTCTTCTTCATCTTCTGAAGAATCATGGCCGAAATCTCCTGCGGGGTGTACTTACGACCGTTGATGTCGACACGGGGATAGCCACCCTCGTTGACAACGTTGAACGGCACGCGCTGAATCTCTTTCTCGGTCTGCTGCCACGTCTCACCCATGAAACGCTTGATGCTGTAGACGGTGTTCTTCGGGTTCGTGATAGCCTGACGCTTGGCGGGGTCACCAATCTTGCGCTCGCCGCTGTCGACGAAACCTACTACTGAAGGCGTGGTACGCTTGCCTTCGCTGTTTGCAATGACAACAGGCTCGTTGCCTTCAAATACGGCGACGCAGCTGTTGGTTGTACCTAAGTCAATTCCAATAATCTTTCCCATAATTTTGTACTATTTTTAATTGTTATTATTCGAAATAAATGGCGTATAAGCCACAAAACGAGTAGCAAAGGGTATGCCAAAAGTATAAATTTTCAAAAGAAAGCAATATTTGTCACGTCATTTTGTCACATATTAGAAAGTTTTTATTACCTTTGCAGCCAAAATCAGTACAATCAACGTGAAAACAACGATGAAAAGAAAAATGATGATGTTGGCCCTGCTGACCATCGCCTCAATGGGCAGCAAGGTAATGGCCCAGGAGTCGGGTTTGCCCAGGCGCCATAACGTGAACGATTATTTCGTAGTGACGAGCAATGTCAGGGATACGGGTTCGCAACAGGTAGTAGCCACTCCTGCAGAAAGTGAGGGTTCCTCGTCAGAAGAGGTCGTGGAGAAACGCCGCAAGGCCTTCATCGACCGCAATTTCCGCTATGTAAGCATGTGTGACTGGGAGCCCGGTATGCGCTTCATGGTGCGTCCTACTCAGAAGGATCTGGTAGTGAAGATCTTTACCGATGCCGCTACAGGCAACATGGTAAGCACCCGCAGTCTGAAGGACGCTGTCCTAGTGTATGAAGGACATGACAACCCCAACGGCTCGCTCCATGATCAGATTATCTTTTCGCTGGAAAGCAATCCTGCGAAGAAATACTACTTCGAAGTGCCCACCTTGTCATTCGACGACTATTGCTACAGCAAGAACGGCATACCTGCGCTGGCCTATCTGGGTGACGTGGATATGGCCATCGACAGCTTGACAGGCAAGCAGGTGCGCGTGTTGCAGCGCTATCTGTTCCAGGATACTGAGGTAACAGGCCAGAACTTCAAGCCTGCTGACATCGGCGCTGCCAAGCGCGGCACCGTGATGACCATCACGAAGGTGGGCGTAGGCACCCGCGACTTCCCCGTGAAGATTGTGGTGAAAGAGTCCAACAGGTATGGTCTGGAAGGTCAGGAATTTTTCATGCTCTGCGCCATCAGCCGCACCAACTGCAGCCTGCGTGACGAAGACTTCGAGAAGAGCGACAACCTGCCACACGCCTTCGAGAACACCTTCCAGCTCTTGAATGACAGAATGGCAGTTGCCCCCGGACTCGAGAAGTGGATTGGAAAGACCGTCTTCACGGCCTACGAGACCGATATGCTCGACGAAAAGGAGATTCATCAGAAGATTGGCAAGCTGTCGACCTTCACCATCACTGACATGTACAGGATGGGTGAGAGTGACTATGTGTCACTAACGCTGAAAGGCAAGAAGAGTGGCAAGACCTACACCAAGCAGGTGCAGGTGTCCAGCAACAAACCCACCGGCAAGGAAGAGGTGCTGAGCGAACTCTTCCTCGAGGGCGATCCCCAGACCATGCAGGGCGTGCGTGCTGCCAACATGGACTTCATCCAGAAGGGTCAGGTGAAGATTGGCTTCACCGAGTCTGAGGTTCGCTTGGCTATCGGCGATCCCAGCGACATCACCCGCGTCGTTGGAGGCACATACCAGTGGGTCTATCAATATGACGATGCCAACCGTCCATATCGCTCCATCAAGTTCAGCAACCGCACAAAGAAGGTGACAGCAGTTGTGAGATAACTGAGTCACATCCTTATACAATCATCCCCCGCACCGGCAATAAGACTGATGCGGGGGATTGCTTTATTCAGGCCTGCGGGGCTTTGTGATTGCTGTTGTATCAGGCTTTTATGCGTCCTTGCCTGTGATGTTGTCCACAGCGTCGCGAGCCTGATCGTTGAGGTTGACGTTGCGTGTCACCTTGGCCTCGATGGTGCCTGCACGCATGATGTCGGCCATATCCACGCCAGTAGCACTCTTCAGCACGTCGAAAGCCTGCTTGATGGCCACAGGCACGCCGCCGCTCATCGAAGCTACGCCAGCGCCAGTATCCTGACCACCGCTGTAGACGTGTACGTCCTTGATGGCAGAGATGGGCTTGGCCACGTTCTCGACGACCTGCGGCAGCACCTCAATCATCATCTGCATCACGGCAGCATTGTTATACTTCTTATAGGCCTCAGCCTTCTTGTCCATAGCCAAAGCCTCGGCCTCACCCTTCTTCTGGATGGCGTATGCCTCAGCCTCGCCCTTCGCCTTGATACCGATGGCTTCCTGCTCCAGGCGATAGCGAACGGCGTCGGACTCAGCATTCTGAGCCAAGGCGTGCTGCTCGGCCTCGTATTTCTGGGCCTCAGCAATACGCTTGCGCTGCTCCAGGTCGGCGGCAGCGTCCTTCTCCACCTTGTACTTGTCGGCATCGGCTTTCTTCTCAATCTCAGCAGCCAGCTGGTTCTGCTTGATCTCAATCTGCTCTTTTGACAGGATCTGCTCGCGTTTCGTCTTCTCAATCTCGGCCTCAACGGTCTTGATGTTGATGGTCTTCTGCTGCTCTTGCTGCTGAATGGCGTAGGCGGCATCGGCATCGGCCTGAGCCGTGTCGGCCTCCTTCTTCAGGGCAGCGCGGCGCAGAGCCAGGTCGTTGTTCTTCACAGCGATGGCGGTGTCGGCATCCACGCGGGCGTCGTTGGCCTCCTTGTCGGCTTTCGAGACCTCAATCTTCACATCACGCTCAGCAACGGCGCGGTTGATGGCGGCGTCCTTCTTGATCTTCGCCGTGTTGTCGGCACCCAGGTCCTTGATTAGGCCCTCGCGGTCGGTCACGTTCTGGATGTTGCACGAGATGATCTCGATGCCCAGCTTCGCCATGTCGGGCTGCGCCTTCTGCATCACCTGGTCGGAGAATCCGTCGCGGTCGGTGTTCAGCGAGCGCAGGTCGAGTGTGCCGATGATCTCACGCATGTTACCCTGCAGCGAGTCTTGCAGCTGCTGGGCTATCTGTTCGGGCGTCATGTTGAGGAAGTTCTTTGCAGCCAGTCGTGTTCCCTCGTTGTTGGGCGTGACGCGAATCTTGGCTACAGCGTCCACGTCGACGTTGATGAAGTCGTTGGTGGGCACACTCTCCTCTGTCTTGATGTCGACGGTAATCTGTCCGAGGTACACCTTGTCCAAGCGCTCCAGGAACGGTATGCGGAAGCCGCCCGAGCCAATGAGCACGCGCGGCTGGCGGCTCAAACCTGAGATGATGAAGGCGAACGAAGGCGGTGCCTTTACATAAGAGATGAACACGAAGAAAGCCAATATGGCCACTCCCAGAATGATCCAAATAGTCATATCATCCATAATCTAATACAGTTTAAGTGAAAACAAGGCAAAGATACAAAAAAAGGGGAATGTGGCGAGTGAAAGCAGGAAATATTTCTTTTTATTTAACTATTTCTTTTTTCCCGTCTGCTTCGTCAGCGTCTGGATGGCCTTTTGCTGCTCGGGTGAGAGGGCGGGAATGTTGTGGGCGCGCTCGTATGCGGCCAGTTCGTCGAGGCTCATGTCACCCTTGCGGCCCTTGTTGATCTCCTTGCCACGGGCCTTCGCCTCGTCCTTGTCCATATAGCCCTTGTCGACGGCATAGAGGTAGGCCACATTGATCTTCCTGCCCTCCTTCTTGTCGTACTCCAGGTGAATCTGCTGCATCACGAAGTTTTCAGGCAACACCTTCCCCTCGTCGTCGAGGCGGAACACCTCCGTGTATCGATAGGTGTAGTTCCTGTCCTCCATGACTTTCGCCACTCTTTCATTGCCGTTTGCCCGTTCGCCATAGATTCTCATGCGGTCTACGTCGAGGGTGGCGTATGACAGTCCGTCGGAATTGACGATGTGGCCCACCACTTCCTCGGGGTTCTTGATGACGAAGCTGTTGTCACCCTCCGGTTCGATGGTTGTCACGTACTTCTGATTGTTGTCCAGCCATTTCTCCACGGGCCAGGCTGCTCCTTCTGCCAATCCCTGCACGTTGTCCTCCATGCTCTGCGTGTTCCAGGTGAGGGCTTTGTTGGCAGCTCCTCCGAATGCCCAGTATCCTTGCACCTTGCCCTTGTATTTGTTCTGAATCTCGTGCGCTATGGGCAGGATGCCTGCCGTATAGACGCGCAGCGAGTCGTCGATGTAGCTGAAGGCGCGGTAATAGTATTCCACGTAGAGATAGGGCTTGGGCTTGACCACCACCTCGTCGAGTCCGTAGTCGATGTCCTCCATCGTGATGCGGCCCTCCTGCAGTTCGGCCACGGTGACGAGCTGCGGCTTGTAGGCCACGTGGGTCACGGCCACGCGTGCGGCTCCCTTCACGTCGGCGAGCACGCCGTCGAAGCCGGTGGTGCCTATGTAGGTGCCGCCCTCGGTCAGCACGCTTACCAACGGGATGGCGTTGCCATCGTTGTCAACCACTTGTATGCGCTGGGCATTAGCGTTCAATGCAGTCATCATGGCGACTGCGGCCATCAGGAGAATCTTTTTCATGACTTCTGTTATTGTATTACAACTTTTTTCGCACGATTTTTCGTGCAAAGATAGGAAAAAACTAAAGATTCGCAAAAAAAGTGCCTCTTTATTTTGCTGAGGAGCCTCCAAAATTTCCTGAGGAGCCTCTTTATTTTGCTCAGGAGCCTCTTTAGGAAATTAAAGAGCCTCCTTAGTGAGGTTGGTGTTACCTGCACTCGTAAATCCTGACGTAGTCTATCTCGTAGCGCATGGGGAAGGCTGCATCGTCGATGGCGCCGCCGTTGTCGCCACCCAAGGCGAGATTCAGCAGGATGTACTGCGGCTTAGTGAAAGGATTGGTGTGCTGGCCGATAGCGCCGTTGACGGTGGCAGAGAGCGGCACCTCGTTCAGCAGCTCGTCGTCTAGGTAAAGGCGGATGGAATACTCGTCCCAGTCCATGCGCCAGACGTGGAACTGCTGCGCCCAGTCAGGGTCTTTCTGCAGGAAGTGGGTGAAGGGCACGCGGCGGCTGCGCCATACGGCCTGGTATCGCTGGTCGCTGCCCCAGGCTACGTTGGCCAGGATATGCGGCACGCCATTAATACGATAGAACTCCATCTGGTCGATCTCCCCACACGACGGCCACTCCATGCCGCTGCCCAGCGTCCAGATGGCTGGCCAGGCGCCACCTGCCGTAGGGATGCGGGCACTCACCTCCATACGACCATAGAGAAAGTCGCGCTTGCCACGGGTGTGCAGACAGGCCGACGTATAGCTGATGCGCTCGCGCTGGGCACCCCAATGGCGGGCGTTAGGACGGTAGGTAGGATTGGGGCGGTCGTCGCGTCGGGCCTCAATGATGAGCAGTCCGTCCTGCTGCCAGGCGTTGTCAGGCTGATACCATTGGTCCTCATGATTGCGCACAAAACCCTGCTCAAAGCTCCAAGTAGCGGGATCGGGACGTCCGTCGGTGTTGAACTCGTCGCTCCATACAAGCGTCCATTCCTCAGATTGTTTAGGAAACTCGTTGCTTGGTCGTTGGGGAAACTCGCTGCCTCCCAACGCCTCAGTCGCCAATAGTCCCAACAGGACGGTGCAAAGTGTCTTTCTCATTTTGTAGTTGGTTATCTGTGCGCAAATATACGAAGAATCTGCGGCGTGCGCAATTTTTCCCAAATCTTTTCACCTTATTTATAAATAATGTGTAATTTTGCACGGTACTTTTTGGCAGGGGAATGACGAATGAAGTGTTCCATCCGATGACGGTCGAGGGCGAGCTGCCGGCGCAGCTCAATAATCCCTTCGACTATGAGCCGCACCCGCTCTGTGTGGAGGCGGCCAGACAGGTGTGCGAGCATCTTGCGCAGAGCCCGCTGCATGAAGAGGTGATGCAGGGCAAAATGCTAGGTGTGCTGGTGTGTCAGCAGACAGACGGCACCGTGGGATTTCTTGCAGCCTATAGCGGACAGCTTGGTGGGCGCGAGGACTGGCCGTGGTTTGTGCCAGCCGTGTTCGACTATCTGCAGCCCGACGGCTACTTCAAGCAGGAGGAGGCACGTATTACGGCTATCAACCAGCGTGTGGCACAGCTCGAAAGTGCCAATATTTATGTGTCGGCCAAGGTCTCTCTTACCCAACTGAAAAAGCAGGCCGAGGATGAAATTGCTTCCTACAAGACGATGATGCAAGCAGCGAAGGCGCAACGTGACGCCAAAAGAAACGAAAACGAAAACGAAGACGAAAACGAAGGGGGTAACGATGCGCTGATTCGTGAGAGCCAGTTTCAGAAGGCGGAGCTGCGCAGGTTGAAAAAGCGTTGGGAAGAGCGGCTGATGGCGGCCGCAAAGGATGTGGAACATACGGATGACAGCATTGCAGCGCTGAAAAGGGAACGGAAGGAACGTTCCGATGCCCTGCAACGCTGGCTTTTCGACCAGTTTGTCATGCTGAATGATCGAGGTGAGCGACGCACGCTGACCGACATCTTTGCCGATACGCCCCAGCACATACCGCCGTCAGGCTCTGGCGAATGCTGTGCCCCCAAGCTGCTGCAGTATGCCTTTGCCCATCGTTTGAAGCCGCTATGCATGGCCGAATTCTGGCAGGGCGCCTCACCCAAGATGGAGGTGCGCCATCACGGCCAATACTATCCTGCCTGTCGAGGCAAGTGCAAGCCGATTTTGGAATGGATGCTGTCCTTCCCACCAACTTATGAGGCTTATAAGGCCCATGAGCCCAATGAGATTCGAATTGTTTACGAGGATTCTTCGCTCATCGTCATCGACAAGCCGGCGGGACTGCTCTCGGTGCCTGGCAAAACGGGCGAGGAATCGGTGGAGAGTCTGCTGCAGCGCCAGTATGCCGAGGTGTTCATGGTGCATCGTCTGGATCAGGACACCAGCGGCCTGATGGTCGTTGCCAGAAGTCGGGAGGCTCACCACATTCTCCAGCAACAGTTTCTTTCTCATGTGCGCGCAATATATAAGATGTACGTAGCCTTGCTTGATGGTGTAGTGGAGGGAAATGGGACAATCAGCCTGCCGTTGCGTCCCGATGTAGACGACCGGCCGCGCCAGATGATAGACCACGAGCACGGCAAGGAGGCGGTGACCGATTATGAGGTGCTAGGCCATGAGGGAAATTATACCCGTATTGCTTTGACGCCTCATACCGGCCGCACCCATCAACTGCGTATGCATTGCTCTCATCGGGAAGGCCTTGGTGTGCCCATCGTAGGCGACCGTCTCTATGGCCAGCGCATAGAGAAAGGCCAGCGCCTCTGCCTTCATGCAGCTGAGCTGGCCTTCCAACACCCTCTTACAGGTGAGAGAATGAGGTTTTCCTCTGTTGTTCCTTTTTGACTATTGACCCCACCCCTACCCCTCCCCTTGAAAGGGAGGGGAGTGGAGAGATGGCTATTTCACATACTCCGAGAAGTCCGTGAGGTGCATGTCGCCCTTGCGAGCCAGCGTGTCGTGCATAGCGAAGGCGGCGGTGAGGCAATGACGGGTGTGACCGCCGGTGCCCAGGCGCAGGTACTCACGCAGCAGCGGACGATAGTCGGGATGTGCGCAGTTCTCGATGATGGCCTCGGCACGCTGCATGGGGCTCTTGTGACGCAAGTCGGCGATGCCCTGTTCGGTGACGATGACGTTGACATCGTGCTCCGAAGAGTCCTGGTGGGTGACGAAGGGTACGATGCTCGAGATGAAGCCGCCCTTAGCCGTCGACGGACAGGTGAAGATGCTGAGGTAGGCGTTGCGCTCGAAGTCGCCGCTACCGCCGATGCCGTTCATCATCTTCGTACCGCTGATGTGCGTGGAGTTCACGTTGCCGTAGAGGTCCACCTCAATAGCCGTGTTGATGGCGATGACGCCCAGACGGCGGATGACTGCGGGATGGTTGGATATCTCGCTCTGGCGCAGCGTCAGGTGATCCTTGAAGTAGCCAATGTTGTCGTAGACCTGCATCAGACAGTCGTTGCTGACGGTGAGCGAGCAGGCCGAGGCGTCCTTCACACGGCCGTTGAGCATCATGTCGATGACGCTGTTCTGAATGACCTCTGTATAGATGTTGAAGTCGGGCACGTGCTTGTCCTGACCCAGGGCGCCGAGGATGGCGTTGGCCGTTGAGCCTACACCACTCTGCAACGGCAGGAACTCCTTGGGGATGCGGCCAGCGTGCAGCTCAGAAACTAGGAACTCAGCCGTCAGGTAGCCGATCTTGTCGGTTACAGGATCGCTGTCCTTGAAGGCACGGGCCTCGTCGGGAATGTTGCACTTCACCACGCCCACTACCTTCTCACGGGGAATCGAGACGTAGGGCTTACCGATGCGGTCACCCACGCTGAAGATGGGGATGGGCTTGCGGTAAGGCGGGTCGAGGGGCTCGTAGACGTCGTGGATGTACTTGGCGTTGGGGCTGTGGAACTCGTTGAGCTCCAGGATGACCTTCTTCGCCAGACGAGCAGCCGTGGGACTGATGCCGCCGGCAGCGGTAAGGTAGACACGGAACTCGTCGCCCACTTCCTCGATGTCGCAGACCTCGAGGATGGCCCAGTCCACGTCGCCGTAGAAACCGTAGCGCAACTCCTGTGCCATGTGGCTCAGGTGCAGGTCGTTGTAGGGGATCTCACCCAGGTTGACGTGCTTGCGGAAGTCAGGGTTGGTGGTATAGGGCGCACGGTAGAGGATGGCCTGTGCGTTGGCCAGGTCACCGTCGGTGCTCTGTCCGGTGGAGGCACCAGTAAAGATAGCCACCTTGAACTCACGGCCAGCCTCATGCTCGGCAACGGCAATCTTGGCCAGTTCCTTTGTTGTTGCTTTGGCCACGCCAGCAGGCGTAAAGCCACTCATGGCGATGTGATCGCCGTTCTTAATCAACGCTGCAGCCTCGGCAGCGGTTAAGGTTGTGTATGCCATTTTTATCTTGTCGTATTATGACGGTATAAAGGGATTATTGATTCTGGATGCGAAGAAGCTCATCAGCTGTGAGCGTGAGGTTGGCCGAGTCGCCTGACTCCTTGTCGACGAACTTAATGACCATGTCTTTCTTGGCAACGAGAATAACCTGAGCAAACTTGTTGAAATCGTTATTACCCTCCAGACCCTTGATCATCTCCTGCATCATCCTTTCTTTCAGCTCAGGCATATTCAGCACCTGGTTGAACTGTTCCATTGTGATGCCTTGCAAGGCTTCGGGAGCCATCTCCATAACAAAGGTAACGCTCTCTCTGTCCTTATCGATAGACTCCATAGTAATTCCTTCGCCAGTCTCCATCGGAAGCTCGTTGCTTCCCACCAATACGATGAGGTCAAGCAGGGTGTTGGCCTGGTCTTCGGTCAGATCGTCGAGGTTGATGTTGTTAAAGTCAAAATCGTCCAATCCAAGTTCAGAGATGTCAAGATCATCAAGATCACAGTCGGCCAGGGCCTCAATGTCCTCCAAAGAGGCCACCTTCTTCAAGGCAACATCTTTCTTACTGGTTTTTTCTACCTGTTCGGTCTCATCCTCATCGTCGTCGCCAGAGGATTTTTTACTTTTCTTGCTGTCGCAGCTTGCGAAGGCAATGAGGATGCCGAACATGACGGCAGCCATCATTAAAAGATTCTTTTTCATAGTGTTTCCTTTTTTGTGTAAATAATTATTGTTGTTACATTAGTTCTCTCAGTTCAGCATTGGTAATCTTGACGTCTACATGACCGGAACTGGTAGCGTAGCGGTAAACCAGGTTGGCGTCGTCGTTGACCACAAGCTTGATGAACTCACGCTCTACGGGTCCCATGTTCCTGACATTATTCACAATGGTCTCCTTGACAGCCGCCTTATTCTCACGCACCATGCTGACGGAATACATCGATTCGTCCATTTCAACGACATAGACTACGTCATCGCCTTCCAGCTTGAGTTCTGTAACCATCATTCCCACGTCAGCATTCAGGGGAAGCTGTGCCTGTGTGGATTGGATGGACATGACGAGTTTTTCGTGGGGTGTCACTTCGGAGTTCATGATCTCTTCCAGTTCGTCGGCTTTAAAGGTAGCGCTGGCCACAGCGTCGGAAGTCCTGCCGTGCATGGTCGTCTTCAGCTTGCAGTCGGCATCAATGACGAGCTGCATCAGGGTGCGCACGTCACCCTGCGGATTGCTCAACATCGTCTTCATGTTGTTTTTCATCGCCTGTCGGTCTTGGGCCAACGTGGCCACGTTGAAGTAGGTTTCGTCGATGTCGTAGGAGAAGAGCAGTACGCCGTCCTCGAAGGTAATACTGGTCATCTCGCCCAGGATACCCAGGCTGATGGGGCATTGTTTATTGGCCTCTTTAATGCCGTCGCGCAACTTCTTATAAGCTGCCTCGGTGTCCTTGTCATCGCGGTCTGATACCTCGGTGCTTTCTTCGTCATCGTCGTTGTTCGACTTGTCTTTCTTCGAGCCGTCGCAGGCCGAGAACAGCGTCAGCACGCCGCAGAGCAGCATGGAGAGGATGAAGAATTGCTTCTTTTTCATAGTCTGATGGTTATTTGATAAGAAATCAGGCTGCAAAGTTAGTGAAAAATACTGACTTGCCGAAGAAGAAATCAACTTTTTTCATGCGCGCAAACATTTTTAGAGTATGTAAAAGAGGGAAAATCCTAAAAACAACTTAAAATCGGACAAATAATGATATATTTTACTTAATTCTAGGTTGCTTTTTGCACGTTTTTGCGGAAATGTGCGTACATTTGCAGCCTAAAATGATAAAAGAGAACGGAATGAGACGGTTTTTTCTCAGATTCTGTGTGCTGTTGACATGCGTGGCAACCCTGACGTCGTGCCTGAAAGACGACGAGGTGGACTACTCGGGCTATACCGATGTGGCCATTACGCAGTTTACACTGGGCACACTGAATAGATATGTGCATACCACATCGAGCAAGACGGGCAACGATACCACCGTAGTGAATACGGTGACGGGCTCGAACTATAAAATGACCATCGACCACCTAAACCAGCGCATCTATAATGTCACTCCGCTACCCGTAGGCACCGACGCCAAGCACGTTATCTGCACCATCGGGACAAAGAATGGCGGTGTGGTGGCCCTGCAGTCGGCTACGAGCGACTCGCTGAGATGGCATTCGTCTACCGACAGCATCGACCTGAGTGTGCCGCGTATCTTCCGCGTTTTTGCCCCTGATGGTGTCAACACACGCGAGTATACCGTCACGCTGAATGTCAGCGATGATACCGGTGTCAGTTTCGAGTGGCAGCTGGTGAGGACTGACGAGGCGCTGGCCTGGACCGAGGGAATGCGCCTCGAAGCCTATGGCGACAGCGTCCGCCTTTGTCCCAAGGACAGCATCGTGGGGCGCTCGACAACGGCCTGCTACATGTTGACAGATGACGGACGCCTGTGTTGCTCGACCGACAACGGACAGACGTGGCGTGATGAAACCTTGGACGACAATGCAGCATTCCTGCCTATGGCCGGCGAGGCTGTTTGCATCAGCTGGCCCTATGGTCCTGCCGACAATACCGACTATGTGCTCCTCGTTGGCAAACCCAGGAAGGAGAACGTTGGCACGATGCGTGTGTGGAGAAAGATTGAGAGCCACGACGGCAGCAAGGGACAGTGGGTGTATATGCCCTTCGACGACGATAACAACTATCCCCTGCTCCTGAACGACAACATGACTATCGCCTTCTATAACAATATGGTGATGGCCGTGGGCGACTCCAAGACGATCAGGATCTCACGCGACCAAGGTATCTCGTGGCGTCTGAATACCGACTACGACTTCCCCTCAACGCTCAGCGGCGACCACGTGACTATGGCAACCGACACCCAAGGACGCCTCTGGCTGCTCACCAGCAGCGGACAGCTGTGGCAGGGAACGCTACGCTAAGTAATAAGTGATGAGTGAAAAGTATTTCTTCAAGAAAAAGATGTGGATGGTGAAAGTGCTGTTGGCACTACTCACTTATCACTTTTCACTCATTGCTTCAAAGGCGCAAGACGACCCAGAATACC
>Ga0310696_10006209_pt1 | contig 14229 bp, 9 predicted proteins | sample AusTroGonzalo_MG_4_FD_203885 | JGI IMG/M metagenome (GOLD analysis project Ga0310696, IMG submission 203885) | Bovine rumen microbial communities from tropical cattle in Woodstock, Queensland, Australia - Gonzalo_02 (v2) (version 2) | ecosystem: Host-associated > Mammals > Digestive system >...
CCCCTGGCTCGAAGCCGTGAAGGCCATTGCCCCGCAACAGGTGATGATCTACACCATCGACCGTGAGACGCCCACCCAGGGACTGCTCAAGGCAACCCACGAACAACTCGACCAGATCCGCGACCGTGTCATCGCCGCCGGAATTCCCTGCTCCGCCAGTTATTAACCTTCTGTCAAGGTTAGAGGCCAGAAAGTAAATTCAGTGTATTTACTTACCAAATTCAGTGTATTTACTTACCAAATTCAGTGAATTTACTGCACAAATACACTGAATTTACAATTTAACCTGTCATATCATAGAAACATAAATCCCCGCTGAATGGCGGGGATTCATAATAATTATGATAAAAAACAAAACTGTTACTTACACATAATGCCTCGTTTAGAGTGCTCGAGGAAGGTGATGATGGTCTGGATCTCGGGGCCGTCGGGCACCTGATCCCTGATCTGGTTGATCACATCAAACACACTGGTCTTTCCATGGAAGAGCAGACGATAGGCATTGGCGATATGCTTCTGCACCTTCTCGTCGATGCCTGCGATCTTCATCATCGTGGTGTTAGGACCGCCATAGGTCATCGGATTACCACCGGCTATTACAAACGGGGGTACATCGTGAGAGAAGGCACACCCAGCCTGAATCAGGGAGAGACGGCCAGCACGGGTGTTGGCATTCTGGATGGCGCCGGAAGAGAAGATGACACCATTGCCGACCTCGCAGTCGCCTGCAATCTTAGTGCCATAGCCAAACACACAGTGGTCGCCCACAATGGTGTCATGACTGATATGGGTACCTTCAAGCAGGAAGTTATCGTTACCGATGACAGTACAACCATCCCTATTCGTGCCGCGGTTAATGACCACATTCTCGCGAATCACATTGTTATTACCGATCTTAACGTAGGACTTGGCACCACGGTAGTTGAAATCCTGCGGCAGGGCGGCAATCACCGAGCCCTGGTGGATCTTGTTGTTGTTGCCGATACGTGAGCCGTCGCAGATCGAGACGAAGGGGAAGATGATACAGTTGTCACCGATCTCCACATCGTCCTCGATATAGACGAAGGGGAATATCTTACAGTTGTTGCCGATCTTAGCCTTTGGGCTGATCTCAGCTTTTGGACTTATTTCACTTGCCATAACTTTTCACTTTTAACTTTTAACTTCTCACTTCTATTTTCCGCCGCCTCCGAGGGCTGTATAGAGCGATACCACCGACTGCATCTTGTTGAAGTCGTCAGTCGCCAGAGAGAGCTGAGCCGAGAGAAGCTGCGTCTGGGCGGTCAGCACCTCCAGATAGGTCGTGCCCTTGGAGTGGTAGAGAGAGATGGTGGCATCGACAGCCTTTGAGAGTGCTTCGACACGCTGGGTCTCCAACTTGGCATTGTCGTCATACTTGTTGTAGTTGACCAAGGCGTTAGACACCTCGTTGCCAGCCTTGAGGATGGTGTTCTGCCAAGTGTTGAATGCCTGCTCATACTGCAGCTTGCTCGCCTTCAGACCAGCGATGAGCGCACCGCGCTGGAAGATGGGCTGTGTGAGCGAGCCAAACAGTGAGGTGAGCCATTTGCCGGGATTCAGGCCGCCGTTGTTGTTGGTGAAGGCGGCAGAGACACCGATCGTGATGTTCGGATAGAATCTTGAACGGGCTGTCTGCACATCGTGGAAACATGAAGCCAGCTCCATCTCGGCATTATGCACGTCGGGACGGTTCTGCAACAGAGCCACACCCACACCTACGGCAAACTCGTCGGGCAGCGACTGGGCTGCGAGTGTGGAACGGGGGATCTGCTGACCAGGCTGTCCGATGAGCAGCGAGAGGGCGTTCTCGGTGGCACGTATCTGACGCTCAAAGTCGTTGATCTGCGTCAGCGTGGAGAGATAAGCGGCCTCAGCACTGTGCACGGCATTGGCACGAACACGACCCAGGTTGAACTGCTGCTGCGTGATGTTCCATGTCTCCTTCGCCATCTTCGACATCTCCTTCACGATGCGGAGCTGCTCGTCGAACATCAGCAAGGTGTAGTAGCTGTTGGCAATGCCACTGACAACCTGGGCACGGACAGCCATCTGATAGTCCTTGAAGGCGAGGAGCTGCATCTGCGTGGAGCGCTTCTGCGACAGGATGTTTCCGAAAAGGTCGATCGTCCATGAGGCCGACACGGGAATAGAATAGCTCTTGGTCTCCACCGACGGACTGGTATGCAGCGTGGCAATCGTTCCCATAGGCTGCTGTGAGCCGAGGGCGATGCCTGGCAGGAACGCCAGCTTGGCTGCCTTCAGCATCGACTCATAGATCTGGACGGTCAGGGCAGCGTTCAACAGGTTGCTGTTACGCTCCAGACCCTGCTCGATAAGCTGCTGCAGCTGAGGGTCGGTAAAGACACTGCGCCAGGGCAGGTTGCCAAAGGAGGCTGTGTCCTGTGGGGCTACTGCCAACGTGTCGGTGGGTGAGAGAGGGTCGCGGATGAGACCTTCGGTGTCCACGGTCGGGCGCTCGTATTTGTTATAGAGTCCGCAGCTCGACAGCAGCAGGGCTGCGGACATGAATATCATTATTTTCTTCATATTACTTCTCTATTTCATAATCAACGGGTTTCGCATGTGCATACTGGGCCAGTTCGGCTGCAACCTCGGCATTCTCCTCATCCTCGAACTTCAGCGGTCTGATCTTCTCCTGGAGAGACTGGAAGATGACAAACAGCGTAGGAACGACGAAGATCTGCAGGATGGTACCGATGAGCATACCGCCCACGGCTGCGGCACCCAGTGTCTGGTTACCGTTCTTACCAACACCCGAGGCAAACATCATCGGCAGCAGACCGATCACCATGGCCAGTGAGGTCATCAGGATAGGACGCAGACGGGCGGCGGCACCAAGTACGGCAGACCAGGAGATGGCCATACCCGTCTGACGGCGCTCCAGGGCGAACTGCACAATCAGGATGGCGTTCTTTGCCAACAGGCCGATCAGCATGATCATCGAGATCTGCATGTAGATATCGTTGGCATGACCGAAGAGGTTGGTGAACAGGAAGCAGCCTGCCAATCCGAAGGGCACTGACAGCAATACGGACAACGGCAGGATGTAAGACTCGTACTGTGCCGAGAGGATCAGATAGATAAAGATGAAACAGAGCAGGAAGATGATACCTGTCGTGTTAGAAGCCTTGGCCTCCTCACGGGTCAGACCGGAGAAGTCGTAGGTGTAACCTGCAGGCAGTGTCACGGCAGCCACATCACGGATGGCCTGGATGGCCTCACCGGTAGAATAGCCGTTGGCAACCGTACCTGTCACGTTAATAGCGGTGAACAGGTTGAAACGGTTGATGTTCGACGGACCATAGACACGCTCCAGGTTACAGAACTCCTTGACAGGAGCCATACCTGCCGGCGTACGTACATATATATTATTAAGCGAGGCCTCCGTCATGCGGCTGTCAGGCGTGCCCTGGATCATCACGATAGAGCTTACCATAGGCGTTGAAGTTGGAGGCGTAGAGACCGCCATAGTAACCCTGCAGCGTGGAGAGGACCGTAGCGGGCGAGATGCCGCTCTGCTTACACTTGGCCACATCCACGTGTACCATATACTGCGGGTAGTTCGGGTTGTAGGAGGTCTGGGCTGCCTGGAACTCGGGACGCTTGTTGAGTTCATCGAGGAACTCCTTCACGATGCCATAGAACTTACTCAGGCTACCACCGGTACGGTCCTGCATCACCAGTGACACACCACTGTTCAGAGAGTAACCAGGGATCATTGGGGGTGAGAATGCCAGCACCTGGGCATCCTTGATATGAGCCGTCTTGATGAAGATCTGGGCAACGACACCCGTGGCATCGTAGGGATTGAGGAAGAAACGGTAGATACCGTCGCCCTGCCACAGTCCGCTGATCTTCCACCAGAGACCTTTCTGACGCTCACTGAACGGCTTCAGCTTCATGATAAACGTGGCCTGGTCGGAACCGGCACCGGCAATGAAGTTATAACCCTGGATCTGCTCACGATTCAGGATGGCCGGATCGGCTGCCAGGATAGAGTCAACTTCATTGATCACCTGACGCGTACGGGCCACTGAGGTGGCTGGCGGCATGGAGATGGTACAGAAGATGGTACCAGTATCCTCATCGGGCACAAGACCGCTCTTCGTGGTGAACATCATGATGCTCATCACCACGATACCGATCAGCACTGAAACGATGATGGCTACCGGCTTGCGCACCAGTTTCTCCAGGATGTTCTTATATTTACCGATGGTTGTATCGAAAGCCACGTTGAACGACTGATGGAAACGGTCGATGCGCGACAGCTTCTTCTGATGACCCTCCTCGTGAGGCTTCAGGAAGATGGCACAGAGCGCCGGTGACAGTGTCAGGGCGTTCAGGGCCGAGATGACAATGCTGACAGCCATCGTCACACCGAACTCACGGTAGAACGCACCGGAGGTGCCGCCAATGAACGATACCGGCACGAACACGGCTGCCATCACCAGCGTGATGGAGATGATTGCGCCAGAGATCTCATTCATGGCATCGATAGAGGCAGTGAGCGGTGACTTGTAACCCTGATCCAACTTGGCATGCACGGCCTCGACCACCACGATGGCATCATCCACCACAATGGCGATCGCCAGCAGCAAGGCAGAGAGAACAAGCAGGTTGATGGAGAAGCCCATCACGTTGAGGAAGAAGAACGTACCGATCAGAGACACCGGTACGGCAATCAGCGGGATCAGCGTGGAACGCATGTCCTGCAGGAAGATATACACCACGAGGAACACCAGTGCCAGTGTCATGAAGAGCGTGAACACCACCTCCTCGATAGAAGCATAGAGGAACTCGGTCACGTCGTAGTTGATCTTGTAGATCATGCCCGGCGGGAAGAGCTTCGCCTGCTCTTCAAGCTCTGCCTTCACCTGGCGGGCGATATCGTTGGCGTTAGAGCCTGCGATCTGCTGCACCATACCCATCACAGAGGGCTGGTTGTTGTTTCTCATCGAGACGCTGTACATCAGACCGCCCAACTCGATTCTTGCCACATCCTTCAGCTTCAGCGTCGAACCGTCGGGCTTGCTCTGAACGATGATATTGCCGAACTCCTCAGGGGTCTTCAGACGACCTGTATAGCGCAATGAATACTCATAGGCCACATCCGATTGCTCACCGAAGGTACCAGGGGCAGCCTCGATATTCTGTTCTGCCATCAGGTTGGAGATATCACTTGGCATCAGACCATGCTGCTTCATCACATCAGGCTTCAGCCAGATACGCATGGAGTAGGTCTTCATACCAGGGCTCATCACGTCACCCACACCTTGAATACGCTTCAGGGCCGGGATGATGTTGATGTTGGCGTAGTTCGTCAGGAACTGGTCGTCGTAACGGCCGTCAGACGTCAGGGTGTACATGATCACCTGTGAGGACTGACGCTTCGTCACCGTCACACCCACACGTGTCACCTCGGCAGGCAACAGTGCCTGAGCCTGCGACACACGGTTCTGCACGTTCACGGCACACATATCGGCATTGATACCCTGACGGAACAGGATCTGGATCTGTGCTGAACCGGCAGATGCCGTAGAGGTCATATAATCCATACCTTCCACACCGTTGATACTCTCCTCAAGCGGCGTGATCACGGAATTCTTCACGGTCTCGGCGTCAGCACCGGGGTACTGGGTCTGCACGACGACAGTAGGCGGCGCAATATTCGGATACTGCTCAATAGGCAACGACACCAGGCCGATAAAACCTAGCAAGACGATGGCTATAGAGATCACCGTCGAGAGTACCGGACGTTTGATAAATGTTGTAAAAGTCATATTTTACCTTTTTACTTTTTCACCTTTTTACCTTTTTTACTTCTTCATCGCTCCCACAATGTCGCCGGCACTCATCGCCTTTGCCTGGTCAGCAATCTTCTGCTGATACTTCTCCGGCGTAATGGGAACAATCTCCATGCCATCATGAAGCTTGGTAATACCATTGGTGATATACTTGTCACCAGCCTTCAGACCCTCGGTCACAATATAGGTGTTACCATCGTTCTGGGGATCAACCTTGATCTCGGTGTATTTCACCTTGTTATCCTTATCGAGGACATAGACAAACTTCTTGTCCTGCACCTCAGACACACAGCTCTGGGAGATAATGATAGCATCGCTATTGCTGTGAGGGATGATGATCGCACCTGAGCCACCACTCTTCAGCACTTTCCCTGCATTGGGGAACACGGCGATGATCTGTACAGAACCGGTGGTAGGATCGATCACACCGCTCATCTTGGTGACACGGCCTTCCTGACCATACTCCGTTCCATCAGCCAGCCTCAGCTTCACGGCAGGCATGGCGTCGATGGCACCAGTGAGACCACCGGCGTTCTTACCCATGGCAAGCACGTCCTTCTCGGTCATGGAGAAATACACCTCCATCGAGCTGATATTAGAGACGGTGGTCAGCGTATTACTGGCACTGACAAGCGTTCCGACCTTTAAGGGCAGAGAGCCGACGACACCGGCTGCGGGACTCTTCACGTAGCAGAAGCTCAGCATCTCCTTGGCAGAGGCAAGACTGGCCTGAGCTGCTGCCAGACCAGCCACAGCACTCTCGTAGCTGTTCTTTGACGACTGAAGCTCGTAATCACCGATCACACCACTCTCAAAGAGCTTCTGAGAGTTCTCGTAAGTCAGTTTAGCAGTGTTTAATGAAGCGGTGGACGTATTCACCTGGGCCTGTGCCTGACGCACCTGAGCCTGGTAAGTCACATTATCCAAAACGAAGAGCACCTGTCCGGCACTCACCGTCTGACCTTCCTTCACATTAATCTGCGTAATAAAGCCCTGTACCTTCGGATGGATCTCCACATCCTGCACACCCTTGATGGTAGCCGGATAAGAAGATTGCATCGTGGTGCTTGATGTGCCCACTGTCACTACAGGATACTCATTGTCGCCAAACGACGGGCGACCGCCACCACCTCCGCACGATGCCAAGAGCATCGAGGCAGTAGCCAACATCAAAACTTTCTTCATTTTCATACCTATTATTTTGCTTTTTAGAATTTTCCGATGTGCAAAGGTACGAAAAATATATCGGTAGATATATGGAATTTAACAAAGTTTATTGGCAATTAGACTTTTATAGAAAACTTGTTCCGATATTCGACATCAATATGAACATTATTGAACATACCAAATCAGACATCATGGCGAAACAAGCCCCATTTCACGTGCTTTCTCCAACAACAACTGCATCAATGGCTCACGTTCATTTTCTACCTTATTGTCGAGCACGGCATCCTTGAGATATTGTTTCAGTACACCTACCTCACGGCTGGGTTTCAGATGGAATAGTTCCATGATCTCATTGCCATCGATCACAGGCTGCAACAAGCGTACATAGTCCTTGGCTTTCAAGTCGGCAAGCTTCTCGCGTACCATACGGAAATTCTCAAGGAACAACTTCTTACGCACCTCGTTCTTCGAAGTGATATCGGCTTCACAGAGGGTCATCAGGTCATCAATGTCCTCACCAGCATCGTTCATCAGACGACGGACGGCAGAATCGGTGACCTCGTCATCGGCAATGGCGATGGGTCGCATATGGAGATCAACAAGCTTCTGAACATATTTCATCTTCATATCCATCGGGAGCATTAGCCGACGGAATATCTGTGGCACCATCTTGGCACCAATGAGATTATGGTTATGGAAAGTCCAACCGACAGATGGATCCCAGCGTTTCGATTTGGTCTTGCCGATGTCATGCATCAATGCAGCCCAGCGCAGCCACAGGTTATCCGACTGTGCCGCTACATTCTCCAAGACCTCCAGGGTATGGTAGAAGTTGTTTTTATGGGCACGTCCGTTCTTCTGCTCCACAATATCCAATGCGGCGAGCTCCGGCAAGATAAGTTGGAGTAGTCCTGTACGCTGAAGATAGTCAAAACCGATACTGGGATGAGGTGCCAGAATGATCTTGTTAAGCTCATCCTTGATACGCTCACCACTCACGATACGGATCCTGTCAGCCATGCGCTCGAGAGCTACAAACGTCTCTTCCTCAATCTGGAAGTTGAGTTGGGTAGCAAACCGCACACAGCGCATCATGCGCAGCGGATCGTCGGAAAACGTAATATCCGGTTCCAAGGGCGTAGCAATAATACCATCCTCCAAGTCTGCCAGTCCGTTAAAGGGATCCACAAGTTCGCCGAAGCGTTGGCGATTCAGACAGATGGCCATCGCATTGATGGTAAAGTCACGACGATTCTGATCATCTTCCAAGGTACCATCCTCCACAATAGGTTTACGGGAATCGTGGCTATAGCTCTCCTTACGTGCACCGACAAACTCCACTTCATACTCCTTACCCTTCTGGCGGAACTTTACCTGAGCAGTACCAAAATTTTTGAACACAGATAGATGGGCCTTCTTGCCTACCATCCGTTTCAGTTCCTCTGCAACGGCGATGCCACTCCCAACGACTACTACATCGATGTCATTAGAAGGACGTTCCAGGAATATATCTCTCACATAACCACCAACTACATAGCACTCCAGGCCCAATCGGTCTGCAGCCTCACTGATTTGATGAAAGATGTCTTGATTCAACAACTCAGCCAGTTCTTCGTCGGAATATAATATCATATAAATATTTACTCTTTTATTTTCATTTCTTTGGTAATTCAAGAATAAAGCGGCAACCATCATGATAGGTCTTATCAAGGAACAGATCACCTCCCAGACTCTGACTATGACGCTTACTTAAAGGCAGACCGAGTCCAAGTCCCTCGGAGAGTTCATTGACCTTCGTAAACGGAACGAACATCTGATCATAATAGGCTTCAGACATACCAGGCCCATGATCCTCCACAATAAAGCGAATGGTATTATCCGTCTCTTGTATTTGGAACAACACTAAAGCACCACCAGAATACTTGGCCGCATTATAAAGGAGTTCACGCAACGTACGCATCAGATACAGGCCATTGCTACGAATACGATAGCTATCAGGCACGTCGCTCTCAAACGTAACATTGATCTCTGGGAAGTGTTCCCTGGTATAGGAAATAGCCTCAGAAGCCACCTCATTACAGGACACCATTTCGTCCTTATGCATACTAAGTTCAATGGAAGCACCGGCATCAGAACTATCATAGAGCATCAACAACATACGTGAGAGCGTCTTTGTGTTATGATCCATCATTTCAACGATCTTCTTCACCTCATCATGAGGAATCTCACCCAGACTATTACGCAGCACCTGGGCAAAGCCCATAATAATATTTAATGGAGTGCGAATCTGATGGGTTACATTCTGGATAAAGAGCGTTTTCTGACGGTCTGCATCTTCTGCCAACTGTGCAGCCCCCACCAGTTCTTCATTACTACGTTTAGTCTCATCAGCTGCCTTCTTGATATCACTGACATGACGGTCAAGCGACTCCTGCATGGTGGCAAAGCTGTTCTGTAGCTGACCTACAGCATCATCACGCTTCGTATGGGGAATGCGCTCCGCATAATTACCTGAGGCCAGTTCCTGGGATTGTGTCAGAAGCTGGTTCAAGGGTTCAATAGCCTGGGCAACGATACGCCTAGTGATCAAGAGGATAACGACCAGACCGATGACAATCAGCGGAATAATGATATAGGCAAGCCGATAATAGGCCTGAAGGATCTCACGGTCAGGAATGACCAAAGCAAGACACCATTTGGTATCAGGCACAGGCTGGTAACACACCAGACATGACGTACCATTGATAGATACACGCATATGACCTTTTGCGCCAGTTGTCATCTCATGTCCCAAGGCGACTAAATCTGATTGTTTCTCGACATCGAGATCCTCGAAAATAGTCTTATTCAACTCTTGCGTTGAATCCGGATGGATAACAAACCGTCCTTCGCTATTGACCATCACGAAATAAGTGTTCGGATATGGCTGTTTATCAATGATTGTCTCTTTCAGGCGATTTAAGGACAAATCGGTAGAAATGACTCCTATAAACCGTCCGTCTTCCATATACAAAGGTTTGCAATAAGAGGCTATGATATTCTTGGTGTATAGAGAGTTGTTATTAAAGTCATTAAAAGGATCCGTCCAACAGGGTTTCGCCAGATGTTTCGGCTGTTTATACCACACCTGATTATAATAGTCATAGGCTGCCTCCCTTGCTGTCACGACAGAATCACCTTCTCTTATGGAATAAGCCGAAAACGGTCCCTGCTCTGGAAAAACGTCCGGTTCTGTGGTAATGGAACAGCCATTGACATGACTATTAAGCAATACCACACGATGAGAAAAGGCCAACAAAGAATCGGGATTCAGAAACTCCAGTGCCATCCAGCCATTGGCGTTGGTTGCTGTCTCCACCGTATTCATACAACCTGTGACACGCGACACCGTGTTATCCAACACACTGGTTATATGTTCAGTGACCTGTTTACGGAGCAATAAACGCGACTGTACGAACATCACACCCAGAGAGGCCACAAACACAAGGACAGAAAGAAGCAGGATACTGACTCCAAGCTTAGACGAGAGTGAATGGCGTATCTTATCCATGATGTTCCTCCTTTCCTATGGCTTCCCTCGACAGTTCAAGCAGATGATTGAGCAGTTCCGTAATGACTTCACCTTGTTTCTGGATATCATCCGCCATCATATCAACATCCTCAGGCTTCATCGTCTCCAGATGCCACAGGTCACCCACCCGTTCAGAAATCGACTGAACAGGCGACAGCATCTGATTGGTCATATTATGAAGGAAGGAGGTCTTCAAACGATCAGCTGCCTGAGCTTGATGATAGGCCACACGTAAGCGCTCACCTTGTCCCTTTAGTTCTTCATTCAACTTCTCCAACTCATCCACATGCTTGGCCAAGGCCTGCTGCATGTGCTGGAAATGATTCTGCAACTGACCTATCTCGTCATGCTGATGACTATCCGGAACGGGTTCATCATAATGGCCACTTGCAATACGACGAGCCGACCTCGTCAGGAATAGCAGAGGTAACAATCTACGATGGATAATGAGCTGGCTTAAAAGTGCCAGAAGGAGAATACCGACAATGGCGATCAGCAATACATAGGTCAGCAATCGGTTATAATCACCAAAGATATCATCCTCAGGATAGACAACACCCACACTCCAGCCCATGTCTTCCAAATACCGTCCTGCAACCACATTACGTGTAAAAGGCTTATAGAATACAAAACAGTCCTTGCCGTCCATCTCAATACGCTTATAGCCCTTCTGGCCTGACATCATGGCATCTACGGCCTCTTTCACGGAAGGATCAGAACCATGTTCCAACTGCGTATAAACCGTCTCATGCAGGCGCTTGGTACTGTCAGGATGAACAATAAAAGAGCCATCAGTACCTAACAGCACACTATAAGAATTCTCTGACGGTTTGGCAGAAAGGACTATCCGTGAAAGCATGTTGATAGTTACATCAACACCCACTATACCGATACGTTTCCCTTTTGCGTCGTAAATCGGCAAACAGAAAGTGGTGATTGCCTCACTATTTGAATCGAGATCCTCCAAAGGATCTGTCCAACAAGGTGTACCTTTTCTCATCGGCTCTGTGTACCACACCTGTTGATTATAGGGTTTATTCCCAAAAGTCTCTGAACGCACAATCTTTGAGCCAGTCGCAGAACGGTAATAATATGCCATAAAGAGTTCACGATCCTTATAATAATAGGGCTCGAACGCAATGGCACAACCTGCGATATAAGGATTCGACTCCACAAGTCTGCGACTATACACATACATCATATCGGGATTGTCAAGGTGGCGATACATATTAAAATACATATTACCAGTTGACTGCTCCACACTCAACAGGATAGCATCGATATGCTCCATGGTACCGTCAAGTGTTTGTTCCGCCTTCAAGATAGCCTCCTCTCTCACCGTCTTACGCGAAAAATGAAGCATCGCAAAAAGTGCTACTGCGAGTAACGCAGCAACAAGCGAGACAACCTTCAAACTTATCCTGGTAGATAGTTTATTGGTGAACAACTTAGACCATTGTAGCATATCAATATAGCGCAGCTATGTTCTGTATCTTGTAATTTTTCTGCAAAATTACGAAAAAATATTCAGATATCAACGATTATACCTATTTTTTTTGTATCTTTGCAGACAATAACAACAAACTAAGGACAATAAGCTAGATTATGAAGATTCTATTAATCGGTGGAACTGGCACCATCAGTAGTGCCATCACCAGACAGTTAGCAGAGAGTGGCCACGAGCTTTGGCTGCTGAACCGTGGTAACCGCAAGGCAGAAGTGCCTGCAAGTGTGAAACAAGTCATCTGCGACATCAACGACGAGACGACCGTTCTCCAGAAGATCGGCGACACACGGTTTGATGCCGTCTGCGAGTTCATTGGTTTTGTAACCTCTCAGGTGGAGCGCGACATTCGTCTTTTCCGTAACCGCACGAACCAGTACATCTACATCAGTTCTGCCTCAGCCTACAATAAACCGGCTGCCAGTCACGTCATCACAGAAGGAACGACACTGGCCAACCCCTACTGGCAGTATTCGCGTGACAAGATAGCCTGTGAGGAACTGCTGATGCGCGAATACCGCGAGAACGGGTTCCCTGTGACGATCGTCCGACCTAGTCACACCTATTGTGAAAGAGGCGTACCCGTCAGCGTTCATGGACCCAAAGGCAGTTGGCAGGTCTTGAAACGTATGATGGAAGGCAAACCCGTGATTGTGCAGGGTGACGGTACCTCGTTATGGACCCTGACATGGAACGAGGATTTCGCCAAAGGTTTCATCGGCCTAATCGGCAATCCCAAGGCCATCGGCGAGGCCTTCCAGATCATGAGCGACGAGCAGTTATCTTGGAATCAGATCTATGCCTCGGTTGCCAAGGCCCTTGGCGCAACGTTCCGTCCTTACTATGTGGCCTCCTCATTCCTGGCCGATGTGTGTCCCAAAGAATATGACCTCCTAGGAAACCTGATCGGCGATAAAGCCGTCAGCGTGGTCTTCGACTGTACCAAACTCAAACGAGCCGTACCCGGTTTCCAGGCCACGACTCGTTTTGACGAAGGGGTACGCCGATGCGTCGCCTACCTGCTCAGTCACCCCGAACTACAGGTTGAAGATCCTGAATTCGATGCCTGGTGTGATCGTGTGATAGAGGCTCAGGAACAGGCAAAATCCAGCCTCAAAGTATAAAAAGTCAGCCAGCCTTGAAGATTTTTCGCTTTATAGGCTGGCTTTCTCATTTTTTTATGTATCTTTGCAGGCGGTATGAGTATTAAAAAGATTCTTCTTATAGCATTTTTGTTGGCAGGGGCAGTTGGTGTCCGTGCCCAACAAGCGCTTGACATGATCCGAAAAGACCCATCGTTTGCCGTCACAAACTATGCGCTCTACCCTGACAGCTCAGAAAACGCCATGACGCCAGCCCCTGCAGGCAAGCGTCCCTTCTATATCTCGCATTACGGTCGTCATGGTTCCCGCTATATCAACAAGCGGATGGGTTACGATATCCCTTATTTTATGATGAGCCGCGCTGACAGTCTCGGACAATTAACACCAACAGGTCATGAAGTGTTAAGACAGATACGCCTGATTATTGCTGATTCCGAGCTGCGATGGGGTGACCTGACCAGTTACGGACACCAACAGATTCGTCGGATTGCTGCTCGTATGGTACATAGGTTCCCAGAATTGTTTGAGGGGGAAGCTTATATGAATGCCCGTAGCACCACATCCAACCGATGCATCCTCAGTATGGCCAGTACCATGCTCGAACTGATGAAATATAATCCAAACCTGAAAATCAGGATGGAAGCTTCCAATTACACCATGTGGTACATGAACCATCAGGACGAGCTACTTTCTTGGAAGGGCATGACGCCTGCTGCCAAGGCTGCCCATGAGGCCTTTGAAGATAAGTTGAAAGGTAATCCGACTCTGATGAAGCTGTTGTTCCAGGATCCTGACTCAGTCCAAAAGGTGATTGATGAGCGGAAGCTGAACTATTTTCTTATTAAGATGGGACTGTTCCTGCAACACACACATCTTTACAAGAGTGGTTACCTGACGGACATTTTTACGGTAGAAGATCTATACCGCCTTTGGCAGGATGATAATGCCTGGTGGTATATCCAATACGGTGCATGCAAACTCAACGGTGGTCATCAGCCTTACATCCAGCGGCATCTGCTTCGACAGATCATTAACGAT
>Ga0310696_10006210_pt1 | contig 14227 bp, 12 predicted proteins | sample AusTroGonzalo_MG_4_FD_203885 | JGI IMG/M metagenome (GOLD analysis project Ga0310696, IMG submission 203885) | Bovine rumen microbial communities from tropical cattle in Woodstock, Queensland, Australia - Gonzalo_02 (v2) (version 2) | ecosystem: Host-associated > Mammals > Digestive system >...
TCCCTAATTTTATTTATTCTTTATGAAATCTAACTGTAATGCTTGAAATATCCTTGGTCATATTACAACCACCCTCTCTTATAAATCTATCAACAGGATCTTCTATCATCATCTTCTGCTCTTCGATCCATTCTCTTGTTTGATCACATGAAACATTTATAGATTTACAGTTCATTAATTTGTCATAGATCTTTAGTATACTATAAGCATCTCCAGAAAACTCTATTGTATTATTATCGATTTGCTTCATTTCCTTTGCTGTTTCATATGAATATCCAGCTAACAAATCGAACAATAGGAATATACCCGGACCTATAGTAGAACAATACTTAGTATAATTTGTATCATAGAAAGATCTAATTTCAAACATCTTTTCGACCGGCACATAGTTAGTATTCGAATCATGAACCACAATAATAGGCTGTAGTGGTTGTTTCCATTTTTCCTCTATGGATTTTCTAATATTGTTCATAAATCCACATGCCATGATAGACGAAGTTCCACCCTGAATTGGTAGATTAACCCCAAGTCGTTTTATTCTTGCCACCAAATTTGTTTTTTCTCTATCGGTTTTTGCTTTTGGTAGATATTCATAAAACTCTCTTACTCTTAGTCTATCTCCCAGCATTGTATTAATATATCCATCATGCTCTAGCGGAAATTGTCCTTGATAATCCACATAAGTACGAAGCTGTGGGAATGATTTATACAATGACTGGATGATATTATCTGCTTCTTCCAGACTTGCATCTAATCTTTCGGCTAGACTATTTTTTCCTAGTCCATATAATACGCCAAGGAATACAGTCTTAAAACGCTTTCTCCACATCTTTTTTTGTTTCTTACTTAGCTTTTCCCAACCGTCAGTTCCAAGATAAAGTTGGGCAGAGTAAATATAGATATCTTCACCGGAATTAAATTTAGCTATAAGATCAGGATCACCACTTGCATATCCAGCTGCTTTCACCTCTGCACTACTAATATCAAAGTAAGTCAGTAATTGATCGCTTCCACCATATACTAGGTTACCATTTTCATCCCAGACATGCGGAGGACAGAGTACATCCTTACAATCTCCATGGCTTATTATAGTATGGAAACCACTACTCCATCTTTTACTAGACTTTTCATTGACCTGATATTTAACGAAACATTTCTCAATAGCACCAGGTTCATTTTGGTCTGCATATCTGATTGGTATATGATTCTCATTTTCGATAACAAATCTATTATTTTTCTTAAACATGCCATCACTTCCAACATATGTAGAACATAATTTTGCATATTTTTTGTACAATAGATAATTTATCACCATCTTCCTCATAAAGAAGAATGGATCTCTTGTCATTTCATCCGGATCAAACGGCTTTTCATACTCAAGAAACTGAGAATTCATATCCGGGAAGAATTGAGTTTGGGCAGTAAATCCATTAAAGTCAGTCCATATTTCCTTCACTTTATCCGAACATGAATAAACTACTTCAAATTTACCACTCTTTGTAACTGTCTTATTTTTCTTCGCCTGTGGACTTTTATAATGACTCATGGCCAATATAAAAACCTTCTCTGGATATATACTCTGTGGTAAGTAGTCGGGCGTTGAATTTACTACATAATTCTTCCACTCGTTCATAAATTCAGAATACGCCACATTAATATCACTAATTCCTCGGCTACTGTAGAATTTATCTGTTTCCGGAAGTTGTTGTGTACTCTCCATCATAGCCGCTAAGAATGCAGATTGTGGTAGATATAGTTTTGTTAAGTCATACACAATTTCATCATTCTCCTGCGGACTCTTACACTTGAAATAGCTCTCACTTATATAATCAGAGTATTCAATAAGAGTCATTTTCTTCTTCTCAAAATAGATAAATTCAGGAATGTTATTAATATCAACCAGCTGTTTAGATCTAACCTTCGATAATTCATTAAAGGCCCTCTCATAATAAAGATATTTTTCGAGCTCTATATGTTTATCTCCGTATTTTAGTTTGTTTAATCCAAATAAAGGCCCGGCATTTTCTGCAATAATTCCAAGGATCTTCTTTTTTCTAACGATAGAGTCATCAATTTTACTCTTCATTTTTACCTCAGTCATTGCAGATTTTACTATCTCAATAAACTTTCCGGCAAAATCATCACCGTATTTCAGCGATAATCCACCCTCATCCAGACCAGTACTATAGGCATCCATTTTATCAAGATTATTTGCCATTAGATTTTTTACAATTTCTACGCCGTCACCTCGATAAAATTGATTCTCCTTTAATAGTTTTTGAGCAACTGGAGTATATCGTTTTAGATTACTGGCTAGACCTTTATGTTTTTCCATTTTCCACCAACATCTGGCCTGCGCACAATATGTTATTCCCCATGCCATCATTTTATGACAATAGTTCTCATATCGTGCTCTAAATGGTTCATCTATATACAACCCACTAGACATTAACCTACATCCAAGTCGGGTATTATCTAGATTAACTTGCCAACAATCTTTACTATATTGATTTTCTCTCTTCTTGAATATTTTTAAGGTATAGAATGCATCCAAATTACAGTAATACCCAAGAATATCACTTGGAATACACATAAAAGCATTTCCCCAATATTCAAGAAGCAGTGATTTGAATTCTTGTACATAGTTGGGATATCTCTTACATAATTCATTCCATTCTTGAGTATTTTCAAAAGAGGTCTGATCAACTTTAAGAACTTTATGCTGATCTCTCTTTAGTTTTCCCTCAATTGTGAATAACATAGAGTCAATTAAGTCAGATATTCTATCAAACTCAGCATCCCATACACTTACTCCTAATACTCTCTGTGCTGTCCATTTCAAACTATACTTCTTTTCGTGTTCTCCATCCATAATATTAACTACAGATGCATCCACTAAGTTATATAGATCTACTCCTAACATTCGATTTGATGCTTGGAACTCATATTGCATATTATAAACAACAATATGATCCATTCTTTTCTTTAGAATTTCTCCAAGCTTTCCAAGAACATATTGATATTCGGGACTGCCATAACCTACTTGATGTCTAATATCTGTAAGACTAACAAATCCCGCAACTGTTTCCGTACTAATAGAAAAACCACTAAGCTCAAACCATTTATCTAGAGGCATACCAGAACCCTCATAGTCAAAACCCAAATAACAATCTAAGGGTAATGAATCAATATATTCATAAAACCTTAATGTTTCTTGATAGGTTTTTATTACTTTCTGTCTAAATTCTGGGAACTCTATCTTCTTTGTGAAAGAGGGGCTCATGAATTGTGAGATACTTAGTTCATCTGGAAATTCATTAATTACTCTTACAAATGCACCACCATCTATACTTAAACGATATAGTTTAGTACAATCAAAGTAATTTTCACTTCTTACACCAAAATGATAAAACTGCCTTAGATACTTAAAAGGTTCACCACCAACTAATAATACCGCATCACCCTCTCCAATAGTTAGGATTTTCTTTAATCTTTCATCATCAAGACTCCATAAAAATTGAAGAGTATAGATTTCATTTCCGAGTCCAGAACCATAATATGACATGTATCCTGGAGTTTCTTCTTGATCAATTAATACGATTCTTCTATTCATTTTTTTTTGTTCTTATATTATTATACACTCTAGGCTTTTTCTTTCTTTGGGGTTGCCTAGTTTCCCCAAATTTATTCTTTATTAATTTACTATCTATAAATAAGATGTTAAGTGGTTTTGAGAAGCAAAAAAAAAGAATGCCTTAAACAGCACTCCTTTTTCTGTCTACTCCCCTACTCCTTCTCTCTGATATTATGTGTAACACAGAATCTTCCTGTATTGTACCCGATCATAGAGGATATTGCCAACAATAAACAAGCCACAACTGTAGGAAGCTTGTCAAATATTACGATAAATGCCATTACCTCTGCTGCGATAAATAGCACTAAAGCCAGGAAAGCTATTTTCATAAGAGTAGCTTCCTTCAACTTCTCCCCCCAACTCGTGAGGGTAATCATAAAAACGGTTAGCCAGATAAATAACAAAGCTATACCTGATACCGCTGAGAAAAATAAATACTTTCTCATATCTCCTCAAAATTTAAAAAAAACATATGTAGAGAACTCCTTTCTCTCTAATTACTTAAGGTACATTCTACTACATATATAAGGATTTGGGAGGATATGGGGAGGAAAAAAAGAAAAGCCCCTATTTTCACAAACAAGGGCCAATATAACCTGCAAATAAATTCAAAACAAAATAATCGAATCGAATTTTTTTTTGATTACGAAAAAATGACAGAAGCTGGAAAACTCTATTTTCACAAACCATGTTTCCAAACGCGGCAGCTCATCTTCTGTCAATTAAAATCTATTTATTATCATATATAAGGCTTTAGTGGTTTTCTAAGAGGAAAAAATAAAGAGGCTCCTATTTTCACAAACTGGAACCTCTGTCTACTACTAAAACAAACAATTGAAATGAACTGATTATTTAAGATCTTTTCATATATAAGGCTTTTATAAGTTGATAAAAAGGGGTATTTAGAAGCCCTCAATATCTTATATATGAAGGGGCAGACAAAATTTTAAGATTAGTAAACTAGTGTCTGCCAAAGGATTATATAAAAATATAAATGATTTTATTAAACAAAGTTTTATTTATTTTAAAAGTAAATTTTTATGAGTAATTCAGTTGATTCATTCTTGGAGCGGGTGCAAATGATGTCGCCCACAAAGTTAAACAAAACTTTTGAGAAAAAACGTACAATTGAGAAAATTCACACTGGTGCACGTCCTAATCAAGGAAAGTATCAGTTGCTTCCTATCAACAGTACAGTAAGTGATTTCCCTTATGTGGTATTACAGAACACCCGTGAGATTAAAATGCCGCGTCGTAATGTACTAGCCGATGGGACAGAGCAAACTTATGAGGCATGGATTAAATTGCTTCCTAAAAACGCTTACACTATAAAAGATCCTTCTACGGGTCGTGAGGTAAGTAGTTTGACGGCTGCTGATGAAAAACTTCTGGATCAAGCTTACCAGGTTTGGGAAGAGCTTTATAAAGAGGTTGACGGCAGAAATAATGCGATGAATCCTACAATCGGTGGAGCTATTCGCCGCAAGAACTATACTGTGTTCTATTCATATGTAGTTTCACAGTATCTAAATGGAAACACCAGAACCCCCGATCGTCAGAACTTTAGTGCTCTGATGGTTGTAACAAGTAAAGGATTTATGGACTTAGTAGCAAATAGTATTGCAGATACTAATATTACTGCAGGTCTTTCTAATCCTAGCTGGGACAGAGATATCTATAATAGAGATGCATCTGGTAGAAAGGGTTTCTTGATGTTCTCTATCTCCAAAGCTGATGGTCCTGGTTTTAATATCAGCATCAATCATCAACTTGGTATGGAGCAGTATCTTGCAGGTGTAAAGATTCCGGAAGAAGATCTGGAGTTAATGCAGAATCCGGTTGAAGGATTTTTAGGTTGGCAAGCAAATCGTGATGAAGATTCTCCCGTTGATCAGAAGAGATTATTCAATAAGAAACTTATCACGGAAACAATCGAATTCATGACAGAGATGTTGACCAAGGTTAGACTCGCAAAGCAGAGTGGAACTAGCATTGAAGAAGCAATTTCTGTTACAAACAAAACCTTGCTTAACGAACAGGAGCCGACTAATACAAATGGAATAGCTACAAACGACCCCATTTTGGCAGAGATGGCTCGAGAAGCAGGTAAGAAAGCTGAAGGTGGTTATGGAAATAATAATTTTGTAGGTTCTAATGCAGAAGAAATTGCTGCAAAGAATACAAATCCATTCCAAACTCCACCTGTAGCAAGATTTGATCCACTAACCGGAACTCCTGTGGGTGAGGAAAAGAAACCTGAACCTGCACCGTTCCAGCAGCCAGCATTTGCAAATAATGGCTTTGGTGGAGGAACTAACGACATGCCTTTCTAAGAATGAATTATCAGGGTAGGAGAGATTTACAAAAGTCCCTCTTACCCTTTTATAATTAATTTAGTAATAGTAATGAATAATAATAAATTCAAATATGCCATAATTGACTTATCTATGTTGCTGTATAGAAATAGCTGGGTTGTAAGTAAAGATAAAAACCCGGGAGAATATACAGCCGGAGAGATTATTCAGATGACAATATGGTCTCTAAATAAATTTGCTAGAGATTATGGTATTACAGCAGATAAGTTCGTGTTTGCTGTAGATAAATGGGATCCAGAATGGAATGGATACTATACTACTTATCTCTTAGGTGGAGCATATAAAGATTCACGAGGAGATATTGAAAGTGCAAAGGGAAAAGCAGATCCTCTAAGCACTTATATGACAAAGGATAAGTTCGAGGAAATAAAAAATGATCCCGAATCAACTCCTGAAATTATTGCAGAGGCTGAAAAGAAGTTATATTATAATGAAACAAAGCAAAAAGCTAAGTTTGCATTAACTTATGAACTGGGAAAATTTGGAGTTCCTTCAATATACATACCTGGATATGAAGCTGATAATTTAATGTATCTTGCTTCTATGATGTTATATGATCCAGACCCCTCTGCAAAACCGAGTGTACTAATAACAAAGGACTCGGATGTAAGTTACTGTACATCACCAAAAATGTTACAGTTTAAAATGCCAGTTGGAAAATCAGAACCTGAATTTATAACCTATGAAAAGATGTATAGTGAAATGCCGGAAGAAATAAAAAAATTGGGAATTTCTCTATATCAATACAAATCTTTCATGGACAGTCTCGGATTGGATGGACATAACGGAATGAGAAGAACTGCTAAGGAAAGGGTCGATACAATAGAAACAATCAAACACATAATGAGTGGAGATTATTCAGATGTAGATGACATAGAATTATTTAAAAAGCAGCTTGAAACATTTGATATTGCTAAGTATCCAAGATTTGAAGAGGCAAAAAGACAAATAACTGATATTCTTCCAACAGCAGGAAAACTCGGAAGCTTAATTGATTTCCATAAGTTCTGTGACAAATATGGAATTACTAAGATTTCCGATAGATATTATACTGAATTTATTAGTAGATTTGATCCAAATTTATATAAAGAGAGATGATAAAAATACAAAGTCCTAGGGGCGGATATATGTATGAAGTAGATGAGAGTACCGGAAAAGTATACAGAGATGGGAAATATCTACCTAAAGCCCAAGCAGAGCCCACATATTGTGGAAACAGTGATGATAGTATTCCCTCATTTATAGGTATTTACTTTGGAGATAGAGGAGAAATACTAACGAAGTCAGGAAATTTAAAGAAAGTTGTAGATATAAATAGTATTAAGTAATATGGCAATTCAAAGTTTACTTCAGAATTTATTTGGAAAACCGTATACCATTGGAGAATTAATGAACATCGATCAGGGAAGACAGAGCAGAGCTAGTGGATGTACTGTATCTCTAGCAAACTCTTTCTTTACCATGAGTGAGGAGGGTGTTTTAGCGAAGTTTAAGGCATTTTTCTCAACAAATACTATCAAAGTAGTATATCTTACTCTTAAATTTATTGTAAGATCTGATACTGGTCATACACATACGGTTTTTATTCAGCTTGATCCAGACTTTACAAAAATGTCTTGGGCGGCTAATCACGTAAGAATATACTGTGACTGTGCTGATTTTAAATACAGATCTGCATACTTACTAGACAAAAGAAAATCCCTATTTGCAAATGATAAAATAAAGATTGCATTGGGACAGGCTATTACAGATAAACCTGATGGGAAGAGAGGAACAACTCTTCTATGTAAACACTCATTCGCTGCTCTTCAGTATCTAATGAGTAATTATGGATCTATAATGGCAACCCTATGAGTAAAATTTTAGCAGTAGCAGATATACACATTCACGATTATCCGCAAAGAAATCCTACTGAAAAATATAGATTATACCAAGCAAGAACGGTATGTCAAAATATAATTGAGGCAGGTAAGAGGGAGACTTGTGATATTATAGTAATTGCGGGGGATTTGATAGAAAAGTTTCTTATAAGACCCTATGTTCAGGCAGAAGTAAAGTTATTTCTCGATACCTTAATGGATAATTTCAGAGAAGGTTACATTATCTGGGGAAATCATTGTCAAGAATGTAAAAGTAATGATTCTCAGTTTAATGATTCCTGTATTTCCGTGATGTTACCGAAAAATTTACACTATGCCGATATGAAAGAAATTCAGGTTGATGGATGTAGAATTGGTTTTTATAATTGGAGACCAGAATTCGACTTAACTTGGATAAAAGGAAAGCTTGATGTATTATTCACTCACGCAACAATCTCTTATAGTCCTGACGATAATTATCATTCTCAGGAGCTAGATGAGACTAAATTTGATATAGCTTTTTGTGGTGATATTCATAAACCTGCTAAATTAGGTAAGTTTATTAGTATTGGAATTCCACAAAGATGTAAGATGTCGGACGGTGAGGAAAGTACTGGAGTCGTTCTTAATCCATCAACAAAAGAATGGAAATGGGTTAATCTAAATCCTCATGATAATCTGATGAAGTTTAAATATACAGATGTCAGAGAAAATGAGGGTTGGGATGAGAAGACTGGAACTTGGAATGTTTATAAACCAAGTAATCAGAGTATTGCTGGTGGCGTGCGAGATATAAAAATACCAGCATGGGAAGAGATTGGAAAGTTAACAAATTCGATTATTGTAGCAAACAATCTTCAACCCGTCCATGGAGAAGTCTTACAAAATATAAAAGACGTTGATTCTAAAGAAGTAGATTTTAACTTTGTTATTACTAGATTCTACTGTAAAAATTGGAGAAGTATAGATGAAGTTGAGCTTTTCTTTGGGGACATGGATAAAGTTCTGATTACTGGAGAAAACGGTTCAGGTAAGAGCAGTCTCCTAAGTGCTATTAAATATGCATTCTTAGAAAATCCACATCCTAAAGACTTAATACAATTTGGTACTAAAGAATGCTGGACTGAAGTAGAATTCTTGTATCAGGGTTCACAATATAAAATTCAAAGAGGATCTAAGAAATATGGATTCTGGATAAATGGTGAACCACAGAAATATAATTGCAAGAGAGATTTTGAAAAGGATATGCATCTAAGATTTCCGTTTATTGATTATATGGACGTGTATTTCTTTGATTCTGACCATCCAAAATTGATTGGTGATATAACTCCCGAACGTAAGAGCGAGATCATTAGTCGTTTCTATAAGATGGATAGAATTGATGCATATAATGAACAGGCAAAAATTCTACTAGAGAAATATATGCGAGCTGGTTCAAACTGGAAAGAAGAAATTGAAAAAACAGCAGAACTCCTTGGATATATTGATAGTAAAATTAGCATGTTAATCCTTCCCAATGAATCTGTTGAGCAATTAACTAGAAAAAGAAACGAAGGAGCAGTCTTACAAAAAAAGTGGTTAGAGTATAATCAATTTATAACAACCACCGCAGATCTACAAGCTAAGAAAAAAGTTACTGAGGATAGAATATTCCAAATTAACAAACAACTTAGTATGCAGAGGCCAACTGAAGAAATTTCGAGAGAGATTGATCAGCTTAATGAAAGTTTATCCTGGGTCACTAATAAAAATAATGAACTTGGGATGATAAAGAATGAAGGCCGGAGGTTGTATTTTGAGCGAAAAGATCTGGATACTAAGAAAGTTTGCCCAAGTTGTGGACGTCCTATAGATCCTGGAAAAGATTTAGAAGCACACAAAGAAGAACTCACTAGAAAAATAAATGATCTTATTGAACAACAGAAGCGAGTTTATCAAGACTTCTATAATTTTGGAATACAGGATAAGAATGAGATCGATTCCGGCTGTAAAAATGTCTTAGCCAGATATAATCATGAAATAGCCGAGAAGATTTCAGAAAGAAATGGATATCAAAGACTTGTAGGAGAACTGAATCAAGAAGAAGAGAGGCTTAAAGGTATAAATAATTCTCTTAACTCTATGGGACAGGCTCCTAAAAAAGTTGAATTACCTCAGGGATTTATGGAATTAATGGGTAAGATAGAAAGTGACCTATCTATATGGAAACAATATTCTGAACTGACGCGGGATAGAGATGAAGCTAATAATCTTATCGCAAAGTATCAGGTAGAGTTAGATAAGATGTCTACTGCTATCGATGCCTATCAAGCCTATATTAAGCTAACAGGCCCAACAGGTTTGATCTATAAAGAGATTATGACCAAATTAGCAACTCAATTTAGTGATAATAGAATTAGATATGATGTTGTTCAAAGTACATTTAGGGGAAAAGATCATCTAAATCTAGAATCCTCCTATAATCTGAACGAAAATCACGTTAGATATGTTAATTGTTCGGATGGTCAACGAACACTCTTAGATATCGACTTCTTATCTAAAATTGTTACTAGGATGGGCTTATTAATAATGGACGAATTCCTGAAACACTTAGATGCTGGAAATCACGATATTGTTCTTGATATGATAGGACAAATGAATATCGGACTAATTTTAATAAGTAGTCATATGGAGTCAATACCGGCATTTAACAACAAGTCTCTCAAACTTAGCTTAAATGATAGTGGAATAACAAAAATAAAGATGTCATGAACGAGAATAGTGAATATTTTACAACAGAAAAAATTAAAGATTTATTGAACAATTCTGTTGAAGGATCAGTAATTAGTACAGTTACTATCGGTACTGATGATATTACTAAAGATACTGCCGGAGTTCTTACTTCTATTACTGATGATGCTATAGATACTTACATAAAATCTTCAAAAATAACCAATGGTTATTGGGGAAACATTAGCAGCGGAGGTACTAGTCTTAACGATTACCTCAATCATTATGGTACTGGTACATATACTAGTACGGACTTCAATAATAAGTATTATGATAAAGCAATAGTAAGAGATATTCTAACAAGTTTATCAATAAGACTGCTAAGGGATAAGATAAAAGAAGAATTAGATCTTTGCTTAGATGATAATATGTCTAAGGCGGATCTAGTTGGGTATACTTGTGTTGGAATAATAAATAATCCAGGATATTTTAAATCTTTTAACTGGGCATTTGAAACTGAAGATGGAAGTTCTTGGTTAAAAAAATTTAAAATCTTCGTAGAATATAACTCTGATGTAAATAGTTTAGATAGTTCTAGAGTATATATCTATGCAGAACCGGGTAGGCCAGCTGGTATGTCAGAAAAAATTATAAATAGTGTTTATGACATTATCAAGATGGTAAGAAATAGTGAGGAACTTAAAAAATTATATGAATAATTTATAAGGGTATCAGTAAGAACAATAAAAAGTTCTTGCTATACCTTTATTTTTGCTCTTCATAGAACATTAAACTCTTATGTATGAGGAATTTCGCAATTGAGTTTTCATCTTCAGGAAACTCAGGTCGGCAGTTTATAAAAGAGAGCTGCTAAACGGAGATACGGGCGGATATGGAAATAAACTGTATCCCCCGTCTCCAAATTGGGATTTCCTCTTTTTTTGTCCCCTCAAAATCTTATATGTGAGAAGGTCAATGTTTAGCGATTAATTTTTGGAAGGGGGCACAAAAGGGTTCGTGAGAATAAAGTCCCCTTTTATTTTTATTCCTTTCAAAGCCTTATATATGAGAATTATAATTTTTTATTAACTTTAAAAATTTTATTAATGAATGAAAAAATAAAAGAGATTAAAGAAAAAGCAAAAAATTTTATTAATTCCCATAAAGAGGAATTACTTATTGTTGGAGCGTTTGTTTCAGGAATTCTAATAGGAGAAAAATTAAAATCGAGAGACATTAAACGCCTGAAACAGAAGAATCTTAAGTATGAAGGAATCATCGAAAATCAACGATTTGAAATCGATGGGCTTCATAAGAATAATAATAGGGCATGGTTCCACGTCGGAAAGTGTCACTATAAATTGTTTTACGAAGGAAAAAAAGCTGAAAAATTATGAAGTATGTAATAAAAGATTTATCAATGGGCATGTTTTCTAAATTCATGCCGGGAGATTCATTTTCAAGATCATATACCTACCCAGTAAAGTTCTCTGCGGAAGAACTTCAGGGGATACAAGATATGAATACTTGCATAAAAAACCCGGCATTGAGAAACACGCTCATCTCGGATTTTAACTGGGACTGTAGAAATTCCCAGGACGAGGTGTTTTTTGGGGACAAGGATGTTATTTACGTAATTGACCCACAAGCACCTATTTATAATCTAAAAGATTTATCGAAACTTCCACCAGAGATTGCCCGGAAACTAGTGATAGAAACTTGGATATGTTATCACAGAAAACCGGAAGATCTGGATGAGAGTTCATTCTTTATTAAATAACTTTTAATTTTTGGAGAAAAATGGAAAAAACTGAAGAAAAAAAGAAAGGTGCAACAAAAGTGCGCCGAGAAGAGTATTGGAGAGGCGTTGCCAGCTTAGCTTTGAAGCTTGGTACACTAAGTCAGGACGATTTTGTCCAGATACTCAAAGAAGTTGATGAAAAGCTGGGATATAAACCGGCATCAACGAATTTGGAACCAGTATTTACAAAAATATTTGGTCCAGTCCTTGAAACCGAATTATTGGATCGCCCCGAAGAAAGTAGGGGTGTTGGAAAGAGAAAGATCATGAGGATCTACTCATTCAAGAAGGGAACAGATGAAAATATGCTAAATGATACGCTTAAAGAGTACTATGCGGACATTAAGAAAAAGATATCCACAGGTATGAGATCAAAAGCGGCAGCGAAGAAAGCAAACGGACTGGCCCCGAATCTTACAATTTCGGAAGCAGATAAGCAGTATCGTGACGCTTATATTAAGAAAGCGTTGGAGATACAGAAGCAAGAAGGAATCGAGCGAAAAGAGGCGGTAAAAAAGGCAAGAAAGAGCCTACGTCGCCCACGTGCTGGAAATGTAGTTGGATTTTGGAAGTTATCTAAATTACTTCAAAGGAGGAAAAATTGGGATGCTAATTCCAAAGACATTCGGAACATTTTTGGAAAAACTCTGACAAAACAGGCATTTCAGAAGATGCTAAAGAAGTTAGAGTTGTGGGAGATAAAGTTCCACGCAGATTTTACTGAAGAGAATAGTAAAGATGGGAAGAGAATGTGGAAAATTGTCGTACGTCATAGTCCAGAGGATATAGCAACACAGCTGGAATCCTGGGCGAAAACATGGCAAATCAAACTTCCCAAAGAAGAGTGGAAAAAGAGAGAAGAAGACAATAAAGAAGTCGTAAAGAAGACAATGGTTATCACACCGGCAAAGGTGGATGATATGTCGGAGAACATGAAGTATGTTGTCTTCGTAATTGCCGGATTGATAAAAAGGTCCGGAAATCGAGGAGTTCAGCTTCTCGAGATTGGTAGTATTTTACGTGGTAATCATTATCACAGGATCGAAACTACTGATCAAGATTTGAAATCTATCATCAAAGCATTTCCCAAGTATTTTAGATTGGGTATGCAGAATAGTAGCGTTGTATTAGAAGATCCTCGCTACTGGGAAAGAGAAATTCAGGAAGAATATCACCCTAGAAAAATGGAGTGGAGAATTCCCTGGGTTATAAATTCTGGCCTCGAACTTGATGAGGTAAAGAAATTCTTCCCAAAATCCTACCAAATTCGCGAAGATGTGCGGACAAGCACGAAAGTAATTATGGTAGTGACTGATAGATCAATACTGTCTTACATAAATCTTGCTAGATTGCAAGAAAAGATGAGAGACTGTGACTTTCCTGTCGGTGCTAACGAAGCAAATCTTTCGGATAATTTAAAGAAAGAAGCCGAGATATTGAACAGATTAACGGAAACGTACCTTTTGGGGCGTACAAATGATATGATCAATAAATTAACGACGACCACCGACAAAGATAAGATTCTGATTCAAATCGAAGAAGGATACATCTAATCTAAGTCAAAAAGAAAAAAAGAGAAGGTTAATGCTGAAAAAGCAAACGACCTTTTCTTTTTATTTTTTTTTCTGCAAATAAAAAAAAGACGCCCTTACCTTATGGACGTCTATTATATTCAATATTAAAGAAGTTCTTTACTATCAAATAATTCCTCTTCAAAAGCTAAATCTGCTCCTATTTTATCTCCATTAGATGTTTGATTTTTATTTAAAAGCTCTAGCTTGAGGATTTCTATTTTTAGTTTTTTCTGTAATTCTGAATCACCTTGGTAAACATAATCTACTATCTGTTT
>Ga0310696_10006213_pt1 | contig 14221 bp, 8 predicted proteins | sample AusTroGonzalo_MG_4_FD_203885 | JGI IMG/M metagenome (GOLD analysis project Ga0310696, IMG submission 203885) | Bovine rumen microbial communities from tropical cattle in Woodstock, Queensland, Australia - Gonzalo_02 (v2) (version 2) | ecosystem: Host-associated > Mammals > Digestive system >...
GAAAAACAAAGACTTTTAATCTTGCAAGAGCAAAATTAGGCGAAAACCCGTGAAACAACATAAATGACGTAGAAAGAGGAGGTTACAAAGATTGTAAACACGCAGGGAAAAAATCGACAATTTGCATGGTTCATTTTTTTTTGCGAACTTTGCACTCGAAAGCCGACGAAAGCCGACAAAAGCCAGCTTCCCCTAAAAGGACGAGCAGACAAGGTTTGACAAAGCCAGCTTTCGACAGGTCATTAATCTAAAACTAATGCAGAAGAGTCATCAGGAACTCTGGGACCGCTGCCTGCATCTCATCAGGCAAAACGTCACAGAGCAAATATATAAGACGTGGTTCGAGCCCATTGTCTTCGAGAGCTACGACGAGCAGCTCTCGACGGTACTGGTGCAGGTTCCAAGCCCGTATATCTACGAGTACTTGGAGCAGTACTACGTACGCCTGATGGCCTGGGCCCTCAACAACAGCTTCAAGGCAAACGTCAAGCTCACCTACCGCCTTGTGGTAGACCGCGAGAACGGCAAGAAGGTGGACATGGAGGGTGAACGCCCTGCAGCTATCGAAGCTCCTGCACCCACCACTCGCGCCAACCAGTCGCCGAATATCCTTGATGCCGCCGTGCCTCAGGAACTGAATCCGCAGCTTGATCCCAGAAACACCTTTGAGAGTTTCATCGAAGGCGACTCCAACAAGCTGCCACGTACCGTTGGCCTGAACATTGCCCAGCATCCTGGCAAGTCGATGTTCAACCCCTTCTTCGTCTTCGGTCCTTCCGGCTGTGGCAAGACGCACCTCATCAACGCCATCGGCGTAGAATGTAAGCGCCTCGATCCGCGTCGCCGCGTGCTCTACGTGTCGGCCCGCCTCTTCCAGGTGCAATTCACCGACTCCGTGCGTCGCAACACCACCAACGACTTCATCAACTTCTATCAGAGCCTCGACGTGCTCATCGTCGACGACATTCAGGAGTGGGTGAACTCGCCAAAGACGCTCGACACCTTCTTCCATATCTTCGACCACCTGTTCCGTCTGGGCAAGCAGATTGTGCTGGCCAGCGACAGGCCACCCGTGGATCTCGAGGGTGTGAAGGACCGTCTGCTGACGCGCTTCGCCTGTGGCCTCATCGCTGAGCTTGAGAAACCCAACATGCAGCTCTGCATCGACATCCTCAACTCCAAGTGCCGCCACGACGGCCTGAAGATTCCTGCCGACGTCATTCAGTACATCGCACAGACGGCCAACGACAGCGTGCGCGACTTGGAAGGTGTGGTGAACTCGCTGATGGCCTACTCCATCGTCTATAATTCTGCCGTCGACATGCATCTGGCCGAGCGCATCATCAAGCGTGCCGTGAAGACCGACAACCATCCGCTCACCGTCGATGATATCCTCGAGGCCGTATGCCGCCACTTTGGCGTGAAGCAGCAGGAGGTGTTCAGCAAGAGCCGTAAGCGTGAATACGTACAGGTCAGACAGATATCGATGTACCTGGCACAGAAATATACGAAGATGCCCGCCTCGCGCATCGGCCACCTCATCGGCGGACGCGACCACAGCACCGTATTGCACAGCTGCACGGCCGTTCAGCAGCGCCTCAAAGTGGACCAAGCCTTCAAGGAGGACATCAACAGCATCGAAAACTCATTCAAGCTTAAGCAATAGAAGCCACACAGATTGACCAGACCTTTCAGAACACTCTTCTTGCTGCTGACGCTATTCTGCCTTTCCATTCGCGCCGGCAGTCTTGACGACATCAAGCAGACTTTGCAGGCGTCGTCACAGCAGCAAGCGCAGGAAAAGGTCTTCGTTCATACCGACAACCAATGCTATTTCGTGGGCGACACCCTATGGTACAAGGCATACGTGGTGCGTGCCGACAACCTCAAGCCAACCAATATGAGTCGCCTGCTCTACGTGGAGTTGCTGTCGCCCGACGGCATGCTCGTAGAGCGTCAGACCGTCATCATCAGCCCTGCCGGCTACACCTGCGGCCAGTTTGAGCTGACGGACTCGCTCTATAGCGGCTACTATGAGCTGCGTGCCTACACCCGCTGGAACCTGAACTTCAACGTCAGGAAGCATTATTACCGCAGGGAAGAGACGTGGTGGTTCTACAACAAGCAGATGGCCGCCGACTACTACCGTGTGTGGGACGGGCTCTATAGCCGTGTGCTGCCCATCTACAGCAAGCCCGAAAAAGCCGGCGACTACGATGCCCGCTACATGTACCAGCGACCAAAGACACGCCTTCCCCGCAAGAAGAAAGACGATCTGGTGGTGAAATTCTACCCTGAAGGCGGACACCTCATCGACGGCATCGAAAACCGCGTGGCCTTCGAGGTCAACGACCAGCACGGCGAGGCCATCAACATCAAGGGCACTATCGACCTGGACAACGGGCAGACCCTTACCCTGAGGACTGAGCACATGGGGCGCGGAGTCTTCACCATTACCCCTAACGGCAAACGTCTGCATGCCACCTTCCATTGGCGCAACAAGGACTGGACCATCGACCTGCCGAAGGCTGAGGTGCGTGGTGCCGCCTTCCTGCTCAACGGCAACCAACTCAATATCAAGGCATTTGGACTGCCAGAGGACAAGGAATATGCTGTGAGCATCCTCTGCCGAGGTGCCCTAAAGCACTTCGAGCAGGTGCAGTTTTCCTCATCTTCTCTCAACTCTCCTTCCTCCTCTCTCCTCCCTCCCCTCTCCTCTTCCATCACCCTACCCTTCGACAAGCTGCCTTCAGGCGTAGCCGACATCACCCTCTTCGACAGCGACGGGCAGATTCTTGCCGACCGTCTCTGCTTCGTCAACAACCACGAGCATGACTCGCTCCTCATCACGGCTCCCATCGAGCGCACACACACCTATAGTCCCTATGAGCGCGTCGACCTGCCCATACAGCTGCATGGTGTCAGCCAGCCCACTACTTTCTCGCTCGCCATTCGCGACAGGTACACCGACGAGCCCTCTTACGACGACGGCAACCTGATGACCGACCTGCTGCTTTCGAGCGAGCTGCGCGGCTTCATCGCCCATCCAGCCTATTACTTCGAGGCCAACGACGACGTGCACCGTCACCACCTCGACCTGCTGATGATGGTACAGGGCTGGCGCAAGTACAAATGGCAGGAGCTGGCCGAGGCCGATCGTCCTATGCGTTACCAGCCAGAGACGACGCTGACCGTCGAAGGTGCCGTCTATAAGATGCTGAATATCATCCCCGTAGGCGATTTCAAGGCTGGCTACGACGAGATCACCGACTGGCAGTACGGCGTTTTCCCCAGCGACACCGAGGAAGACGAGAGCCTGGGAGACAACATTTCCTACAACAGCGAAGGCGATGCCTCTGGCGACGAGACGGAAACGACAAGCACCACAACTGCGCCCACCATCATCTACAGCGACCTGGCCTCGGCCAACGACAATATCGGCATCAATCACGGCAATCTCAAGCATGAGGTGATGGTGGAGGCTGAGGTGTCTTATGACGACCATTTCGTAGGCGCCGTGCAGCAGACCAAAGGCGGACGCTTCATCTTCGAGGTGCCACCGTTCTATGGTCTGGCCTATCTCAACATGAAGGCCTACAACGAGAAGGATTCCCTGAAGAAAAACATGGCCTCGCGTAAGGATGCCAAAGTACTCGACGAAGATGCCTTCCCTGACTATTACGTCAAGCGCGACCTCTTCTTCCCCGTCTTCACCCACGACTACAACTACTACGAGAAGCACCAGCCCGACGTCGACTATTCGCAGCTGGTCGACACCCTCTCGGAATACTCGATGGAGAACGACGTGCACGAGCTGGGCGAGGTCAACGTGAAAGGCAAGCGTCGCGGCCGTCGCGCCATCGACTGGAAGAAGCCGGCCTATGTGGTCGACGCCTACGACCTATACAACGACCTCACCGATCGCGGCCTCAGCTTTGGCAAGCTCGACATGCGCCAGTTCCCTGTGCAGGTGTGCAAGCTGCTCTTCGGCAATATGAACCGTCCCTTGAACTACAATGTCGACGGGCGCATCGAGGGACATACCTATTATCGCAGCTACTCTCCCTTCACCAGCGGCGACGAGGCAGAGCGTGCCGGTCTTTTTGTGGCCAACCGCACATCCACGCACCTCTACCGCATCCTGAAGCTGAAGCGTCTGCAGAACATCCGTGTGTACACCGACTACGAGCCGCGTACTGAGGACTCGCTGATGGTCTACGACTCACACACCGCCGATGCCACCGTTGACCTGGAACTCATTCCCGACGACGGTGTGCAGCCTACCTTCCGCGACCGTCATATCCTGTTGCGTGGTGTTAATATGGCTGAGGAATTCTATCAGCCCGACTACAGCGGTAGAGCAGTCGACAGTCTGCCCGCCGACTACCGCCGTACGCTCTATTGGAATCCCAACGCCGTTTCCGACTCCCAGGGACGCTTCACGGCCACCTTCTACAACAACAGTAAGGAGACACGTATCAGCATGACCGCCGCGGGCGTTACCCTCGACGGCCATCTGCTGCACTCACCCTAAAAAGGATTGTTATTTCATCACCTTACGTGTGACGCCACCCTTGCGCTCAATGACAAGGCCGTGGCGTTTGTCATCAGTAGTGAGCTGACGGCCCTGCAAGTCAAAGTAGCGTTTATTGGCTATGGGTTCACGGATATTGTCTACAATACCATCCGTATAATAGTCAGGCAGTTTCCCCTCGATATAGTCAGGCAGATAGTAGCCGAGGTGCGGCGGCTGGTTGTAGGCTGTGTTCTGCCAGGCAATGCCCATACGATAGACGTGGTCGTGCATCAGCGTAGGTACGGAATAATTGGTGGGTGTCCACGTGGTGTAAAGCATCACCTGCGACGAGTCCTTCTTGTTCCACAGCACCAACTCCTCGCGCCAGTCGCCTATGAGGTCGGCCTGCAGGCAGGGCGTGGCCTTGGTGTAGTTGCAGCTCTGCCCATAGTTGTAGGTAGAGCTGTAGAACGACAGGATATTGCTGAACGACGAGCCGTTCCACTTCTGAATATAGGGCTCGGAATGATCTGCATTTGAGCCATGCGAGCCGTCGAAGAGCTGATCTGCACAGGTGCCGTCCCAATAGATGCGGAAATTCACGGAGCACGACTTGCTGATAACGGTCTTTCCCGTTGCGGCATTGCGTGGATTACGCTCGTCGCTCGACCAGAACTCATAGCCGTTCTTTCCTGTCAGGTCGGCAGCCATGCCACGTCCGTTGTCCTTGTCGGCCGAGCCGCCGTGCCAAATAATGCGACCTGTACGGGCATTATGCAAGTCCCATGATCCATGCTCGGCAGGCAGCTTGTCCTCATGCACCTCAAAGACGTAGAGATCGGTGCTGTCAGGAATCATCTTGCCCACATGCATCGCGTCGCCATGTCCAAAGCCTGTGGCATAGAGCAGATAGCCATCGTGGTCGAGGGCGGCAGCTCCCCATAGAATCTCATCGCAGCCGTCGCCATCCACATCGGCCACACTCATGTTATGGTTGCCGTTGCCATAGAGGGTGTTACTGCCGCTGCCGTTGGTAGCGTTGGTGATGCCAGCCGTATTGAGGGGAGCCGACTTGAGAGGAGTGCGCTGAAGGACGTCGCCGTCAACGGTCACCTTGGGCCACGACTTCGTATCATCCACCTTCGATGTAAACACCAGCGACTGTGTGGTATTGGGCGAGGCATGGAGCCACTCGGTATGCAGGCGCTGACCGTCGAAGCCCACTGCCCAGACGTAGGCCTTGGTATAGTAGCCGCGGCAGAAGACAGCGCTGGCAGGTTGGTTGGCACCGTTGAGGTAGGCCACGGCGGCAAGATAGCGTTCAGATCGGTTGCCATAGTTGTCGCCCCAGAAACCGCTGGGATAGGCCACCACCTTGCCCAGGTCACACCCGCCCTCGGTAGCCGATGCCCCCGATGGCAGCTTGCTGCCCGTTCCGCTGCGGCCAGGAAGATACCATGTCGTGTGGATGGCCCCGCCCGTCTGTCCGTCAAACACCGTCAGGTATTCGGCACCTTGCAGCACATGGCCGCCTGAGTTACGGTAGTTCCTGTCATTGGGATGACCCTTGATGGTGGCGTCGGTGGCAGCCTGATTGACGTAGTTGCCCTGTCCGTCTTTCGAGCCGGTAGCTGTCTTGCACATCATCTCAGCCCGTCCGTCGCCGTCGAAGTCATAGACCATAAAGGGCGTATAATGGGCACCGCCACGAATGTTCTGCCCCAAGTCAATGCGCCACAGCAGCACGCAGTTCTCATCCTTCGTCGGATCAATCTTGTAACAGTCGATGAACGTGTTTCCTGTGTAGCCATAGCTCTGGGAGTTGTCCTGATCATGCGTAGACTCCCATTTCACGATGAGCTCATACCGTCCGTCACCATCTACGTCGCCCGCCGACATATCGTTAGGGCAATAGGCATAGGACACGTTGCTGCTGCCGTTCCAAGAGGCATGGATGCCGCCCTCCGGACGCTGCAGCTGCAGGGTGAGGTATTTCTTCGGCCAGGGCTTGATGCCTTCGGAGGTCTCGCTGATCTCGCCGTCCACACGTGTCACCACCTGATAGACGGCCGATGCCGATGCCTGTGTGTCCTGATAGTTGGTCTTCGTCAGGTTGCTGGCCACCACCTCGCCGTCACGCAGCAGGTCGAAGGTGGTGATGCTCTTCTGGTCGGTGCCAAGAAGGCGCCAGCTCAGAAAGTTGCTCGTTCCCGTAGTGTTGGTAGGCAAAGCCACCAGGCCACGGTCCAGCTTTTCCATTTGGCTATAGGGCGTGACCTGCGCTATGCCAAATGAAAAAGGGGACATGATAAATGATAGACTCAGCAGAATAGTTTTTGTTTTCATTGTTTTTTGTAGTTCGTTATGTTTGTTTTTCCTGAAGTCACTTATGCATGATGAGTGCCGATTGTGCAGGCACGCTGAGGGTAGGTCCGCTGACGTTGCCCATACCCTGCTCGTCGATGCGGCCGTCACGACACACGACGGTATAGTCACCCTCAGGCACGCTGACCTTCACGGCCTTCGTATTGGCATTGAGGATGACGATGATGTCCTTCCACTCGTCATCGGCCACGTCCTTCAGGCAATAGGCCACGAGGCAATCCTGCACAGGCAGGAACGACAGGTGTTTCCTCACCAGCTCGGCCGTACCCAGACGGAAGGCGGGATGATGCTTGCGCAGGGCAATCAGCTGTTTGTAGTAGTCGAACACCTGCGGATAGCCTTCCTTGTTCGTCCAGTCAAGCTGGTTGATGCTGTCGGGCGACTCGAAGCTGTTGTGCACGCCCTGTTTGGTACGCAGCAGCTCCTCGCCGCTGAGCATGAAGGGCACACCCTGCGAGGTGAACACGGCGGTCTGTGCCAGCAGGTCGAGCTTGACGAGGGCAGACCCCACCCCTGCCCCTCCCCTCGAGGGGAGGGGAGCGGCTGCGCTAGTAAGGGCCGATGCTTTTAGCCTGTCAACTAGGCACATATCGTCGTGGCAGCTCACGTAGCTCATCATCTGCGTAGGCTCTGTGGCCCAGGGCTCGTCGCTGTAGTTCACCTTCGCATAGTCCACCTGCGGATGCTGCACCATACCGGCGATGCCAGCCTTCAGGCTCTCCTCCTCACCAGGGATGCCAGCCAGGAAGGCACCTTTCGTGTCGTCGCTGAAGGGGCCGCGCAGGGCATCACGTATCTCGTCGCTGAAGGCGGCCACGCGGGGCACCTTCGAGATGTTGGCCTTCATAGCCAGCTGCTCGTTGGGCAGGGCGCATTGTCCAGCGCTCCATCCCTCGCCATAGATAAAGATGTGCGGGTCGATGCTGTCCACAGCCTGGCGGATGGTGTTCATCGTCTCAATGTCGTGACAGCCCATCAGGTCGAAGCGGAAGCCGTCGATGTGATACTCGTTGATCCAGTGTTTCACGCTCTCCACCATGAAGCGGCGCATCATCGGCTTCTCGCTGGCCGTCTCGTTGCCACAGCCGCTGCCGTTGCTCCCCACTCTATAGTAATAGTCGGGATAGGTACGCTGGAAATTCGAGTGGTCGATGTCGTAGGTATGATTGTACACCACGTCGAGGACAACGCAGATGCCAGCCTTGTGCAGGGCCTGCACCATCTGCTTGAACTCGCGGATGCGGCAGAGCGGGTCGCTGGCATCGGTCGAATAGGAGCCCTCGGGCACATTGTAGTTCACGGGGTCGTAGCCCCAGTTATACTGCGGCACGTCGGGCTTCGTCTCGTCCACAGAGCCAAAGTCATAGCTGGGCAGGATATGCACGGCGTTGATGCCCAGCTCCTTCAGATGCTCGATGGCCCACGGCTCGGTCAGGGCGAGGAACTTGCCGGGATACTGCGCATCGCTGCGGGCGATGGAGAAGTCGCGGTGGTGCAGCTCATAGACGCACCAGTCGGCATAGCGCTCCGGACGCGGCCCGCGGTCGTCGGCCCATCCCTCGGGGTCGGTGTCGCGCATGTCAACGACCACGCCTTTCTGTCCGTTCACCGTTACGGCCTTGGCAAAGACACCTGGCGAGGACACGCCATTCACCACAAACTCATACGTCTTGCCCTTCAGGTCACCCTGCACGATGGCCTTGTAGATGCAGCCCTCCGTCATCAGCGTGTCGCCGGCTGTGGGGGCGCATTCCATCTTGATGCTGTCGCCATCCACCACGACGAGGCATTTGGCGTTGTCGGGAGCAAACACCTTGAACACCGTCTCCGTGGGCGAATAGGTCATCTCGTCGAACCTGTACGGGTCGTCTTTCTTGGGGTCACAGGCCATCATTGTCAGTACCATTCCTGCTATCAAAAATTTTTTCATAGGTTATACAGATCATTAAGTTGTTTCACTGGCTGCAAAGATAGTGTTTTTTTTCAATAGCAAAAAGCAAAAAGCAAAAAAAATGCCTCCAAATTTTGCTGAGGAGCCTCCTTATTTTGCTGAGGAGCCTCCTTATTTTGCTGAGGAGCTCCCTTATTTTGCTGAGGAGCTCCCTTATTTTGCTCAGGAGCCTCCAGAATTTCCTGAGGAGCCTCCTTATGAAATCCTAGAAGGGAGCTTGTTATTGCGAAATCTGACATCTTACAGTCTGACAGTTAGATTTTGCACCCCTGATACTGAGAGTGAGAAGAGAATGGCAGGAAGACAAAGAAGAAGAATAAGAAATAATTAAAATTAAATATAATTATTGTTAATTTTCTTTCTTTATTTCTCTCATTGTTCTCTCCTTCTGCCTCTACCCCTATGCAATTTAAAACTGTCAGACTGTAAGATGTCAGATTCGGCTAATTCCGCGTGCCCCATCAGGAAAGAAAGAGAGCTTGGAAAGATTTTCGTCTTTTTTGCCGTCTGCAACGGCGAAATTACTCCGTCTCGGCAAAAAAAGAAACGAGTTTCTTTGTTATGCTCTCGACTTTTCGTAATTTTGCAGCCAAATTGACTAAAGAACAAACACGATGAAGATTCTACTCTTAGGCAGCGGCGGCCGTGAGCACGCCTTGGCATGGAAAATCGCGCAGAGCGAGAAGTGTGACAAACTGTTTATCGCCCCTGGCAACGGAGGCACGGGCAACGTTGGAGAAAACGTGAACATGAAGGCTGATGACTTCGAGGCCATCAAGCAGTTCGTTGTCGACAAGGACATCAATATGGTGGTGGTAGGCCCCGAGGACCCGCTGGTGAAGGGCATCTACGACGAGCTGAAGGCCGACCCGCGCACCAGCAGCGTGCCCGTGATCGGCCCGTCGAAGGCCGGCGCCGTGCTGGAGGGCTCGAAGGACTTCGCCAAGGGCTTCATGCAGCGCCACAACATTCCTACGGCCCGCTATCAGACCTTCAACGGCGAGACGGTGCAGGAAGGTTTGGCCTTCCTGGAAACGCTGCAGCCGCCCTACGTGCTGAAGGCCGACGGCCTCTGTGCCGGCAAGGGAGTGCTCATCCTGCCAACGCTGGAAGAGGCGAAGAAGGAGCTGAAGGAGATGCTGGGTGGTATGTTTGGCAATGCCTCTGCACGTGTTGTCATCGAGGAATTCATGAGTGGTATCGAGTGCAGCGTCTTCGTGCTGACCGACGGCGAGCACTACAAAATCCTGCCCGAGGCCAAGGACTATAAGCGTATCGGCGAGGGCGACAAAGGCCTGAACACCGGCGGCATGGGCAGCGTCAGCCCTGTGCCCTTCGCCACGAAGGAGTGGATGCAGAAGGTGGAAGACCGCATCATCCGTCCCACCGTGGAGGGCCTGAAAGCCGAGGGCATCGACTACAAGGGATTCATCTTCTTCGGTCTGATCAACCGCGTCAACACACCGACCGGTGAGCCTGAACCCTACGTCATCGAATACAATTGCCGCATGGGCGACCCTGAGACCGAGACGGTGATGCTGCGCCTGAAGAGCGACCTGGTAGACCTGATGGAAGGTGTGGCCGAGGGTAACCTCGACCAGCGCACAATCGAATTCGACCAACGTTCTGCCGTCTGCGTGATGCTCGTCTCAGGCGGTTATCCGCAGGCCTACAAGAAAGGCTATCCCATCAGCGGGGATCCTCTCACCTCACACCTCTCGCCTCACACCTCTGACACCATCGTCTTCCATGCAGGTACGGCCCTGAAGGAGGGCGAGGTGGTTACCAACGGCGGCCGAGTCATTGCCGTCAGCAGCTACGGAAAGGATAAGGAGGAAGCCCTGCGCAAGTCGTTTACCGAAGCTGAGAAGATACAGTTCACCGACAGGTACTTCCGTCGCGACATCGGTTTTGACCTCTGATTGCAGAAGAGACGCCACGGACTTGCACCGACTTTTACGGATTAAATGAAGAGACCGCAGAACATCATAGCGGAAAGCGGACTGACGCTGCCTGTGGCGGCGCTGTTCAGCGTGGTGGTGTGGCTGCTCGTAGGCCTTGTGCGCCTGCAGCTATGGCCACAGCTGGCCTGTTTCATTGCCACCATCTACATGGTTGTGGAAATGACCAACCAGAACGCGCTGCTGCGAATAAGAAGCCGCATGGTGTCGAGCACGTTCATTGTGCTGTCGTGTGCCTCCTGTTTCCTTTTTCCACAGATGACAGGCGGTGTAGCGCAGCTGTGTATGGTGGCGGCGTTTCTGATGCTCTTCCAGACTTACCAGACGAGCCGCTGCATGGGACGCATATTCTATGCCTTTGCCGCCATCGGCCTGGGCAGCCTGGCCTTCGTGCAGATGCTATGGTATGTGCCCGTGCTGTGGTTATTGATGGCCACGCAGCTGCAGTCGATGAACTGGCGCACATGGCTGGCGTCGATGCTGGGCCTTGCCATGCCCTACTGGTTTGCGCTGGTGTGGTTTCTGCTGCCATTTAATCTCTCGGCCGACTGGACCGCCGACCTGTCGCCTTTGGCCGACCATTTCGCCCTGCTGGCCGATATCTCGCGTCCCTCGATTCCTACCCCACCCTACCTGCTGGGCAGCATCCTCGCCCTTGTGCTGACACTCGTCCTGGGCGCTATCGGCATCACCCATTTCTGGAAATACAGCTTCGAGGACAAGATACGCATCCGTCTGCTCTACGGATTCTTCACCGCGATGACGGCCTTCACCGTGTTCCTCATCCTGGTGCAGCCGCAGCATTTCGATGTGCTGATGCGCCTGTTGACGCTATGCGCCTGTCCGCTGATTGCCCATGTGCTGACGTTCACGAGTTCGCGCCTCAGCAATATCCTCTTCTTTGTGGCGCTCGGCCTTGCCCTTGCCCTCACGGTCTTCAACCTTATCGGAAATGTTTGACGGATTCATCGAGCTTCTGACAAGCTACGGCTACTGGGGCATGTTCCTGGCGGCGTTCCTGGCGGGCAGTTTCTTCCCCTTCAGCAGCGAGGCCGTGATGGTGGGACTGATGGCGGCAGGCCTCGACCCCTGGGTGCTGATGATCTACGGCACCAGCGGCAACGTGCTGGGCTCGGTGGTGAACTACTGCATCGGGCGAATGGGCAAGACGGAATGGTTTGAGAAATACCTACATGTAAAGCCCGAGAGTATGGAGAAAGCGCGTCGTTTCATGCGGGGACACGGCGCCTGGATGGGTTTCTTCGCCTTCATCCCCCTGCTTGGCAGCGCTATCACTATACTCTTGGGCCTGATGCGAGCCAACCCAGTCATCACGTTTATCAGCATCACGCTGGGTAAGCTCTTCCGCTATATCATCCTGATCTACGGATTCCGACTGTTTACGTAACGGTTATTGGTTATTGGCCAAAGCCTCCATAATCTTGGCCTGCAACTCCTCGCACAGCTCGGGATTATCCTTCAGCATCTGCTTCGTGGCGTCGCGACCCTGACCTAGCTTCGAGCCTGCATAGCTGAACCATGCACCTTTCTTCTCGATGATTTCGTGTTCCACGCCGAGGTCAAGGATCTCACCTACCTTCGAGATACCATCGCCGTAGCCAATCTCGAACTCAGCCTTGCGGAAGGGAGGAGCCACCTTGTTCTTCACCACCTTCACACGTACCATGCTGCCAATGGGCTGTTCGCCGTCCTTCAGCGTCGAGATCTTGCGGATGTCGAGGCGTACCGATGCATAGAACTTCAGGGCATTGCCGCCGGTGGTGGTTTCAGGGCTACCGAACATCACGCCGATCTTCTCGCGCAACTGGTTGATGAAGATGCAGGTGGTGTTGGTCTTGGCAATAGTGGAGGTCACCTTGCGCAGGGCCTGACTCATCAGACGGGCTTGCAGGCCGACGACGGAGTCGCCCATATCGCCCTCAATCTCCTTCTTCGGCGTCAAGGCAGCCACCGAGTCGATTACGATGATGTCGACAGCGGCAGAGCGGATAAGCTGGTCGGCTATCTCCAATGCCTGCTCACCATTGTCGGGCTGCGAGATGTAGAGGTTGTCAATGTCCACACCCAGATTCTGGGCATAGAAGCGGTCGAAGGCGTGCTCGGCATCGATGAAGGCGGCCACGCCTCCCATCTTCTGACACTCGGCAATGGCGTGGATAGCCAGCGTGGTCTTACCACTTGACTCCGGGCCATAGATCTCGATGATGCGTCCCTTGGGATAGCCACCCACACCAAGTGCTGCATTCAGGCCAATGGAGCCTGTGGGGATGGCTTCTACCGGTACTATCTGTTCGTCGCCCATTCGCATGATGCTACCTTTGCCAAAGTCCTTCTCAATCTTCGACAAAGCGGCCTGCAGGGCTTTCATTTTCTCCTGTTGCGGGGTGAGCTGTTCAGTTTCTGTTTTTTCTTTCTTTGCCATAGCTGTTTTTACATATTAGGTTTATTTCCAGTTGGCAAAATTACGAAAAATCCGCCGATGCACAAAATTATTTTCTCATTATTTTTATGCCTATCTGCCTCAAGACTGCTTACCCGTTATCTCAAATTCAGCCTCAGTCCTATCTGCAAGCCTAAGTTCAAGGGCTTGTCCTTGAAATAGTTCTGCAATTTGCTGCCGTTGTCAGGATACCAGTTCAGGCTGGGCTCCACATAGCATCCCAACTGAGGCAGGATATCGTACTGCACACCCACACTGACGTTGAACGACCATTGCATGCGGTCTTTGGGCAGTTCCTGACTAACGCCCTCCGTCTCTAAATGAGTGGCCACGTTCCAGTCGGCCTTCATGCCTCCTGACAGATAAGTCCTGATGCTCCTGTACGACCACAGCCTATAGCTCAGGCCAAGCGGTATGCCGACGTAGTGGAGCGTCTGCTCCTGCTGAATCTGCTGGCTGCGCATCACCTGGGTGAAGTCTGACTGGAGCTTCGTATAGACCACGCCGGTATTCAGCGAGAGTCTGTCGGAGAAGGGATAATCCACCGTCAGGCCATAGGTGATGGGGCGATGGTGATGCTGGCGCTCCTCATAGCCTGCCAACCAAATAGGTTCGCTGCTACGTGCAGAGTAGCTGTTTGCGTAAGTTTCCATATACTGCTTGGCCAAGGCGTCGGCCATCAGCACACCATTGCTACTGTTCTGATTGTCGAAGCCGTTCATCGCATAGAGGCCAAGACTCATCTGCCGCTTGGGCTTCGCTACAGGCCGCTCCGTGTCTTCCCATTGCTGCAAATCCAGGATCTGCCGCTGCGACTCCTCTGCAATCTGCCGCTGCGGTTCATCTGCAATCTGCCGCTGCGGTTCATCTATGGTCTGAGTCTCCTCTATGGTCTGCCGCTGAGAATTCTCTGCAATCAGCCGCTGAGGCTCTTCTCGCGCAGCCAC
>Ga0310696_10006214_pt1 | contig 14219 bp, 12 predicted proteins | sample AusTroGonzalo_MG_4_FD_203885 | JGI IMG/M metagenome (GOLD analysis project Ga0310696, IMG submission 203885) | Bovine rumen microbial communities from tropical cattle in Woodstock, Queensland, Australia - Gonzalo_02 (v2) (version 2) | ecosystem: Host-associated > Mammals > Digestive system >...
ATCTTGTAGACCTTCGCGCCGAATGCCGCGGGCCTTTCGATGCCTGTCGCCAGTCCGGCAAGGAAACCCAGCAGCGGTTCGATTCCCTCATTGCGCAGCGCAGCGCCGAAGAAGCAGGGAAACAGTTTCCTTTCCCGCGTCATGGACCGGATCCGTTCCTCCGGGATCCGTCCCTCGCGCAGATACAGGTCCAGACAGGTTTCATCGCATAGGGCGATTTTTTCCGCCGGATCCTCTGAAAAGTCAATCATCCGGTCGCTCAGGGCGCACAGGGAGGAAATCATCTCTTCCCGGGTCCCTGTATATCGGTCTGTCTTATTGATAAAGAGGATGACCGGAACCCCGCTTTTCTCCAGCAGTTTCCAGATCGTGCGCGTATGGCTCTGGATCCCGTCCGGCGCGCTGATCACCAGCACCGCCGCATCCATGATGCCCGTCGCCCGCTCCGTCTCGCCGGCAAAATCCGTATGTCCGGGCGTATCCACAAGCGTAATATCCGTTTTGTTCCAGCTCAGCCGCGCCTCCTTGGAAAAAATCGTGATACCCCGTTCTTTTTCCATCCGATCGGTATCCAGGAAGGCGTCCCCGTGGTCCACCCGTCCCTGCCTGCGCACAGTCCCGCTGAGGAACAGCATGGCTTCCGACAGGGTTGTCTTTCCGGCGTCCACATGTGCCGCCAGCCCGACCGTCAGTTTCCCGTTCATTGCCGTTCCTCCTCTGCTTCATTCCGCGCCTTCTTTTTCCGCCGCCTGGTGTTTTCAGGAGTGTTTTTCTCCTGTCTGAACCCTTCCGGATCTCAGGCCGTCCCGTATCATTTATTCGTCTGAGATTGCCTTTTCTGACTATAACAATAGCAGGAACCGGATTATTTGTCTATTGACGAACGGAAAAACATTGTTTATGATGATCTCATAAACAGAGCGCCGGGCGCTCTACAATCGAACATAAGGAGGATTCATCATCATGACGTACGAATGTCCCTGCGGCTATATCTATGATCCGGAAGTCGGCGATCCCGACAGCGGCATCGCCCCGGGCACGGCCTGGGAAGATATCCCGGAAGACTGGGTATGCCCCGTCTGCGGCCTTGGCAAGGATGCCTTCACCCCCGTCTGACAGATCCGGCCTGCAGAAATCCCCGCTCCGGCGGGGTTTTTTGCTTGACGCCGGTTTTCTTCATGTGTTATTTTTTTGATGAAATATCTCATTCTTCTCTTCTGATGACCGAAGGGGTTAAGGGGGCGATCGGAAAGCCCCCTTCAAAAGGAGGTTTACCTTATGAATATTGTTTGCCTGGATCTGGAGGGAGTCCTCGTTCCCGAAATCTGGATCGCTTTTTCCCAGGCCAGCGGCATCCCGGAGCTGAAGCGCACCACCCGGGATGAGCCGGATTATGACAAGCTGATGAAATGGCGCCTCGGCATCCTTCGGGAGCACGGGCTCGGCCTGAAGGATATTCAGGACACCATCGCCACCATCGATCCCATGCCCGGCGCGAAGGAATTTCTGGACGCACTGCGCAGCGAAACCCAGGCGCTCATCCTCTCCGACACCTTTACGCAGTTTGCGTCTCCGCTGATGAAAAAGCTCGGCTGGCCGACCATCTTCTGCAATGAACTGGAGGTCGGGGAAGACGGAATGATTACGGACTATCACATCCGCGTGGAAAAAAGCAAACTGACCACCGTCAGGGCGCTGCAGTCGATCGGCTTTGAGACCATCGCCGCCGGGGACAGCTATAACGACCTGGGAATGATCCAGGCCAGCAAGGCCGGCATCCTCTTCCGCAGTACAGAGCAGATCAAAAAGGACTACCCGGAACTGCCCGCCTGCGAGACTTACGATGACCTGCTTGCCCTGATCCGCCAGGCTTACTGAAACATCAACCCCCTTTCGTTTTCCTTGTGCATTAAAAGTATCGAACCGTTTTTTTCAATAATAAAATATGGCCGAAGGGGTCTAAGGGGCGATTGCACTGCAGTCGCCGGTGGCGACAGTGTCGCAGTGCAATCGTTGGATCAGAGGAAAGCCCCCTTTCTTATCTCTTGTTTTTTGTAATTAAATATAGTATGATGAACCGTAATGCTGATTGAATGAACGGAGGTTTTTGGCAATGGCTGAACAATATGTAAACGGTAAAACCCTGATCGGTGAGATCGTAACCCAGTATCCGGAAGCGACTGAGATTCTGCTTTCCATCGGTATGCACTGCCTGGGCTGCCCCGCTTCCCGCAGTGAATCCCTGGAGGAAGCCTGCATGGTCCACGGCATCCCCGCCGAGCAGGTCATCGACGCCATCAACAACAAGATTGCCGAGAATAAGTGATCGATATACTCCGGAGGCTTTCATGAAAAAAAACCGTTCCCTGCTGTGGCTGATCACGCTGATCCTGCTGCTGTTGGTTGTTCCGTTCGTAGTGCCCTCCGCGCTGCCCTATGCCGGTGCGGAAAGTGTCGACCTGCCTGTATATTCGCCGGTTGAACTGGCCAATCCGAATCCGGAACCGCTGCTGCCCCTGCCCAGTCCCAAGGAGAATTTCCCCACGCCTTACGCGCCGAAGGAAGAAGGCTTCGTGCTCGATGAGGCGACCGGCGCTCCCATTGAATACCGGGACAGCACTATCTACGTCAAGGTCGAGAGCAGGGTCATTGATGAGACCAAGGTGTACTTCACTTGGATTCAGATCGCGCATCCCAGCCAGCTGCGGACGCTCGTGACCGGTGAGACCAGCCCTGTCAAGAAAGCAATTAACGTCAAGGCTCTCGTCGCCATCAACGGGGACTGGTATTCCGGCCGCCGGGAAGGCGTCATCTACCGCAACGGCGTGCTGATCCGCCCGGAAAAGCCTTTCGGGAATTACGATACGCTGATCATTGATGAGGAAGGCGATTTCCACATCCTGCAAAGGCCGTCGGACGATGCTTTTGCGCCCTACAGCGGCATCGTGCACAGTTTCATGTTCGGTCCGGCCCTGGTGGTGGACGGGCAGAAAGTGGAGATTACGGATAACAAATACGGCTCCGGCCCCGGGATGGGCCTGCTGATCAATGCCCAGCGCCAGTGCATCTGCCAGATGGACAAGCTCAGCTACCTGATTATCACCACCGAGGGCCCGGACAGCAAGTCGGACAAGGTCCACGGTTTCTCCGCGCCTCAGCTGGCGCAGCTGGCTTACGACGTGGGTGCCAAACAGGCCTACAACCTGGACGGCGGCAATTCTGCCTGCCTGGTCGTGAACGGCGTGAAGATGAACCGCTTCGGAAAAGGCGGCATCCGCGAAATTACCGACATGATCTATTTCATTACTGCCGAACCGTAAACCGAAGGGGCTTTCCTGCCGTTCCGAATTGAAAGTATCATGTCCGAAGGAGGTCTGGAGGGCAAAGGCGCCAGTGGCGCCTTTGTTGGAAGGGTAGGAAAGCCCTCCAGCAACTGATTGATGCAACCGATCCTGACCTTGGGGTCCCTGTATGTGACCCCTTACAGTCTGACCATCCTGGCCGGCGTTCTCGCCGGCCTTCTTCTGGTCTGGCGGAAAAAGTTCGCCCGGCCGCTGCTCCCCGCGGTGATCCTCGGCGCGCTGGTGCTGGGACATATCTGCTGGTGTCTCTTCTGCCCGCCGGATCTGGAAGCGGCGGAAGGTATCTTCTTCATGATGCTGCGGCCCTGGCAGGGCGGTTATACCCTGTACGGCGCTCTGCTTGGCGGTGCCCTCGGCGCCCTGATCGCCGGGAAAATTGCCGGTGTCAAATGGCTGGACGCGCTGGATGCGCTCGCTCCCGGCGCCTGCGCCGTGCTTTTTTTCGCCCGTGTCGGTGAAGTGTTTACCGGGGAGGGCATCGGCCGCTGGGCGGAAATGGACTGGACCCATTTCTTTCCCCTGTCCATCTGTACCTATCATGATGAATTCTTTGAGGAATGGCGTTACCTGGTCTGGTCCTGGGAAGCGCTGGTCGCGCTGATCATGCTCATCGTGCTCCTGAGGCGGGAGCGCAAAGACCTCCCCCGCGGGCATCAGACCGCCGTATTCCTGACCATCCTCGGAACAACGCAGATCCTCCTGGAGCAGATGCGCCGGGATAACTATCTGCGGCTTATCATCTTCGTCCGGGTCAACCAACTGGCAGCCATTATCACACTGGTCATCGTGCTGGTCGCCCTGCTCGTCAGGTATAAACCCGGCAAGGCGGTCGTCTTCTGGAGTCTGGCCGTTCTGGTGCTGGCAGCACTGGCGGATATGGCTTCCGAGTTTGTTTTTGACAAGTACGAATACGCACCCTTCCTGTTCATCAGCATGCCGCCTGCCGCGGTCGCCTTCGCCGTACTGATGTGGCTTCGGAAAAAGAAGCAGGGGCTCCTGCCTGCTGTTCTGGTTTGCGTTGCCACGGCTGCCCTCCTGATCGGTTATGCGTCAAAGGATTGGAACAATATCGAGATCACCCCCGAGCTGGACCTGATCCGCTTCGCGATTCTTTACGCCACTATGGCCGTCGATATGGTCTGCATCGGCCTGACCATCCGTCTGCATCTGAAAGAAGCAGAAAAAGCGTAATTCTGTTAGAATTCAAAAGATTATTGGAGCTTTTTCGTGATTTTCCCGGAAAAGCTCTTCTTTTTGACCTTTTATTACTTTGACTTTCTTTGACTTTCGTATATACTATAATCAGCGTTCGGGAGAACGGGGTGGCTGATGACCACAGAAAGAAATTACCCGGACCGGGAAAACCGGAACCGGATGAATGAATGGAGGGTTTTGTATGAGTTCTTTCCTGCCTGCTGTTTTCGGTGAAAATATGATGGACCTGTTTGATGATTTCGACCGCGATTTCTTCCGCGGCTTCGGTCGTCCGGAGCGGATGCTTTACGGCAAGAATGCCGCCCGGATGATGAAGACCGACGTGAAGGAAACGGACGAGGGCTATGAGCTTGCGGTCGATCTGCCGGGCTTCAAGAAGGAAGAGATCCATATCGAGCTGCAGAACGGCTATTTGACCATCTCCACGGAAAAGAACCTGGAGAACAAGGAAGAGAAGGAAGGCAAGCTGCTTCGTCAGGAGCGCTATACCGGTACCATGCAGCGCAGCTTCTATGTGGGCCAGAACCTCACAGAGGAAGACATCAAAGCGAAGTATGAGGACGGTGTCCTGAAGGTCGATCTGCCCAAGAAGGAAGCCCGTAAGGTTCCTGAAAAGAAACAGATCCTGATCGGATAATCACCCGGAAAACACAGCGCGGATTCCCCCAAAGGAATCCGCGTTTTCTGTTTATTCCCGCATTCTTTCTTTTTTCCATACACCCCGAAGGGGTCTTAGGGGGCGACCGGAAAGCCCCCTAATCATACCCCACATGCATCAATATACCTGCAGGCCGCCAGCGCCGCCGCAGCTCCGTCCGCTACAGCGGTTGTCAACTGCCGGACTTTTTTGCTCCGGCAGTCCCCGGCCGCGTAAATCCCGGCGGTTCTGGTAATACAGTTCTCATCGCTGTCAAAATAACCCCAGGCATTCAGGTCCGCCAGATCCGCGAAAGCGTCATTCTCCGGAATCAGCCCGATGGCAACAAACAGGCCGTCGCAGTCCACGTCCCGGGCCTCGCCGCCCGCCTGCGGTTCAACCGTCACGCTTCGCAGAGCCCCATCCACGGTATTCAGTGCCGTAATCTTCACGCCGGTATACTTCTCCACGTTTGGGCGCTCAAAGAGGATTTCCTGCAGTTTTTTCTCCCCGGTAAACTCCGGAAGATCCTGCAGCATGATAACCTTTTCGCATTTTCCTGCAAGCAGAATCGCCTCCTGCAGGGCAGAGTTGCCGCCTCCGGCAACGCACACGGTCTTTCCGGTATAGAAGTCTCCGTCACATACGGCGCAGAAGCTGATCCCCTCGCCCACCAGTTCGTTCTCGCCCGGCAGGCCGAGCATCCGGTGCTTCACGCCCGTGGCGATCACCACGGCTTTAGCGTCCCTCGTCTGTCCGTCATCCGTATAGACCCGTTTAAAACTTCCGTGATCCTCGATCTTCGTAACCTCCGCCAGGTCCACCTCGGCGCCCTGGTTCATGATCTGGTCCAGAAGCGCTTCCGCGTATTCGTTTCCGCTCATCTGGGCGGTACCGGGCCAGTTTTCCACCTTGGGGCTGTAGGTGATCTGGCCGCCGAAACCGTGTTTTTCGAGCACAAGCGCCGTCTTGCCGTTCCGCTGGGCATACAAAGCAGCCGTCATTCCCGCCGGGCCTCCGCCGACAATAATAATATCCGTCATGTTTTCCTCCGCAAAAAGGGGACGCGGCTGCGTCCCTTATCATCAATACATCCGCCTTTTCCGGCGCTGATGCGCCGGCGGTTCCTGATCAGCCGACCTGGCGGGCTGTCAGCATGCCCTTGATCTCGGAAACACCCTTATACTTGGTATATTCACCGGGTGCCGGCCCCAGCACCACCAGCGTGGGCGCCTGCTTGACGCCGTACTGGTTGGTCAGTTCCACATTTTCCGTAGCCAGTACTTTCTTGAACAGGAATCCGGCCTTCTCCAGCATGCTGATCGCCAGTTTGCAGTTCGGGCAGGTCGCGCTCACAAACAGCAGCGCACGGGCGGTGGAAGGAGTCTTCATTTCCTTCGCCGGCTGCGGCGCGGGCTCTTCCTGTGCGGGCGCTTCCTTTGCCGCAACCATGACGGGACCGGAATGGGTCAGCCGGCTGTGCCCGACATCATAAACCTTGCGGTCCCGGAATTCCTGCGCCTTGCCGTCGTTCCAGTTCTGCACCGGACGGTAGTAGCCGGTGATCCGGCTGTATACTTCGGTCTTCGCGCCGCAGTGCGGACAGGTGTACTGCTCCCCCGTCAGATAACCATGATCCTTGCAGACCGAATAGGTGGGGCTCATGGTATAGTAAGGCAGCTTGTAGTTTTCCGCGATCTTGCGGACCAGGTTCGCCGCCGCCTTCCAGTCCGGCAGTTTTTCGCCCAGGAAGGCGTGGAATACCGTACCGGAAGTATAGAGCGTCTGCAGCTCATCCTGCACGTCCAGCGCGGAGAAGATATCCTCGCTGTAGCCGACCGGCAGATGGCTGGAGTTGGTGTAGTAGGGCGTACCGTTCATGTTGGCGGTCACGATGTCCGGATACTGCTCCTTGTCGTGCTTGGCAAACCGGTAGGTGGTCGATTCCGCCGGCGTGGCTTCCAGGTTGTACAGATCGCCGTACTGCTCCTGATAGTCGCTCAGGCGCTCCCGCATATGGTTCAGCACATCCTGCGCGAACTTCTGCGCTTCCGGATGGGTCAGGTCCTTCTTCAGCCAGTTGGCGTTCAGGGCCGCTTCGTTCATGCCGACCAGTCCGATGGTGCTGAAATGGTTGTCAAATGTACCCAGATACCGCTTCGTGTAGGGATACAGTCCGCCTTCCAGGAGCTTGGTGATAACGGTGCGCTTGGTCTTCAGGCTGCGGGCGGAAATGTCCATCAGCCGGTCCAGCTGACGGTAGAAATCCTTCTCATCGGAAGCCTCATAGGCCAGCCTCGGCATATTGATCGTCACCACGCCCACGGATCCGGTGCTTTCGCCGCTGCCGAAGAAGCCGCCGCTCTTTTTGCGCAGTTCCCGCAGGTCCAGGCGCAGGCGGCAGCACATGCTGCGCACGTCGCTGGGTTCCATATCGCTGTTGATATAGTTGCTGAAGTAAGGTGTTCCGTACTTGGCGGTCATCTCAAACAGCAGGCGGTTGTTCTCCGTCTCGGACCAGTCAAAGTCGCGTGTGATGGAATATGTCGGAATCGGATACTGGAAACCGCGGCCGTTGGCATCGCCCTCAATCATGATCTCGATGAAGGCCTTGTTGACCATGTCCATTTCCTTCTGGCAGTCGCCGTAGGTGAAGTCCACTTCTTTGCCGCCGACAATGGCCGGCAGGTTCATCAGATCCCTCGGGCAGGTCCAGTCCAGGGTAATATTGGAGAAGGGCGCCTGCGTACCCCAGCGGCTGGGTGTGTTCACGCCGTAGATGAAGCTCTGGATGCACTGCTTGACTTCCTTCTGGGTCAGATTGTCGATTTTGACAAACGGTGCCAGATAAGTGTCAAAGCTGGAGAACGCCTGGGCGCCGGCCCACTCGTTCTGCATGATCCCGAGGAAATTCACCATCTGGTTGCACAGCGTGGACAGATGCCCGGCGGGAGAGCTGGTAATCTTCCCGGGCACGCCGCCAAGCCCTTCCTTGATCAGCTGCTTCAGGCTCCAGCCCGCGCAGTATCCCGTCAGCATGCTCAGGTCATGGATATGGATCGCCGCGCTGCGGTGCGCTTCGGCGATCTCGTTGTCATAAATTTCGCTGAGCCAGTAGTTGGCCGTAATGGCGCCGGAATTGGACAGAATCAGGCCGCCCACGGAATAGGTCACGGTGGAGTTCTCCTTCACCCGCCAGTCGTTGATGCGCAGATAATTGTCCACCAGGTCTTTATAGTTCAGCAGCGCGGAATTGACATTGCGGACTTTCTCCCGTTGTTTGCGGTAGAGAATATAGGCTTTGGCCACATCGGAATAGCCGGCTTCGGACAGCACCTTTTCGACGCAGTCCTGAATGGTTTCAACCGTGATCTTTCCGTCCCGGATCAGGGGCTCGTATTCCGCCGTCACCCGCAGGGCCAGCATGTCGATCACGCTGGGATGGTACTGTTTGCCCAGTGCTTCGAAAGCCTTGGTGATCGCCATGGAGATCTTGCTGATCTCGAATTCCGTTACTTTACCGTCTCTTTTGACAACCTGATACATGATTCCGCCCAGCTCCTGTTTGTTGTTTTTTGAGCCGAAAAAGCGCAGAATGCCCCTTTCGGCGTGCCTTGATACTATAGCACGGCCGTCCCGCAAAAGTCAATATGTTGTTGAAGAAAAAACAAAAGGAAACTATATCTTGTGTTTTGTATTCTTTTTTCCATATCTCTTTTACCAGCAAATTTCTTTTTCCCCTATAGTCGAAGGGGGAAGGAAGGCGATCGGAAAGCCCCCCTATTTTTCTTGTACACTTGCTTTCAACAGTGTATACTGTTGAAACAGGAGGGATGCCGGATGACCAGCTTTTCAGTCACCTTCAGCAACGTGTTGCTCGCGCTGCTGTTTATGCTGCCCGGTTTCCTGATTTGCAAATGCGGAAAAGTCAATCCGGCTCACATGGGTTCCACCAGCGCGATCCTGCTCTATATCTGCAGCCCCTGCATGTTCATCAATGCGCTGCTCGCGCCTGAACCTTCTCCGGATCTGCCCGGGAAGATGGGCCTGTTCATCCTGATCTCTTTCATCGGGGAGATCGCCATGATGCTCATCCTCCGGCTGATCTGCCGCAAACGCCAGCAGGATTTCAGCCTCAGGATGCTTTCCGTCGCCTCGGTCATGGGGAACGTCGGCTTCTTCGGCCTGCCGGTCGTCCGCGCGCTTTTCCCGGACGCCCCGGAGGCAGGGGTTTATTCCTGTATGTTCAATATCTCGCTGAACATCGTCGCCTGGACGGTCTGTGTTTTCACGCTTACGGGGGAAAAGAAGCATATGTCCCTGCGCGCCGCCCTGGTTAATCCTTCCGTGATCTCGGCCGTTGTCGGCTTCATCCTCTGGCTGCTGAAAGCGAAATCCTGGCTGCCGGTCATGCTGCAGGACGGAATCCGGACCGTCGGGAATATGTCCACCCCGCTGTGCATGCTGATCCTGGGGATCCGCCTGGCCACGCTTGATTTCAGGAAACTCTTTACCTCGCCGATCGTCTGGCTCATCTCCGCCTGCAAGCTGATTGCCTTCCCGCTCTTCTGCTTCCTGCTGGTTCTGCCGTTGCCCCTGGATCCGGTCTTTAAAGGCTGCATGCTCATGCTTGCCGCCACTCCCTGCGCCAGCATCACCCTGAATCTCGCCGAAATCCATAACCGTGGCCAGAGTCTTGCCGCCAACTGCGCCCTCCTCTCCACCCTCCTCAGCATCATCACAATCCCGCTCCTCAGTTTCCTGATATGATAAAAATGGACCGAAACGAAAAGCTTCTGTCCATTTAAATATCTTTTTTCATCAATCATTCTTATAATATTGCGCCCGAAGGGGTTTAAGGGGGCACAGGCGCCAGTGGCGCCTGTGTTGGGAGGGCAGGAAAGCCCCCTTATTTTCAGTATATCCCATATATCGCCCTGAACTGCGTCGGCGTACAGCCCTTCTTCTCCCGGAACACCCGGTTAAACGTGGCAACGCTGCCGAACCCGCTTTCCACCGCCACATCCTTCATGCTCTTGTCCGTCCGGATCAGCAGGTCCATCGCCACCTGCAGCCGCTTCTGGCACAGGTAGTCCTTGAATGAATAGCCCGTCTGTTTCTTGAACGAGCGGGAGAAGTAATACCTGCTGAATCCCGCGAATTCAGCCACGTCCTCCAGGGACAGATCCTGATTGTAATGATTGTTGATATACGTCATGGACGCGGTGATGACCTCGGATTCCACGATCCGGCTTCCGTCAGCCGGCCGGGCCCGGACGCCGTTGAGATAACGCTGTCCGAGAATCGCGTACACCCGGAGCAGATAGCTGTAGCAGACGGTATTCCACATCAGTTCCCGTTTTTCATAGGCATCCCGGATCTTCAGCAGCAGTTCCCGAATCCTGACATGTGCTTCGGATCCGTCCCGCAGATGGAACGGCCTGTGAAAATGAGGCGTCAGGGTTTTGATATCCCGCATGCTCAGGATCCCTTCCGGCTCAAACAGGAACAGATATCTGCTGCTTTCCTCTCCCATCGAGAGCGAATGCTGCATGTCCGGCGGGATGATCAGCACTTCCCCTTTCCGGACCTGATAGACAATGTCCTCCACCGTATAGGTAACCGATCCTTCCAGCGTCAGCAGGATCTCCACCGCGGAATGATCGTGCAGATCATACTGCCACGGCACGTCCGAATACCACACCCGGACAGAGGAATCATCCTGGTATGTCACGTATTCGCGTTTGCCCTGGAGCACCCGGAATCCGTCCTCGTAGCGGGCAGCCCGAGCGGTATTCTCTCTCAGCCTTGCTTCTGCCACCGGACTGCCCTCCTTTCATCTCTGTTTTTTCTGGCTTATCCCTTCACGGCGCCCAGCGCCATACCGGTCACGAAGTACTTCTGCAGGAACGGATACACGATCAGGATCGGCACCGTGGAGATCACCGTGATGGCGCACCGGATCGTAACCGGTGTCGTCATCGTGGTCGACTTCAGGGCTTCCACCGAGGTCTGCGCCGCGTTCGCGCTGTTCTGCGTCGTGGCCAGCTTCATCTTCAAAATATACTGCAGGGTATACAGATCTGCTTCCTGGCCGCAGTACAGATAGGTGTCGAACCAGCTGTTCCACGCGCCCACCGCCACGAACAGGGCCACCGTCGCCAGCACCGGCGTGCACAGCGGGAAGATGATCTGCCAGTAAGCCCGCATGTCTCCCGCGCCGTCGATTTTTGCGGATTCCACCAGTGCGTCAGGCAGGCCGGCGATATAGGTCCGGATCACGATCATGTTGAAACAGCTGAACATCGTCGGAATGATGTAGACCAGGAAGGTGTTCTTCAGTCCCAACGTCCGGGAGATCAGCAGGTAGTTCGGAATCATGCCGGCGTTGACGTACATCGTCAGCACCAGGATCGTGGTGATTACCTTGCGCAGCACATATTCCTTCCGGCTCAGGGCATAGGCCAGCATGCCGGTCCAGAACAGGTTCAGCACCGTTGTCAGGATCGTCTTGGCCGCGGAAATGAACGCTGCCTGATATACGTCGTTGTCCGAAAGGATGGAGGTATAGCTCTTCGTGCTGAATACCCGGGGCCACAGGCCGATCCCGCCGCGCAGCGCATCCGTACCGTCGTTGAAGGAGTAGGCCAGGGTGTTGAGAACCGGGTACAGGGTGATGAACATCAGCAGGATGAGGATGATTGTATTGACGATCGGGAAAACTCTGTCCCGTTTAATTCGATTGTTGTTTTTTCTGACCGTTGCGGTTGTCATCTTCTCCACCTCCTCAGATCAGCGTGTCTTCGTCCAGCCGCTTGGCGGTGAAGTTTGCCACCAGCAGCAGGACGATCGCTACGATGCTCTTGAACATGCCGGCAGCGGTCGCCACGCCGTATTGCTGTTTGGAGATACCGTACTTCAGCACGAACACGTCGATCGTCTGCGAATAGTCGATCACCTGTGCGTTGCCGAGCAGGTACTGGATCTCGAAACCGGCTTCCATCAGGTGGCCGATGTTCATGATCAGCAGGATCACAAAGGTGGATTTGATTCCGGGCAGGGTCACGTGCAGGATCCGCTGGAAGCGTCCCGCGCCGTCGATGGATGCTGCCTCATACAGGCAGGGATCGATCGCCGTCATGGCGGAAATGTAGATGATGGTGCCCCAGCCGACTTCTTTCCAGACGTTGATCACGCCGACCAGCCACCAGAAATATTTGCCTTCTCCGAGGAAGAATACGGGTTCTTTCACAATGCCCAGCGCCATCAGCAGTTCGTTGATGGAGCCGGTGCTGGAAAACAGGTTCTGCGCCATACCCACCACGATAACCATGGACAGGAAGTGGGGCAGATAGGTCACGGTCTGCACCGTGCGCTTGAATTTCCGGTTGCGCACCTCGTTGAGGAGCACCGCCAGCAGCACGGCTGCCACCGTGCCGAAGACCAGGTTGATCACGCTCATGGCCAGCGTATTCCGGATGCTGTTGAGAAAATCCTCGCGGCCGAACAGCCACTCGAAGTTCTTCAGCCCGACCCATTTGCTGCCCGCGACGCCCAGCTTCGGCTTGTAATCCTGGAACGCCGTGACCCAGAAATACATCGGATAGTAGTTAAAGAAGAGGACGTACAGCAGCATCGGTACGGACATGATCAACAGCTGCCACTGGGAACCCAGGGTAGCGAAGAATCCACGTTTCCGGACCGGTTTCAGTTCCTTCCGGCTGCTTTGCGCGATACTGGTCATGGTCATAAACCCCTTTCCGAAAAAACCATGGGGAGAGATATACCTCTCCCCATGGCAAGAGAATCAGTGATTATTTGTTGTCCAGAACCTTGTGAGCCTCGATGACGACATGCTCCTGCATGAAGTCTTCGAACGCCTTGGCAGACGGTCCGATTTCTTCAACGAAAGCATCCCACTTGGCATCGAACTCGGCAGGATCGCACATGATCAGTTCGGGCAGCCGCTTGTCCTGAATGGCGCAGAAGTCGGTGTGCTCGACGTCGACGGGCGAATAGTCGATCTGCCAGGCTTCTCCGAAGGGAGCCAGTTCGATCGGAGCGTTGACGAAGTCAGCCCACTTGCTGTAGCCGTAGTGGCCCAGGAATTCCTTGTCGTAGTCGTTCATCAGGCCGAGAACGATTTCATCCTGGTTGGCGGGCTCCCAGCAGTTGCCGGCTTTGACGGTCTTGTCGCCGACCTGGATGTCGTTCATGATCCAGCCCTGCTTCTTGGGGCTGCTCTGGGTGAACGCTTCAGCCTTGTTGGCCAGCTTCCAGTTGGCGTCCTGGGTGTTGTAGTACTGTTCTTCGGTCATGGCCAGGCGGCCTTCGTCGGTGATGCTGTAGTCTTCGCCTTCAACACCCCAGTTGAACAGCAGCTGCCATTCGTCGCTCATCATTTCTTCCCACATCTGCACGATGCGCTCGGGGCACTTGCAGTTCACGGAGATACCGAAGCCGCGGCGGACGTTCGGCAGGGAGCCGTTCAGGTAGTGCTCTTCAATCGTCCAGCTTTCGGTGGGCATCTGAACGCCTTCAATGTCCTTCTCGCCGTAAATGACGGGCAGGGCCAGGTAGGTGTTCTCGAACATCTTGGCGTCGAGCAGGGCGGAAGTGGCGGTGCCGAAGTCCCACGCCTGGTCGAACATACCCAGCACGGTACCGCTGGAGATCGCAGCGATGTACTGGTCATAGTTCATGACGAAGGTGTCCTTGTTGATCAGTCCCTTGTGGAACTCTTCGTTCAGCTTTTTGTAATAGGCCTTGGCATAGGGCTTGTCGATGAATGTTTCGGTATGGAAGCCTTCATCGTTCACGTCGATCAGCACTTCGCCGTCGTTCGGGCGGCCCATCAGGTGCTGCACGGGGTTGATCAGGCAGAAGTGACGCCAGTCTTCGCACAGGATGGCGAATCCGGTGTAGGGCTGTCCCTTGTCATTTTCGGGATGCTTGGCCAGGAAGCCTTCGATCAGGTCGAAGTACTGGTCCAGGGTGACGCTCTT